>Ga0233427_10001943_pt1 | contig 20645 bp, 10 predicted proteins | sample SI_118_April2016_5_FD_179885 | JGI IMG/M metagenome (GOLD analysis project Ga0233427, IMG submission 179885) | Seawater microbial communities from Saanich Inlet, British Columbia, Canada - SI_118_April2016_100_MG | ecosystem: Environmental > Aquatic > Marine > Inlet | place: Canada: British...
TTTGATGTATAAAATAGCGAGGGACCTATTCGGGTACCTTTTGAGTTGTCATATCTAGTAGGATATAGTACTGCTACCCCGACTTTTTTCTCTTTATATTTCCCATAAATTTTCTGTAAGTTTGTAGTATGAAAAAACTACTACTTATATTACTTTGCTTGCCTATGATTGGGTTTGGGCAAAACACACTATTTACACATGATTTGTCTAATTCAGTTGTAGCTACAAAAGATTCTAGCAAAACTATTGGACTTGAACTAAGCCCTGCTGTATATGAAAAGATTTTGCGAGACTCTCCAGAATCTTTTAGGTTAGAATTACCATTTTTTTATCAGAATCTAACTTTTGACCTAGAGATATTTCGCAAATATTCAACTAATGTACAAATAATCTCAAAAAATATAGACAGTGAGAGTACTTTGGATTTAGAACCATCTATTTTATCATATGAGATTATGTATAATGACAAAAGCATAGGTGTTATGAATTTCTATAATGGTATTATTAATGCAACATTTAATATTGATCATAAACAATATGAGATTATTAGTTTTCAGGGTGAGTACCTTTTGTTTGAAGCATCAAATAGTATTAATACATCAAATTTTTCATGTCAAGTGGAAGAGATATTAATAAATCAGAATAATAATCCTGTATCAGGAAATATTTTGCTACCCGTTTGTATAGAATTTGCTCTAGAGATTGATTATTTTACAAGACAAACTTTTAATACTGATTTAGAGGCTACCAATTGGGCTCTTGCAATATTTGCTGGGGTTAGTCAATTGTATGAAGCGCAAACTAATGCATCTATTTCTGTTGAAAGTATATATATATGGAATATTACTGATCCTTATGCCTCATATGTAAATGATGCAGGCAATATGCTGAATGCTTTAGCATCACATTGGCAGAATAATAATGGTGGTATTTCAAGAGATCTTGTACACTTGCTCTCAAAAAGAGATGATACCGGAACTGGAGGTATTGCCTGGGTAGATGCTTTGTGTTCCACAAGTTATGGATACGCTTTCTCTTCTGGATTAAATAATGATACAACATATAGCTTCCCTAATCCTACTTACACTTGGAATCTTAGCGTATGTGCACATGAGATAGGTCATAATATAGGTTCTTCACATACACATGATTGTATTTGGAATTCTGACCCAACCTATGGGTTTACTGGTCCAGGAATTGATGATTGTGGCCCATCACAAGGCTATGGTACTGATTGTGGTCCTACGCCATCAATCGGCACTATAATGAGTTACTGTCATTTAACTTCTGCAGGGATAACTTTAGAGTTTCATAACATAGTAGTGAGTCAAGCATTAGATCCTGGAATTGCTAATGCAAGCTGTTTGTCAGTATGTTCTTTTGATGGATGTACAGATCCAAATGCTTCAAATTATGATCCAAGTGCTGTTACTGATGATGGTTCCTGTTGTTATTATGCGGGTTGTACTGATCCTAGCGCCTTAAATTATAACGCAACAGCATGTTATAATGATGGGTCTTGCACCTATCCAGTTTATGGATGTACTGATCCTACAGCTACGAATTACGACCCAACTGCTACATCTGATGATGGCTCTTGTTGTTTCGGTTCAAGTCTTTTATATATAGAAATCTTAACTGATAATTATCCTTCAGAAACGTCATGGCAGTTAGTTAATCAAAACGGTGTAGTTGTTGAGAGTATAAATTCTGGAGATTTAACTTCTAGTGCTACAAATTATAGTTGGAGCGTTTGTGTGAATAGTAATGAATGTTATGATTTTATAATTTATGATACTTACGGAGATGGTATATGCTGTTCTTATGGTAGTGGTTCTTATACTCTAACTTATGGAGGGGCAATAGTTGCAAGTGGAGGTGCATTTGGCACATCTGAAACTACTTTAAACCTTATTTGTGGCAGTATTAATTACGGCTGTACTGACCCTCTTGCGTGTAACTATGATCCATCAGCAATTGCTGATGATGGGTCTTGTTTAACAGACTATGGTTGTATGGATCCTTTAGCAACTAACTATGACGCTTCAGCTACTTGTGATGATGGGAGTTGTTTTATTGGCACGCCTGGTTGTACAGATCCAACTGCAACTAATTTTGATGCTACCGCTACAGTAGATGATGGTTCTTGTACTTATTGTACGACTACTTTGCCTTATAGTGAAGATTTTAATAATGGTATTGGTAGTTGGACAAATACGGGTTCTGCTGGTGATTGGCTATTAAACTCAGGAGGAACTCCGTCAAATAATACTGGACCTACAGATGATGTAACTGGAGGGGGAAATTATATGTATATAGAATCTTCAACACCAAATTATCCTAATGTTGGGCCTTTTACATTAACAAGTGAATGTTTTGATATAAGCAATGTAACCAATCCTTCATTATCTTTTTACTATAATATGTATGGTTCTGCTATAGGGACATTAAATGTTTATGCAAATAATAGTTTGATATGGACTTTAAATGGAGATCAAGGACAGGGCTGGAATTTAGTTCAAATCCCTTTAACTTCTGTTGGTAACACTCTAATTATTGAATTTGAAGGGACAACTGGTTCTTCTTGGGCTGGTGATATAGCAATAGATAATATAGAAATAATAGTAACTCAACAGATAATCGGTTGTACTAATCCACTTGCATGTAACTTTGATGCATCAGCAACTGTTGATGATGGAAGTTGTTTAACAGACTATGGATGTACAGATCCTTTGGCGACTAACTATGATGCGTCTGCCACTTGTGATGATGGAAGTTGCTTTTATGTTATGTCAGGCTGCACTGATCCAACTGCAGATAATTATGATGCTACAGCTACTGTAGATGATGGTTCTTGTACATATTCTTCTGTATGTAATGAAGATGCACCAACAGGTTTATTTGTTGATGGTATCATTCATTCTAGAGCGGTTATCAATTGGGATAACATGAACTCTAGTACATGTACAGTTGACCAGTACAGAATTAGATTCAGAGAAGTTGGTACTACTTCATGGACACAGAAAACTATGGGAGGACCTCTAGGATCTTGTACATGGGGTAATCAAAGGATTGATAAGTTATTACTTAATTTAACAGCTAATACTACTTATGAATACGAGATGAAAGCATGGTATTGTGGTGGTGGAGCAAGTGCTTGGACTGGCTTGAGTACATTTACTACAGCTGATAACTGTCCTAATGTAGGTAACTTAGCTGCTTATGGAGCTAATCCAACAAAAGCTACATTTACTTGGGATGATAGTAATGGTGTTTATGAGTTTGTAAGATTGAAATCTAGAGTTGATTCTATTTCAAGCCCTACAGGTTCTGACTGGTTCCAAATTGGTGGATCTGGAGTTGCTTATGGAACGTTTACTAAGAATAAGAATGGTTTAGTTGCTGGTGAGACTTATAGAGCTCAAGCTAGAGCATTCTGTGATCCTAATGGTGGAGCTTACTTCTCATTAACTTGGTCTCCATTAGTTTACTGGACTCAACCTGTTGTAAGAGTTGAAGGAGGAACAGCAATTGCTAACTTAGCTATTTATCCTAACCCATCAAGAGATGTGTTTAACATTAGCTTTACATCAGAAACTGTACAAGACTTAAGGATAAGAATCCTTAATGTAATAGGAGAGGAGTTGATGACCGATGACTTACAACAATTCATTGGTGAGTACACTAAACAAATAACTCTGCATGAAAATGCAAAAGGTATCTACTTCCTTGAAATAGAAACTAATGAAGGAGTGGTTAATAAGAAACTTATTTTACAATAAGTCTAGATGATATTTTAATATATTTAAAGCTCCTAACATTTCTGTTAGGAGCTTTTTTTGTATTATTTGTATATTCAAATAATTACTATATATTTGGAATGTAGTTTGATGTATAAAATAGCGAGGGACCTATTCGGGTACCTTTTAAGCTGTCACATCTAGTGGGTTTTAGTCCTGCTACCCCGACCAATTAAAGATTAAAACTCCCCACTACTTTCTTCTTTTATATCATCATTTTTAATAGATGTTTTCTTATTAGAAGATTTAAAGTTTAGTTTCCCAAAAGTGTATTTAAAGCTAATTCCAAATGAGCGGAAAGGAATACTTCTAGTTGAAACTTGTGAGAAGTTTTCTCCAGCTAAATCTGTTGTAAATACTTTATCCTTTTTGAAGGGTTCAATAACTCTAAGACCTAGCGAACCTCTTTTGTTTTTGAATGTTTTCTTTATCCCAAAACTCATCATACTAAAAGTAGTTGAACTCCCTTGAATTGTTTGTGTTGGTGAACGGAAAAAACCAAATGTTTCTGCCTTCCAATTGTTGCCTAAATCAACATTTCCACCCATGTGATAGCTGTAAAGTATTACTGGATCTGTCCAATCATTAAATCCTAAACTTGCATCTCTACCAATATATTGATAAAGATTTATTGAACCTCTAAAAGTAAATTTACTCAATCGTATTGAGCCAAAATAAGAAGCTCCATATTGTTTTGTTTCACCAATATTTCTGTAAGTAGATGTGGAAATATCATCTTCAACTTCTAAGAATGTTTCAATTACATCAGTAGAGTGTTTGTAGTAAACCTGATAACTTCCTTGCGTGATTTTACCGAAACTATTTATTCCTATTTCAAATTGTTCTGTTAATGTAGGGCTTAAGCTAGGATTACCAATTGTTACATTCCTACTATCAACACTATTTGAGTTCGGATTAATATGTCTAACACCTGGTCTCGTTATCCTGTTATTATAACTAAACTTTATTGACCTCATTGGGCTAAATGATTTAGATAAGACAAGGTTTGGAAGTAAATTGTAGTAAGTGGTATCAAATCTTGGTGTTTTATCAGTTTTCCAATTTCCTGATACATTAGTTTGCTCATATCTTAATCCAGTTTTTAACCCTAATCCAAATGGAAGATGAATTTCAGTTGAGATATAAGATGATGGAACAAGTTGGTTGTAATTAAAAATATCAGCATTAGAATAGCCATTATTTGAACTATCGGAATATACCATTTCTCTATCTCTATTGATGATTTTAGTGCCAATTTCTAATTTATTTTTTCCAATTGGATGAGTATAGTCAACCTGAAAAGTCTCCTCCATAGTTTTCTCATCATTCTGATTAAAAGTAAGGGTACCGCTTTCATCAATTTTAGTATTTCCATCATTTAAATCTCCACCAACTTGAAAAGCAAAACTTAACTTTCTGTCTTCATTTTTAGCAAAAGTTTTAGTGTAATCTGTAGTCCACTCCATATTAAGAGTGTTGTCAGTTTTATTTGTTATATTAATTGATGAGTAAGAGTTTGAGTCAATATGGCTTTCGTAATCAATCTCCATTTCATCATTAAATGGCATAGTTCTTCCTCCAAAACTAAAAGATGAATTGATAGAATTGTATGCATTTAAATCATAAAAAGCACTAATATTTCCTCTGTATCCATTGTAGTAGTTTTCTGAAGAGCCCTCTTGAGAAAGATGGTTTTCATAGATTCGATTACCATTAATTATTGTATCCCAATCATACCTTTCATAGGAATTTGTTCCAATCCTTCCTGGCCAACTAAAATGTGTACCCCCTCTTGCAGAAAGCCCAAATCTGCCTTTTCCTAGTTTTAAATTGGCACTTAATCTATTAACTTTACTTCCAATAGATCCACTAGTAGTTGCTTGGTAGCCGTCAATAATTGTTTTTTTAGTAATAATATTTACAATTCCTGCATCTCCTTCACCATCATATTTTGCTCCAGGGCTAGTAATTACTTCAACACTTTTAATTTGATCAGCAGGAATCATCTGCAAAGCGGTTGCTACATCTGATGAAAAGAATGATGATTGTTTTCCATTTACTAAAAACTTGATGTTTTTACTACCTCTTAAACTTACATTGCCATCTAAATCAACAGACAGGAGAGGAGCTTTTCTTAAAACATCAGTGGCATCATTTTCTGAGTCGTTTAAATCATGTTCTGCATTGTAAATAATCTTATCAATTCTAGTTTCGTAAATTGCTTTTTTTTCTTCAATATTAATTTCACCAAGTAATTTTGAATTTTGATTTAGTGTAATATTATTATCTTTAAAGTCTGGTTCTGATTTTGAAGTTTTTACTTCAATTTGTTTATTTTCAAACCCAATAAAACTGATTCCAATAATATATTCTCCAACATTTATTTCCTCAAAAAGGAACCTTCCTTTATTATCAGTAATAGTACCCTCAATCAGTTTATTAGTTTTCTTATGAGTTAAGCTTACTGTAGCATATTCTAATGCTTTTTTATTATCAGTATCTTTAATTTTACCAGATATATAGCCTGTAAATTTTACTTCTTGTTTATTTTTTTTAGTTGCTCCCGACCAAGCATCAACTTTTGTTTTTTCAGTTGTTTCCTTTTGTTTATCTTGTGCAAGTAATAAAGTTGGAATGATTAAAAGTGCAATTAGTAGTCTCTTCATTATATATTTTTGTTGTATTTTGTAGTATTAATTAAAGATTGCAAGTTGATGAATCAAATAGATTCTTTTCTTTAATTATTTCAGCTACACCATATGGTACAGAATCTTCCCAAGTTCCTACTTCACAAGCTCTAATTCTTTTTAGAATTTCCCTAGAGAATATTCCTAAAACATCAGGGTTAAAATTTAAATCTTCAATACGTCCATTGCTGTGAAGATAGTTGTATAAACCCTTAACTCTTGGGTGAATTGGAATATTATTGCTATTTAATAATTCAGTATTTTCTGTTGGTTGGTATGGGTAGAGGTAAAATCTGATGTCTCTAGTAAAAATAATACCAAATGCCTCCATAATTCCACCATTTAAGTTCCGGTAATATTGCTCTTCAAACATATCGACTAAATTATCTACTCCCAATATAAGTCCCATCCTAGATTTAGTAAACTGAGATAAATATTCAATAATTTTATAAAACTTTCTATAGTTAGAAATCATTACAGTATAACCTAATGAGCAAAGAATATCAACTCTATCTAAAAAATCTTGTTCATTAACCTCTCCATCTGCTTTTAAATTACTTAAAGTGATTTCAAAAAGAATCTGTATGTCTTTTTCATTTACTTTTCTATTTTCTTTAAAACTAGCAAGCCCTTTTTCAAGCATGTCAATATTAACCTTAGTAACAGGCCTAAAACTCCCCCTCATTGTAAGGATGTTTTTCTTATAAAGTATATCTGAAGGTTGTTGGTTAACGCCATCAGGAGTGAATATAACTGCATTAGTCATTCGTTCTTTCACTAGCGTTAAACTCAATAATCTATTGTCAATATCTTCAAATGCAGGTCCCACAACTTCAACCATATTTATCTCAAATTGATCTTTACTTAAATTATCATAAAGACTTTTTAAGATAATTTTAGGGTCGTTCTGAGTAAAGCAAGCATGAAGCAAGTTGGTTCCAATAATTCCTACTGTTTCTTGTTGTAATTTTGCATCTTGATCATTCAGTTTTACATGCAAAATAAAGTCAGAAGGTTTTTCATCAGGAGTTCTTTGAAATCTTAAACCAATCCAACCATGTCCTTTTAAAGTTTTAGAATAGTTGATTGTAGAAACTGTATCAGCAAAAATGAAAAAACGAGTGTCTTTGTAATTATCTCTATTTAATCTCTCGTCTAATAGTTGATACTCGTGATCCAACATTTTCTCTAATCTAAGTTTGGAAACATACCTTCCGTTAGCTTCTTTACCGTAAATTGCATCAGAGAAATCTTTATCGTAAGCTGACATTGTTTTGGCAATTGTACCAGAAGCTGAACCTACCTTAAAGAAATTTCGAGCAACCTCTTGTCCAGCACCAATCTCTACAAATGAACCATAAATGGAATCATCAAGATTAATTTGTAATGCTTTTTGGCCTGCAGTTAAAGTTACATTAGATGTCATGTTTTTGCTCCTTAAAAGATTAAGAGGCAAATTTATGCAGATAATCTTTAACAAAAGCGTATTTATCTATAATTTTACGGCCACAGATGAAAAATAAAATGAAGATAACTTTATTGGGTACTGGAACTTCACAAGGAATTCCGGTAATTGCCTGTGATTGTGAAGTGTGTAAATCTAATAATCCAAAGGATAATAGGTTGCGTTCTTCTGTATTGATAGAAGTGGATGGTCAAACCATAGTAATTGATACAGGTGCAGATTTTAGGCAGCAAATGTTAAGAGAAAATGTGCAAAATGTTGATGCAGTTTTATTTACACATCATCATAAAGATCATGTTGCAGGGATGGATGATATTCGTGCTTTTAATCATAAGTGGAAAAAGGATATGCAAATATATTGCACAAAATTTACTGAGCATGCTTTGCAGATGGAGTTTCCATATATTTTTTCTGATAATCATTATCCAGGCATCCCTAAAGTGAATATTAACTTAATAGAAAACAAACCTTTTAATATTAATGACACAACTATTATTCCTATAGATGTATTGCATTATAAATTGCAAGTATTCGGTTTTAGAATAAATGATTTTGTCTATTTAACTGATGTAAGTGAGGTTCCTGAAAAGGAAAAAGAAAAAATGAAAGGGGCAGATTTAATTGTTTTAGATGCTCTTAGAAGAAATAAACATATATCACATTTAACTCTTGATGAGGCGGTTGATTTGTTGCAAGAATTAAAACCTAAAAAAGCAATTTTAACCCATATATCTCATTATATGGGCTTGCATGATGATGTAAATAAAGAATTGCCTAAAAATATTCAATTAGCGTATGATATGCAACAAATTATATTGAATACAAAAGACAATAATAATAATAATTTTGATACTCTCATGAATTAATCTTATTTTTACCAAAAATAAATTTAAATGAAAAAAGTAATTTCACTCCTATTAGTTTCAATAATTTCTATTGGATTATTTGCAACAAAACACAATCATACTGATGAATATGAAGTAAGATATGTGAAAGTTAAATCTGAACTTAATAAACAATATCAAGAGCAATTAAGGAATACTCAATTGTGGCAAAATTTTAATTACAATAACCCTGGTTGGTTTGTTATTTTTAATGAAGAAAATCAATTGCCTCATAGAGCATTTGGTGAGCCAATTTATACAAATAATTTAATCTCATTTTTAGCAACTAATAACTTTAGTTTACCAAATGATTTAAGATTAAAATCAGAAATAAAAAATGATAAGCATACTAATAAAAGTTATGTTCAGTATTATAATAACTTGGAAGTTATTGGAAGTAATTTATATGCAAAATTCTCTCAAAACAATGAGTTGATTGCATTCGGATTAGATGTTTATAATGACATCAATTTAAGTATTATTCCTACTATTTCTGAGCAAAATATTATTTCTTTTGCAACAACAAATATCACTAATAATATCACTAATGTTGTAGTAAGTGATGATCTAAAGGTTTTAGCAATTCCTACTTATCGAAAGTATGATTACAGATTAATTTACGAAATTAAATTTAGCACTAAAATAGAGGAGGGCCCTGCTAATTACACTTGCTATGTTGATGCTCATACTGGTGAGCTTTTAATGAGAAAAAACTCAGTTATGTATGAAGCACCACCAAGTGGAACTTCCACTGTAAGTGGTGATGTTTATACTACTAATCCTTATGACCCTGCTGTTAATGAAAAGTTTGTTGATTTAAAAGCAATTGATCAGAATACAAATAACAATTATTACACTGATAATAATGGTGAAGTTGTTCTTCCGTCAAATATTGGAACTCAAATTAGATACAAACTTGAAGGGCTTTATGCTAATGTTGAAACGAATGGAGTTACTCCTGATATTTATCAGAATTTAACTGCAAATGGCTCAGTATTTTTCACAAACTCTAACTCAACTATACAGGAGAGAACTGCTTATTGGGCGGTTAATGAAGTGCATACTCATCTAAAAAATATTTTCCCAACTTTCACAGGACTTGATAGTCCATTAGAAACAAATATTGATGAGGCTGGGAGTTGCAATGCTTTCTTTGATGGGAGTTCAATTAATTTTTATGCTGAAGGAGGAGGTTGTAATGCAACCGCTAAAATACCTGATGTTGTGTATCATGAGTACGGACATGCAATTAATTCTGGAAGATACAATTCTGGAAGTGGGATGTGGAATGGTGCTATGAATGAAGGTTTTGCAGATATTTGGGCATTATCACTAACCAATTCACCAATACTTGGTGCAGGTTGGGATTTAGTTGATCCAACTATTTCTGTTAGGAGATACGACCAGGATAGAAAAGTTTATCCACAGGATTTAGTAGGTGAAGTACATGCTGATGGAGAGATTATTGCAGGTGCTTTTTGGGATACTTATCTTAATTTAAATGATATGAATCAGATGCTTGATTTATTTAAATATACTTATGATAGTGGAGTAGATGGTGCAGATGGATTAGAAGGAACTATATTTACTGATATTTTACTTGAGGTACTTTATGCTGATGATAATGATGCTAATTTAACAAATGGAACTCCTAATGATGCTGCAATTGTCAGTGCCTTTGCTTTACATGGAATTACACTGCTTTCTAATGCAGTTATCTCCCATAACCCTGTGAGTGTAGCAGCTGGAAATTCAGCAATTAATATCAGTGCTAGTGTAGGGATTACTTATCCTTGGGCTCTGGGTTCTGCTGATTGTTATTACAGATTGAATGATACTAACTCTTGGACTAATATGCCAATGAGTGGTACATCTTCATTTACAACAACTATTCCTGCACAACCAAATGGGACTGTAGTTGCTTACTACATTTCATTAACTGATAATTATGGAAACGAATCAGGAGTTACACCAGTTGCTGCAAATTTAGCGCCAATTAATAATGCCAATTTACCTTATTTCATTTTAGTAGGTTATGAATTGTCAGAAGAAGAAGATTTTGATTTTAGTTTTGGTTTTTGGCAGACAGGTACAACTAATGATAATTCCACTACTGGAATGTGGGAGATAGGTTCTCCAATAGGTTCGTTTGCTGACCCTTCTGATCCTTCAACAATTTGCCAGACTGATGCTCAGCACACTATAGGTGGTTTTCAATGTGCTTTTACTGGAAATGCAGCATCAACAAATGATGGATTAGGAACAAATGATGTTGATGGAGGACATACAACTTTACTATCTCCTTATTATGATTTAACTTCATATACTAACCCTGCTTTTTCTTATTACAGATGGTACACAAATAGCCCTGCAAGTGGTGCAAATCCTGGAGCTGATTGGTGGCAAGTTCTTATTACTGATGATGGAGTAAATTGGCATTATGTTGAGAACAATAAAAGCTCGGATATTAGCTGGAGAAAATTTGCTTTCCGTATCACTGATTATGTTAATTTAACGAATAATGTACAACTGAAGTTTATTGCTTCTGATAGTTTGCATTTGGGTCAATACCTTGATGGAGGAAGTTTGATTGAAGCTGCAGTTGATGATTTAATGCTTTATGAAGTTGCTACTAGTACAACATCAATTAATAATGCAAATGCAATAAAACCTGAGTTAGTAAAAATTACTGATTTATTAGGTAGAGAGGTTAATGTTGATGAGGTGGTAGATAAAACTACTTTGCTTTATATTTATAGTGATGGTACGATAGAAAAAATAATTGTTACTAAATAAATCCTAAAAATGAAAAAGTTACTTCTTTTACTTCTTATACCTTCTTTTGTTTTCTCTCAGAGTTGGATAGATAAAATGCAAGACCCAACAGAAAATTTTTATGATACTCAAAAAGAATTTGAAGATTTCTGGGAGAATAAAACTATAGAAAAAGGAAAGGGTTGGAAACAGTTTAAAAGATGGGAAAATTTTATAAAACCAAGAGTATTTCCTGATGGATTACAGCATCCTGAGATTTTAGCTCAGGAGTATAAAAACTTAGTACAAGCAAACAATCAGTTTTTAATGTTACCTCCAAATGTTTGGACTCAAGTAGGGCCTGATGATGTTCCTTTGCAATCCAATGGAACTAAAAGAGGAATAGGTAGAGTAAATACTATTGCTTTTCATCCTACAGATGCCAATAAAATATATGTGGGTGCTCCAGCAGGTGGTTTTTGGAAATCGAATAATGGAGGGCAAACATGGACTACCACCACTGATTTTCTAACTAATCTAGGTGTCTCTGATATTGCAATTAACCCTTCTAATCCTGATGAGATTTATATTATTACTGGCGATAGAGATGGAGGGGATACTTATTCTTATGGTTTAATGAAATCATTAGATGGAGGACTTACTTTTTCAGCTACAGGATTATCTTTTAATGTAACCTCATATTACAAAGGAAATAGAGTGTTAATTGACCCTTCAAATACAACAACTATTATTGTTGCTACAAGTAACGGAATTTATCGTTCAGTGGATGCAGGAGTTTCATTTGTGCACACTTATCCTGGAATAAATATGACTGATATTGAGTTTCATACTACTAACTCAAATATAGTGTATGGAGCATCAAAAGGAAGTACTTCAGTTTATAAATCATCAGACAATGGAGTAAGTTGGATTCAGGCTGGTTTTGGTTTGCCATCAACAAATGATGTTGTAAGAGCTTGTGTAGCTGTTACTCCAGCCAATCCTCAAGTTGTTTATGCAATGTTTGGTGATAATAACAATGGGTTTTATGGAGTATACAAATCAATAAATGAGGGTGCAACTTGGACACAAGAATCAAATTCTCCTAATCTTTTAGGATGGTCTTCAACAGGTTCTGATTCTGATGGACAAGCATGGTATGATTTAGCTTTTGCAGTTTCGCCTACTAACGAAAACATCTTATTTGTTGGTGGAGTGAATACTTGGAAATCTACAAATGGAGGACAAAGCTGGAATATCAACACTCACTGGACTGGTAGTGGTGGGGCTGACTATATGCATGCAGATGAACATATGTTAAAATACAATCCTTTAAATGGAAACTTGTACTCAGGAAATGATGGTGGTTTGTATTACACTACAGATGAGGTAAATTGGACTGATATTTCTGATGGATTGCACATTACGCAGTTCTATAGTTTAGGTGTTTCTCAATCCGTGCAAAATAAAGTAATTACTGGAGCACAGGATAATGGAACATTTTTAAAAACAAATACAACTTGGGATGCTGTAATTGGTGGAGATGGTATGGAATGTATTATTGACTATACCAATTCCAATATCATGTACGGTGAGGTTTATTATGGTGCTATAAGAAAATCTACTAATGGAGGGAATAGTTTTTCATCAATTGCTCCATCTAATAATGGTAGCTGGGAAACTCCTTACGAACTAGATAAAAATAACCCTGAGATAATTTATGCAGGTTATGATGAACTTTATAAATCTAATGATGGAGGAGATAATTGGAGTATTATTACAAATGGAGAAACAAATGGAGGTAAGATAAATGAAATTGGAATTTCAAAATCTAATCCTGATGTTATTTGTTTTACTGATGATGCAAATGTTTTTAGAACAACTAATGGTGGTAGTTCTTGGACTCAGATTAATAATAATTTACCATACAAATACATTTCATATATTGTTGTAAATCCTAATGATGAAAATACAGTTTGGGTAACTTTCTCTGGTTATACATCAGGTGAAAAGGTGTATAAATCAATTGATGGAGGAAATAGTTGGATTAATATATCAGGTACTTTACCAAACATACCTGTAAATTGTATTGAATTAGATAAAACAAATAATCTTGAAACTGTTTATATAGGAACTGATTTAGGGGTTTTTACTTCTGACTCTACATTAAATGATTGGAATGTATTTAATAACAACAGCTTACCAAATGTTATTGTTAATGAGTTAGAGATTCAATATCAGTCAAACACACTTTTTGCAGCAACTTATGGGAGAGGTCTTTGGAGTATTGATTTGCAAATAACATCTCCACCAATTGCTGATTTTTCTTATAATGATTCCATATTTTGTAATGTGCCTTCTGATGTAACTTTCATGAATAATTCTTATTACTCAAATTCTTACTATTGGGATTTTGGTGATGGAAATACAAGTACAGCTACTAACCCAACACATTCTTATACTACTTTTGGTTTATTCACAGTTCAATTAATTGCAACTGGTCCTTTAGGGCAGGATAGTGTTATAAAGCAACAAATCATTAGTGTTGATGCAAACAACCCATGTATAGTATCTTTGCCAATAAGTGGTGCTGGAAATACACAAACAATGTGTAATGGCACGCTTTATGATGTTGGAGGTCCTAGTGGAAATTACTATGACATGAATGATTGTTGGATAACAATTGCACCTCCTGGTAGCAATCAAATCACACTTAATTTTAATTCTTTTGATGTTGAAGCTCCAAGTTCATCAACCAATTGTAATTGGGATTATTTAGAAATTTTTGATGGGTTAGATACAACAGCAACATCATTAGGTCAATATTGTAATGTATTAACAGGTAGCCCTGGAACAATTGTTTCAAGTAGTGGTGCTATTACTATTTTATTGCACTCTGACCAAGCAGTAAATGGCAGTGGGTTTGAAGCAGATTGGACTTGTAGTTTTCCAACTGCACCACCAGTTTCATATTTTGAAGTAAGTGATAGTGTAAGTTGTAATAGTGTAGTAACATTTACTGATTTTTCAACTAATGGCCCAACCACTTGGCTATGGAATTTTGGTGATGGTAATAGTTCAAGCTTGCAGAACCCTACACATAATTATTTGGCCAGTGGAACTTATAATGTAAGTTTAATTACAACTAATACTTATGGATCAGATACGGTTGTAATAAATAATGCAATAGATATTATTGATGTTAATCTTCAAGTTACTGGAGTAACCTCTTGTGGAAGTAGTTCAGTTACTTTAACTTCAAATTCATCATCAGGTGATGTTAATTGGTACTCTGATAATAGTTTGCAAAATTTTCTTGGTTCAGGTACTACTTATATAACTCCAGTATTAAATACTACAACTTCTTATTTTGCACAATCAGTATATGAGTTTAATAATTTATTTGGAGGTCCTGCTGACAATACAATTGGGGCAGGAAGTTATTTTCAAGGCAGTAAGTATCTGATTTTTGATAATTACACACCCTCAATTTTAGTTTCTGTTTTGGTTTATGCAAATTCTGATGCTTATAGAACAATTGAATTAAGGAATAGTAGCAATGCAGTACTTCAGGATACTACAGTATTTATCCCTACATCACCTAACGGAATTAGAATCTATGTTAATTTTGATATGCCTGTGCAAAATAACATGCAATTAGGATTAGCAGGTTCGAATAATGATATGTACCGTACAAGTTCTGGGGCAATTTTCCCTTATAATATAAGTAACATTGCATCTATTACAGGAACTAATGCTCCTGCTGGTTACTATTATTTCTTTTATGATTGGGAAGTTAAAAAAGAATCTTGTATTTCGAATATTACTACTGTTGATGCTGTAATTGAAAATGAAACAATTTTAACTCAAAATATTTCTATCTGTAATGGTGAGAGTATTGTTATTGGAAGTAATACTTATAATACTCAGGGAACTTATGTTGATTCATTTCTTACAACTAATGGATGTGATAGTATATTAACTACTAATTTAAGTGTTGGTGCAGGAATACAGTACTTTCAAAACTTTAATTTGTGCAGTGGACAAGGAATTCAAGTTGGAACTAATTATTACACTACTACAGGTACATATATTGATACTATTGGTTTGAGTGGGTGTGATAGTATCATAATTACTGATTTAGTTGTTTCAACTCCTTTAACAGTTACTAATAACCAAATTATTTGCCAAGGTGAAGTTTATGATATAGGTTCAAATACTTATTATGCTCCTGGTTCTTATTTTGATGTATTGCAAACTCCAAATGGTTGTGATAGTGTTGTAAATACTTTACTTACTGTATTGCCCCCAGCTTTTTATTACAATTATGTTAGTTTATGTGATGGGGAGTCAGTTTCAGTTGGAGCGAATACTTATAATTCATCAGGAAATTATATAGATACTTTAAGTTCTACTAATAGTTGTGACAGTGTCGTTTCAACAGAGGTTAGTTTGTCGTATCTTGAGTGTGAAATTATTTTAAATAATAATGCATTGCAAGCAAATAGCCTTTTAGGAAATCCAACTTCTTACTTGTGGAATACAGGAGAAACTACTTCTTCTATTCAAATTAATGGAGCTGGAGATTACTGGATGATTGCAACTGACGCTAATGATTGTGTAAGTGATACTGTTTTTTACACTGTAATTCATTCTCTTATAGATAATTTGTTTGCTAGTGGTTTTAATATTTATCCTAATCCAACAACTGGAATTGTAAATATTGAATTTGCAAATATTTCAGAAGATACAAAAGTGAAATTATACAATGTGCTTGGTGAAATTGTAGCTGAAAAGATAGTAGTAAAAACTAATAGAAAAATGACTCTGAAGGTTGATTTATCCTCTTTTGCTAAAGGAATTTATTTTATTGAACTTGAGTCAGAAAAAAGTATTGTTAACCGTAAGTTGATATTAGAATAGACTTATTGCTTTTCAGCAAAATCTTTAAATTGATTCCACCATTTTTCACCTTGTTTTTTGAACATATTTGGAAAAAGACGCATCATAACTTTGGCTGGCCAAAAGTTTACTTTAATGTAATCAATTCTAGCCTACAAAAGTGTATTTTTTCATCATTAAATTAACATTTCTCTGCACATTTTATCCCATCAATAGCAGCAGAGATAATTCCTCCAGCATAACCTCCACCTTCACCACAAGGGAATAATCCTTTTATTTGTGGATGCTGATATGTTTCTCTATCTCTTGGAATTCTGACAGGTGAAGAGCTTCTACTTTCAGGTGCGTGAACTACAGCTTCATTAGTTAAGTAGCCATTCATTTGTTTGCCAAATTGTCTAAACCCTTCTTGAAGATTGGTATTTACAAAATCAGGTAAAATATCACTTATTTTAGATGAAGTTGTTCCAGGGAAATAAGAAGTATCTGGAATGTTAGATGACTCTTTGTTATTTGTAAAATCTACTAATCTTTGTGCAGGTACTTTTTGAGTTCCCCCTGCTAGTTTACAAGAAGCTTGTTCTATTTCTTTTTGGTAATACATTCCCGCAAGTGGTCCTTTATCTGCATATTTTGCAAAATCCTCTACTTTTAATTCTACTACAATTCCTGAGTTTGAAGTTTCATAATCCCTCCTTGATGGTGACCATCCATTTGTAACTACTTCACCTGATCTTGTTGCGCAAGGAGCAATTATACCGCCAGGACACATGCAGAATGAATAGACTCCTCTTCCGTTTACTTGTTTTACAATGGAGTATGGGGCAGGAGGTAAATATTCTCCTCTTGTCTCACATTTGTATTGTATTTTGTCAATTAATTCCTGAGTATGTTCTACTCTAATACCTAAAGCAAAGGCCTTAGCCTCTATTTCTATTTCTTTTTTATGGAGTAACTCAAAAATATCTCTTGCTGAATGCCCTGTTGCCAGTATTATTTTAGGAGCTTCTATTATTGTTCCGTCTTGTAATGCAACTCCTGTTACAGCATTATTTTTAATATTGATGTCTATGACTCTACTATTAAACATTACTTTTCCACCATATTCAATAATTGTTTCTCTTATGGATTTAATGATCTTAGGTAGTTTATTTGTGCCAATATGAGGATGAGCTTCAATTCTTATATCTTCAGTTGCACCATGCTGTACCAATACATCAAGTATTTTATTTACATCACCTCTTTTTTTGGAGCGAGTATATAGTTTTCCATCAGAATAAGTACCTGCACCACCTTCTCCAAAGCAGTAGTTTGAATCTTCATTTACTATATGTTCTTTTGTGAGTTTTGCTAGGTCAAGTCTTCTGCTTTGTACATCTTTCCCTCTTTCTAAAATTATTGGTTTTTTTCCTTCTTCAATAAGTTGTAAAGCAGCAAATAATCCTGCAGGACCAGACCCAATAATTATTACTTCCTCTGCTTTACTTACATCTTTATAATGAGGAATCTCCTCTTCCTTTTTAATAAATTTTTCATCAATATAAACATCTAACCTCAGATTTATTTTTGTAATCCTTTGTCTTGCGTCTATTGATCTTTTTATAATCTCAATATGCTTGATATTTATTTTTTTTGTATTTGTTTTTTCAGAAACTACTTTTAAAAGTAATTCAGGATTTGCCGCCACCTCTGGTAGCACTTGAAGTTGTATATTTGTAATCATCAAGACAAAATTACATATTAGTTATAATAAATGGCTTTTCTGTATATATTTGTTCCATGAGATTTTTCTTGATTTTTATTTTGCCATTTATTTCGTTAGTTGTCCTTGGTCAGGAAAAAGTAATAGTTGCTGATTTTGAAATTATTAATGATGATACCATATTCATCTATGATATATCTGAAGTTAAAATTTTAGAATTTAAAAACATAAAGGAAAAAAGCCAATATCTCATTCTTAAAAGAAGAGTTTTAAAAGTGTATCCTTATGCAGTTTTAGCTAAAGAAAAATTAAACTCTATTCATCTAGGATTAGATACTATTCCCAAAAGAAGACATAAAAAACGATATACTAAGGAAGTTGCTAAATGGGTGAAAGAGGAATATACGGATAGGCTTAAAAACCTAACAATGACTGAGGGGAAAATTTTAGTAAAACTAATTTATAGAGAAACAAAAACAACTTCCTATGATATAGTTAAATCTTATAGAGGCAGGTTTAACGCATTCTTTTGGCAAACTATGGCTAAGCTGTGGGATAACAATTTAAAAACAGAATATGACCCTGTAAATATCAGAGAGGATATGCTAATAGAACATATCATTATTCAAGCTAAACTAGAGGGTCAGTTTGATTGATATTTACATCTTTAAATAAAAATCCTTACAAAGACTGATGTACTCCTTTGTATATTGATGCCTGTCAACTTCAATAGTTAGTTCTTCCTTAATTAGTTTTGATTTTGCAAAAGAAAACTCCATCATTATTCTTTTTATTGGAGAAGAAATATTTCCTTTTATAAAGCAAATTTTATTCAGAAATAAATTATTATTATTTGCTAAATCACAGAATTTAGTTTTACTGGCAAAAGGTATGATTACAATAAACTTACCATTTTTATCCAGTAGTGCTTTTGATTTTTCAATTAAGTATTTAAAAGGTAGCGTGTGAGTATTCCTAGCAAGATTTCTTTCTGAATCTTCAGATTCGGTAGAGCCACTAAAAAATGGCGGATTACTGATTATTAAATCAAATTTTGAACTTGAATTAAAAGATTGTAATGAAGAATGAATTATAGAAATTCTATTACTCCAGTTGGAATTTTTGCAGTTTTCAGTTGCTTGCTTAAAAGCATTTACTTCAAGCTCAATTCCTGTAATAAGTGATGATGGGTTTCTTTGAGCAGCTATTAAACAAATTAATCCAGTACCGCATCCTATATCAAGTATATTCCTTGAATTTTCTAAATCTGACCATGATCCAAGTAAAACGCCATCAGTTCCAATTTTCATTGCAGATTTATCTTGTGCAACTTCAAATTGTTTAAACTTAAAATCGGACATCAATTTTCTTTAGAAAAACTTCTTAAAAGCAAAAGTATAATCAAAGTTTGCAATGATATTAAAAAGTAGTGAAGTATACTTATTTGTGTTTTAGAATTAGTTATTTCAAAACCATATTCTAATGCTTTGTAAAAGGCATATGAAGCGCCTAATCCTATTAAGTAGCCAATTTGTTTATTTATATCAATCTTGCCTAAAAAATCTTTCTCTTGTGCTACTAAAGTTTCTGCTCTTACTAAATACCCACCAAAAATAAAAGTCAGTTGATATCCCATATAGATTAAAAGGGCAGAGGTTAGGGAGTATTGTAAATATAAGAATATAAAAAGAGTAAGTAGCATGATTATTTCAACTAATAATGAGATCCTGAAAAAACTTTTAATATTTAGGAGTTTATCATAGAACCTGGCAACTATTATCATTCCAATAGCTAAAACCATGCCTCCAAGAGAATAAACTGATTGATCTTCTAAAGATAGAGGTTGGTAGATAGTAAATGAAATGCCAATTGAAAGTCCTGTAAATGATGAGTTAAAAAGCTTATAGACTAAAAACATTTTCTCATTTAACTTCATATTTTCTGAGTCTTTATTTAGTAGTAAGTTAATCTTCTAACTTTTGCAATAAGTTTTGCTAATCTGATAACTTGTTTAGTGTATCCAAACTCATTGTCATACCAAATGTAAAGAACTACATCTTTTCCTTCTTCAGTACAAATAGTTGCATTACTATCATAAATTGAACAACAAGTATTTCCTATAATATCAGTAGAAACTAAATCTGGGTCAACTTGATAGTTAATTTGGTTCACTAAGTTTCCTTTCAATGCTGCATCTCTCATAGTTGCATTCATATCAGCAACAGAAGTCTCTTTATCAAGAGTTAATTTTAAAATAGCTAGTGAAACATTTGGTGTAGGAACACGAACTGCATTTGCAGATAATTTTCCTTCCAAAGATGGAATTACTTTAGTAACTGCTTTTCCAGCACCAGTTGAAGTAATTACCATATTGATTGCAGCAGAACGACCTCTTCTTGGTTTCTTATGCATGTTATCCAATAGATTCTGATCATTTGTATATGAATGAAC
>Ga0233427_10001948_pt1 | contig 20574 bp, 13 predicted proteins | sample SI_118_April2016_5_FD_179885 | JGI IMG/M metagenome (GOLD analysis project Ga0233427, IMG submission 179885) | Seawater microbial communities from Saanich Inlet, British Columbia, Canada - SI_118_April2016_100_MG | ecosystem: Environmental > Aquatic > Marine > Inlet | place: Canada: British...
GCTCGGAAGCGATGCGCTGATCTGCCACCGATAGATCTTCGCTCCACGCGGTCTTGAGGATTTCGATGGTAGGGTGATTCCGAAGAAAAGCTGCGATTTTTTGGGTGTTTTCTTGGTGCCGATCGATGCGAACATGCAAGGTTTCCATGCTCCTGGACAACATCCACGCGGTCCAGGGATCAATCATCCCTCCCAAAAATGTTCGGTATGCTTTGACATGGTCGACCACGGCACTCGTGCCACTCACAGCTCCAGCAACCAAGTCACTGTGTCCTCCGATGTATTTCGTAGCCGAATAAAGCAACAAATCGACACCAAGTTCTAGAGGCCTCTGAAGAACGGGGCCGAGGTACGTGTTGTCCACGAACGTGAGTACCGGTTTTTCTTCGGTTGAGTGCTTTTTTGCCCAATCCGAAGCGGTCAGAATCCGGTGCAATTGCATCGTGGGATTGGCTGGCGTTTCGATGTAAATGATGCCAGGGATTTCGTCATAGGCTTCATGCGTGGCGTCCAAAGCATCCAAGCTTGGTAGCTCCCGAACGGTAACTCCCATGCTCGGTAAAATAAATCTCAAGAAATGATCGGTCCCCCCATACAGGGGCGGGCAAAACCAGACCGGACGATCCGGGGAAGACCAAGCGAGGAGCGCCGTTGAAATGGCGGCCATCCCCGTCGAGAAAAAGGCAGCTGATTCCGAATCATCCCAAGCGGCCAGACGCGTTTCTGCGACATCGATGGTTGGATTGCTTATGCGGCTGTAAATATGGCCTTCTTTGGCGGGCTGGTCGGGCGGCATGCCATAAGCGGCAGCCATCATGTCAGCGCCCGTTTGAGCATCGGGAAAGACGAAGGTGGAGCTGGGTTGGATGGGCGGCTTAACCGCACCATCGCCATCGCTCGGATGGTAACCTGCGAACATTGCGCGGGTTTCGAGTTCTTGCATGGCCGCAAGTTCCGAAGATTCACACGAAGTCCGTCCTCTTAGAGGAGTCCTTGTGCCATCAAAAGGGCAAACAATTGACCTGGAGTTGGAATGCCTTGAAAAATACAGATGCGATCGAAATAGCTGATGCTATCTTCTTTGTACAACCCCAATAATTCCGGTCGCATGGGATCGGGTCTTAACGTATAAACCAAGTCCAAGGCAAATCGGCTATCTCCGATAAAGAGTTCATACCCATCCAACGTATACAAGATGGCGTCACTGAACTGAGAGTCGCCTTGAATCAATTGCCCGTCGCGCACAGTGAATTGCAAGTCGAATGAACTGGAAGAATAGCCGGCATAGATGCGGCCAGGCTGCAAGGTCCAGAGCACCTGACCCCGCCAATGGTTTCCTTCGCGCACCAAGCCATTTTCTGAATGAAATAAAACGTCACCCCACATCAATCGGTCATCTGGGTACACATCGACACGATCTTGCGCGGGCATGCTGAACCACGCCAACAGGCAACTAAAGAGGAGAAAGGCTCGGATGAGCATCAGTCTTCAATGGCTTGAATTCCGGGCAGCACCTTTCCTTCCAAATACTCGAGCATCGCCCCTCCACCCGTAGACACATAACTGACCTGATCCGCCAGTCCCGCTTGGTTGATGGCGGCAACAGAATCACCCCCTCCAATGAGGGTAAACGCACCATGATCGGCGGTCGCTTTTGCCAATGCGTTTGCGACAGCATTGGTTCCGCCGGCAAATGCGGGCATTTCAAAAACCCCCATGGGGCCATTCCATAAAATCGTGCGCGAGGTTGAAACGGATTCAACAAATACTTCGCGGGTTTTTGGGCCGATATCCAATCCCATCCATCCGTCAGGAATCTGGGAAGTTGGTACAATCTGTGTCGCGGCATCCGGAGCGAATGCATCTGCGGCGAGGGTGTCAATAGGCAGCAAAAGCTCCGTCCCCGTTGCCTCGGCTTTTTTCAAAATCTCCAAAGCTTGCCCGTGCATCTCACTCTCGACCAAGCTATTTCCAATTTTCCCGCCTTGGGCTTGCACAAACGTGTAAGCCATGCCGCCACCAATGATCAAACGATCTACGCGGCCGACGAGGTGTTCGATGATGCCCAATTTTGAACTCACCTTGGCTCCACCAATAATGGCCGTTAACGGCTTTTCGGGGTGGGCCAAAACTTTCTTCAAAGCGTCGATTTCAGCTGCGAGCAACAATCCAAATGCCTTGTCTTGCGGAAAGAAGCGGGCAATGACGGCTGTCGACGCATGTGCCCGATGAGCAGTTCCAAAAGCATCATTGATGTAGACGTCACCGTTTTCAGCCAATTGTCCGGCGAAAAATTCGTCGCCTTCTTCTTCTTCTGGATGAAACCGTAAATTTTCAAGGAGTGCCACTTCTCCGGCTTTTAGAAATTGGGACACATCCAAAGCGACATCATCTACGCAATCAGCAGCAAACTGGACAGATTGACCGAGCAATCGCTCCAAGGTTGGGAGGATATGTTTTAAGCTCAATTCGGCATCGGGGCCTTTGGGTCGACCGAGGTGGGACATGAGCACCACGGATCCGCCTTCATTGAGCACATGTTGAATGGTGGGCAGTGCAGCACGGATACGCGTGTCATCGGTCACTTCACGGGCTTCATTCAATGGTACATTGAAGTCAACACGAATCAAGGCACGTTGGCTTTTCAAATCGAGGGAAGAAAGTTGCATCGTTTAGGAAGCTTTGAATAACTGAGCAAGGCTGACCTTACCAGCAACCACAGAAGCGAGCTGATCAATAGCGACCCGTTCTTGGGTCATGGTATCGCGGTCGCGGATGGTGACGGCATGATCTGTCAAAGTGTCGTGGTCCACGGTAACGCAAAGCGGGGTGCCGATGGCGTCTTGACGACGGTAACGTCTGCCGATGGCATCTTTTTCATCGTATTGAACGTTATGCTCCATTTGCAACAGGGCTAAAATCTCACGGGCTTTTTCTGGCAATCCATCCTTCTTAATCAAAGGCAGCACGGCAACTTTCACGGGAGCCAATGGAGCGGGAATGCGTAAAACCGTTCGGGCAGAACCGTCTTCCAGCGTTTCCTCTTGGTAGGCCGCGCTCAAGATTGCCAGGAACATGCGGTCGAGACCGATGGATGTTTCCACAACATACGGAACGTAGCTCTCTTGCGTCTCGGGGTCGAAATAACGCAACTTTTTATTGCTGTGTTCTTCGTGTTGTTTCAAGTCGAAATCCGTCCGAGAGTGGACCCCTTCGAGTTCTTTGAATCCCATCGGAAAATCGAATTCGATGTCGCATGCCGCATCTGCATAATGCGCCAACTTTATGTGATCATGGAACCGATGCTTGCCATCTCCAAGCCCCAATGTTTGGTGCCATTTCATGCGCGCATTTTTCCAGGTTTCATACCACTCTCCTTGCGTTCCCGGCTTGACGAAGAATTGCATCTCCATCTGTTCAAATTCACGCATCCGGAAGATGAACTGCCGTGCGATGATTTCATTCCGGAACGCTTTTCCAATTTGCGCAATACCGAAAGGCAGTTTCATGCGACCACTCTTCTGAACATTGAGGAAATTGACGAAAATGCCTTGCGCCGTTTCAGGTCGTAGATAGATGACGCCGCTTTCTCCACTCACGGCACCGAGTTCTGTTTTGAACATCAAGTTGAACTGACGCACATCCGTCCAGTTGCGGCTTCCCGTATCAGGATCGGCGATTCCGAGGTCTTCGATCAATTGCTTCACAGCGACCAAATCTTCAGCTCCCATTGCCGCCTTGAACTTGGTGTTGATGTCGTCAATCTGAGCTTGGCGCTCCAATACGCGGCCGTTGGTTGACCGAAACTCCGTCTCGTCAAAAGCATCACCGAACCGCCCAGCTGCTTTCTTAACGTCCTTCAGGATTTTCGCGTCTATTTTTCCAATGTGGTCCTCGATGAGGACATCTGCACGGTAACGCTTCTTAGAATCCTTGTTGTCAATCAGCGGATCATTGAAGGCATCTATGTGACCCGATGCTTTCCAGGTCGTCGGATGCATGAAAATGGAAGCATCCACCCCCACGATGTTTTCATTCATTCGCACCATGGCAGTCCACCAATAATGCTTGATGTTGTTTTTCAATTCGGCACCCAATTGGCCGTAATCATATGCCGCGGATAGCCCGTCGTAGATCTCACTGGAAGGGAAGACGAAGCCGTATTCTTTGGCGTGACTGATGACTTTTTTAAGAAGGTCGTCGCTCATGGGAAATGGAATGTGCTGATGCGGCTGCAAAGGTAGCGCTCTGAAGCAAGACTACGGCAGATTGAGGCAGTCTAGTACATTTGCGCCATGGCAAAAGAATTGCGGTTTGGTTTATTGGGGAGCGGTTCATGGGCTACGGCCATTGCTAAAATGCTCCTCACCAATGTTGAAACGTTGAATTGGTGGGTTCGCAGAGAAGAGACCAAGGAGTATTTGGAGGAATACGGGCGCAATCCAAATTACATCCAGAGCATTTCATTCAATCCGGAAGCCATTCGGGTGAGCACAGACATGCAGGAAATCATCGACAACAGCGATGTGATCATTTTTGCGATTCCTTCAGCGCATTTGGACAATGCGATTCAAAAACATAAGCCTACAGGTCTGAAAGACAAATGGATCATGAGCGCCATCAAAGGCATGGTGGTCAAATACGACAGCATCCCGGCACGCTATTTCCACAAAGAATTCCAGATTCCATACGACCGCATCGGTTTGATTGCGGGCCCATGTCATGCGGAGGAAGTTGCCCGAGAAAAACTCAGCTTCTTGACCGTGGCTTGTCCCGATCTTCACATTGCGCAGTCCGTTGCGGATGCGTTGAAAACCCGATACATCCGGGTCAAGACGAGCGAGGATGTTTTTGGAACCGAGATTGCTGCCGTGCTGAAAAACATCTACGCGATTGCAGCAGGAATGGCTCTTGGCTTAGGATATGGTGACAATTTCTTGAGCGTTTTAATTAGCAACGCTTCACAAGAGATGAAGCGATTTTTAGCAGCGGTTCACGAAGTAGATCGGGACGTCAAGGAAAGCGCATATCTCGGTGATTTGCTGGTGACGGCATACAGTCCGCACAGCCGAAATAGAAATTTGGGCATGATGATCGGAAAAGGATACAGCGTCAAAGGAGCCATCATGGAAATGAATATGGTAGCCGAAGGATACAATGGTTCTGAAGGCATTTTTCAAATGAACAAACGATTTCAGGCGCGCTTGCCGATTTCAGATGCTGTCTACCGCATTCTTCATGAACGCATGTCTCCGGTTATTGAAATGCGCTTGTTGGTGGAAGAGTTGTCCTGAAGCGAATCAAGGGAAAGGCAACCTGCGTCTTGAAATGTGCGTTATTTGTTTAGAGCTTTCCTTCTGGAGAGTTTGAATAAATCATGCAAACAACCCATAAGCAATCGGTATTGTTGGCGCTCGTAGCGTCGATGCTTTTGATGTTGCTATCGCACCAAGCATGGGCGGATTCCGATCGAAATCGCACAATTCAGGCCCCAGAGGCAGTTGACGGAGTGTGGTTCGTTCCCAATGCAGGCCAATGGCATGAGGATGTGCTGTGGTCAGCGCGGGTTTATGGGGGCGATTTATGGATGACCAAAACTGGCTGGAAAGCGGCTATGCTAGGTCCGGGTTACGACGCTCTGGGAAGACACGAAACCCCTACGGGACCGCTCACCCAATTTGTCTTGGAAGCAACCTGGGAAGGAGCGTTGCCAGAAGCGGCATCACAAAGCGGATCGCAACCCGCCGACCATTTCATATCCTTTTATCATGGTCTGGACCCCAATCGTTGGGCAGAAGGTGTGACTCCTGTGAGTCGCATGCGAGCGGAGGAGGTATGGCCTGGAATTGGGATGGTCATGGATGGCCGAAGGGGCGGAACAAATCGGGTCAAATACGATTGGGTCGTTGCGCCCGGGGCCGATCCGGAGCAAATTTCCACGTTGTATCGTGGGTTGGAATTGCATGTCACTTCCAGCGGAGCAATCAAGCATTTGGTTGGGCCGGCTGTGGGCGATGGCGATGCGACAACAGGAGCATGGGGAGAACTGCTCGAACAAGCCCCGTTTGCTTACCAGATGAATGGTTCCCGCATGGAGGAGGTGACATGTGCCTATCGTGTGGAGAACCTGGAAAATGGTGAGACAAGAGTTCAATTTGAGTTAGGGGAATACGACAACAGCCGCTCACTGATTATTGACCCAGAAATCGAATTTGCTTCCTTTATCGGCTCGTCGGCTGATAGCTGGGGATTTACGGCAGCATATGACAATGATGGCCGCTTGATTGGTGGTTCTGGAGTGCGCGCTGCGGGATACCCAACGACGGCTGGAGCGATCAGCACGGTATTCGGTGGCGGTGATTTTGATTTTGGAATTAGTGTGTTTTCCGCGGATGGAACAACGCTAGAATACAGCACATACCTCGGGGGATCAGGAAGGGAATATCCGCACAGCATCGTGACCAATGAAGACGGAGATATTTTCGTTATGGGAACCACGGGTTCAGCGGACTTCCCCACAACATCGGGAGCTTTTCAAGTGGCGTTCGGCGGGGGACCGTTGCTAGATTTGGCCACGTATCATTTTTATGGCACGTTCGATAGCGGCTCGGACATCGTGATTTCTCGAATCAACGGAGTGGCGGGAACATTGGACGCATCGACGTACATCGGCGGATCTGGAAATGACGGGCTTAACCTAGGGGAGAAGCTCAATTACAACTATGGGGATGTGTGCCGCGGGGAAATCAACATCGACCCTGATGGAAATGTGTGGGTAGCAACGAGCACTCGGAGCGACGATTTCCCTTTGGCGCAAGCCACAGACCCGGCCCTGAATGGAATCAGTGATGCCGTGGTTTTTCAACTGTCATCAAATCTAGAAGGCCTGCTTTTCTCCACGTATTTTGGAGGCGGTTCGGATGACGCAGCATTCGGCATTCAATTTGCTATGGGGACACCGGGACTTGCATATTTCACTGGGGGAACCAAAAGCGAGGACTTGCCGTCAACGCCGGGAGCGTATCAAACTGATTTGGCGGGAGATGTCGATGGTTTTCTTGCATCGCTCGATTACAGCGGCCCGTTCCCGTTTCTTTCTGGCGTCACGTATTTCGGAACGGACGACTACGATCAATCCTATTTCGTGCAATTGGACACCGATGACCGCCCGCATATTTGTGGTCAAACAACGGGGGCCTCCATGGTATTGGTCGGAGATGTGTACAGCGACAGTCCCAACGGCAGCACGTTCGTTGCCCGATTGAGTGAAAATTTAGAAGACTTGAACTGGGTCACCCGCATTGGATTGGCACAAACGGGAGTCGATATTAGCCCAACGGCATTTCTGGTTTCGGACTGCGACGAAATGTACCTGAGCGGTTGGGGTGGCGCGACCAATTCTTTGAACAGTGGTTATGCAGGTCAATCCACTTCAAATGGGATGCCTACGACGGTAGATGCTTATCAATTGGGCACGGATGGAAGCGATTTTTGGCTGGGCGTACTTGCACCAGAAGCATCAGATTTAACGTACGGGACCTTCTTGGGAGGGGTGTTTTCAAATGAACACGTGGATGGAGGAACGTCGAGGTTTGATAAAAATGGAACCGTCTATCAAGCCGTCTGTGCAGGATGCGGCGGTTGGGATGATTTTCCAACAACACCAGGCTCTTGGTCTTCGACAAACGGATCTTCCAACTGCAACTTGGGGGTATTTAAGTTCAATCTGGGGTCGTTGATAGCGGATATAGAAATAGACGCGCCAGACCTGATTTGTGTGGGAGAACCGATTCAATTCGTCAACAATTCAATTGGAGGGACGAGTTACGAATGGTTTTTCGGTGATTTGAATTACAGCGAAGAAGAAAACCCAGAATACATCTACGCAACACCTGGCGAATGGGAGATTATGTTGATTGTATCGGATGTCAGTGGCTCAGGGGGTTGTTTGGAACCAGATACAGCGATCGTTACGTTGTTTATTGAGGACACGCCGACTCCCACACTGGATGAAGTCCCGACTCTTTGCGAAGGGGACGAGGTCACATTGCAAGCGTATGGCACGGGAGCATTGGAATGGCAACCTCATCCAACGCTCAGCGATATCAGCATCTCCAATCCCATTGCGTCTCCAACGGAAACGACGATTTATACGGTGGAAGATTCAAACGCATGCGGAACGGCGTCGGCTTCAGTAACGGTAACGGTCGAAATCATGGAGACGGATATTACTGGAGATTTGTCCATGTGTGTGGGAGATGTGGTTGAACTGGAGGCTACAGGAGGAACTTCGGTCATCTGGAGCCCAGCGGTCGGGCTCGGGACGCCGGCATCCTCCATCACAACCGCAAGTCCGTCATCGACAACCACCTATACGGCAATCATCGAATCGGATGCAGGATGCACGGAGGAAGAAGAAATGACCATCTATGTCGTGCAAGAGGCTCCAGGAGGAACAACCTATCCTACCGTGTTTTTGTGCGCTGGGCAGGGGGTGTTTTTGGAGGCAGACGAGGGCGACAGCTATCTCTGGTCGCCTGCCGAATTGGTGAGCAATCCGCTCAGCCAAACGCCCTATGTATCACCTTCAGAGAACACCACATTTACCGTGAGCATTGCCAACGTTTGCGGAGTCGGGGTAGATAGCGTCTCGGTGGAACTCATTGCGCCCACGGCTTCCGCAACAGGCGGAGGTTGGATGTGTCGAGGGGAAACCATGCTGTTGAGTAGTTCCGAGGGGGTCCATTATTCGTGGACACCTGCCGGGTTGGTTGAAAACCCATCGGCACAAACCACGGCCGTATTCCCCATTCAAAACACCACATTTACCGTTTATGTCATGGACGAGTTTGGGTGCACGGGAAGCACTGAAATAGACGTGTTGGTGTGGCAACCGCCTTATGTTCATGCTGGACCTGATCGCGAAGTGGATTGGCTCGATCGTGTCCGATTATTTGGAACGGTAGACTCCGACACATTGTGGTGGACACCTGCAGATGCATTGAGCTGTAGCGATTGCTTGACACCTGAAGTTCAGGTGCAAGGCCCTCAGTGGTTTGTGCTTCAAAGCATTTCCCCTGAGGGTTGTTTGGCAACGGACAGCGTACATATCGATGTCTTTTATCCCGTCTATGTTCCGAACGCATTTTCGCCGAACAATGATGGAGTGAATGATGCTTTTTTCGTGGATGGAGTGGACCCCCGTGGATACCGCTTGGAGATTTACAATCGTTGGGGTGATTTGATCTTTTACAGTGAAGATCCGGCGGAACCTTGGATTGGAAACGACCAGCAAAAAGGATCAGATTATTTTGTGCCTGATGATGTGTATCTGTGGCGTTTGCGTTACGAATTGCGTGACGGACCCCGGTTGATTGACGGCAGTGTCACAATCATTCGATAGGCCTGAATTCCGAGGGAAGGAAACGGAAGTTGCAGGGCTCACGCGTTTCTCCTAATTTCGAACACTGATTAGCGCCTTTATGGGATACCTCGACACACAACTACACCGTCTTTTTTTAGATCATGACTGCGTGGTTGTTCCAGGTTTGGGAGGATTTGTATGCAATCAATTGGCCGCGCGATACGATGCCTCTAGGCAAGAATTGATCCCCCCTTCACGTGGCATATTGTTCAACGAACGACTGAGTCAGAATGATGGCGTTTTGGCCCAGACGGTGGTGCGGCGTGCGGGATTGTCGTATTCGGAGGCATTGAAAGCGATTGAATCGGAAGCCTCAGAGTTGAAGCGACGTGTGATGGCGAATCAAACCGTGACCATTGAACATGTCGGGAGGATGTACCTGGGAAAGGAAGGGGGCATCATGTTTATGCCAGAGGAAGAGATGGAGCGCATGCTGCGTTCGTTTGGTTTGCAGCGCATTCCATTGCGTCCACTGAAAACAAGGACGAACCCCACGACCGCTAGAGTTCTTGAAATGCCACCACGTGATGCAATCAAGGGTTCCAAGCAGTGGATTCGCATTGCAGCGGCCATTGCCATCCCGGTTCTGGGTGGAGCAGGAATGTTCGTTGCAGATAATTGGGAGGAACCCGTGGCGTTGATGAGTGCGGTTCCATCCATGCACAACCGGGTGATTGAAAGTGATTTCCAGCCCCGCTTTGAAGAAGAGGCAATCCTTCTTTCAGGGATAAAAACAGAGCCCGTATTCGAATCGGTGATGCAAGCGTCCGAAGGGGCGTCAGTTACTCGTTTCGACTTTACGACTGAAAGGGTCTCTTCAACGGGGACGGCCGTGGTATTGGCAGCTGTTGGGGAGAAGTCTTCAGCGATTCAAGAACAAATGATCGTGCTGGTCGCAGGTGCGTTCGCTGTAGAATCGAATGCCATGAACCTGGCGGCCAAGTTGCAAACGGAAGGCTTTTCATCGGAAATCCTGTTGCAAGAAAGCGGCCTGCACTTGGTAACATATGCCAGCTTTCAATCCGAAGTTGAAGCGCGAAAGACATTGACCGAAATCCGAAAGGATGATCGGTGGTCTTCTGCTTGGATGAAGCGATTCAAAGCGAACGGTTGAGATGGCCAACGTGGCTTTGCCCGACGCGCTCATATTGGACTTCGGAGGCGTTCTGTACGACATCGACTACGATGCTCCCGTTCGTGCTTTTAAACAGTTAGGGGTTGAGGATTTCGCGGGCATTTATCATCAAGCCTTTCAAAGTCCCGCATTTGATCAGTTGGAATGTGGTCGCATTGCACCAGCGGACTTCTACACGTTTTTAGAAAGCCATTGTGCGCCGGAAACGACCAGGCAACAGGTCATAGACGCATGGAATTGCATCCTCGTGGGCATGCATGCATCACGGATTGAAATGGTGCGTGCATTGGGGAAACAAACCCGTTTGTTTTTGTTTAGCAACACCAACGTCATTCATGCCGGAGTATTTGAGGCATGGATGGAAGAGCACATTGGATTGGCCCCGTTTCGCAACGCATTTGAAGGCATTCACTACAGCCATGAATTGGGCTTCCGCAAACCGGATCCGGCATCGTTTTTGGCTTTGTGTCGTCAACATGAAGTGGATCCCGCCAAGGCTTTGTTCATCGATGACAGCAAGCAACATGTGGAGGGTGCAGAGCAAGCAGGTTTGGAAACGCATTGGCACGCACCGGTAAAAGATGACGTGGCAGTATGGTTATCCCAAAGGGGCTTCAAGTTGCCAGAATCGGCGTTTCTTCCCGATTAATCTGCACCGTTGATTCCCGCGACCATTTCGGCTTGGACGGCTTTGAATCGGTCTTCATCGCAGGGCTTCGCCCCTTGTTCTAGCAATAAAAATATTTCTCGTCCTCGGGCCTCGGCTTCGTATTGTTTCCCCCCTTGTGACCAAGTGGCGACGCCATCTTCATGAACACAATGGATGACATGAGCTGTGAGTTCAGTGAAATGAAACAGCCATAAATCGCCTGGAGTGGGCTGATGTTCCAAGCAATCAATGGCGCCTGTTGCCCCATCCCAAAACTGTTCGCTAAACGCATCCAAACACCCTTCTACTTCGGGGGCATCGGTGGACAATTTCTTTTCCCAATCATCCGAAGTAATGCTTTCAGACGCCAAATAGCGGACGAATTCAGCTTCAACAGCATGTAGTTCCTCGCGGGTGAGGCGCCGATACTTCCCCATGCGGTCCGCTTACTCTGTGATGCCCTCTAGCATCATGAAGAAAGAATATTCCATGGCAGTTTCACGTAGCCGCTTGAATCTTCCAGAAGCTCCTCCGTGTCCGGTTTCCATGTTGCAATGCATGATCAACAAATGATCATCTGTTTTGACATCGCGCAATTTGGCCATCCATTTGGCGGGCTCCCAATATTGCACTTGGCTGTCCCAATATCCGGTCGTAACCAGCATATGCGGATAGTCCTGAGCAGCTACGTTGTCATAGGGGCTATAAGACATCATGTAATCGAATGCATCCTTGTTCTTGGGGTTGCCCCACTCGTCAAACTCGCCCGTTGTCAAAGGAATGCTTTCATCCAACATGGTGTTAATGACATCCACAAAGGGCACGGCAGCAATGACACCGTTGAAGAGGGATGGCGCCATATTGACGGCTGCACCCATGAGCAAACCTCCTGCGGATCCACCCATCGCGTAGAGGTGATTAGGTGACGTAAATCCGAGGTCGACCATCGCTTGCCCACAATCAATGAAATCGGTGAAGGTGTTGATTTTGTTGAACAACTTCCCATCCTCGTACCACTTTCGGCCCATCTCTTGACCACCGCGAATGTGCGCAATGGCGTATACAAATCCGCGATCCAGTAAACTCAAACGCGTGCTAGAAAAACCAGCGTCCATGCTGTATCCGTAACTTCCGTAGGCATATAAAAGAAAAGGATTGGAGCCGTCCTTTTTGATGCCTTTGCGGTAGACAAGAGAAACAGGGACCTCGGTTCCATCCGTCACTTTGACCATCACCCGTTCGCTCATGTAGTTGGCAGAATCAAACATGCCTCCCAACACCTCTTGCTGTTTGAGCAATTCGGTCGCCTTGGACTCCATATCCATTTCGAACAATGAACTTGGCGTCGTCATAGAATTGTAGCCGTAACGCAAGCTCTTCGTATCGAAATCGGGATTGGCACCAACATAGGCAGAATATGCCGGATCGGGAAACTCGATGTAGTAATTCCCGGCGTCATCCCACCGCTTCACATGAATTTGATTGAGGCCACCTGTCCGCTCTTCGACGACCAAATAATCCTTGAAAATTTCAATGCCCTCCAACAAAGTCTCTTCACGATGTGGAATCACATCTGTCCAATTTTCGTAGGATGGTGCAACAATGGGTGTGCGGACCAATTTGAAGTTCTGCGCATCGCGGTTGGTGACGATATAGAAATGGTCGCCATAATGAGTGCAGTTGTATTCGAGGTCGCGTTCGCGTGGCTGAATGACGGTCCAATCTCCGTGTGGATTGTTCGCGTCCAAAAAGCGCCATTCTGTACTAAGCGTTGAATAGCTTACCAGCATCAAGAACCGATCGCTTTTCGTCTTGCCGATGCCACAGCCAAAGGTTTCGTCGGCCTCTTCATACACCAGCTGATCTTCAGAAGCATCGGTTCCTAAAACGTGCTTATATATTCGGTGGGACCTCAAAGTGACGGGATCTTGTTTCGAATAGAAAACCGTTTGGTTGTCATTTGCCCATGTGGCGCCGCCAGTTGTTTGGGGAATCTGATCGGCCAACATTTCGCCAGTCGCCAAATTTTTAAATTGTAAGGTGTATTCTCGGCGGCTCACCGTGTCTACGCTGAAGGCTAAAATTTCATTGTTGGTGCTTACGGCTCGCCCACCGACGGCATAGTAGCTGAATCCTTCAGCCATTTCGTTTACGTTCAGCATGACCTTCTCCTCAGCGTCCAATGAACCTTCTTTGCGGCAATGAATGGCGTACTCTTTGCCCTCCTCATACCGGCTGTAATACCAATATCCGTTGTCACGCAGGGGGACACTTTGGTCGTCTTGCTTGATGCGCCCCTTGATCTCTTCAAAAAGTGACTCTTGGAAAGATTCCGTGGATTTCATAACCGCCTCCGTGTACGTGTTTTCCGCATTCAGGAAGTCGACGACCTCTTGTGTCTGGGGATCTGATTCTTTGGCTTCTTTTTGCTCATCGCTTAACCGCATCCAGAAGTAATCATCTTCCAAAGTCAACCCATGGATATCGGTTGTATGAGGCTTTTTATCCGCAACAGGTGGAGCTGGAAATTGGCTTTCGGACAGGACGGGTTGAGAATGAGAGCTCATAGAAGATTCAGTCGAGGAATTGCAAGCAGAAAACAAACAAACCGCAATGCTCAGGGCAAAAACGGCCGCGATGGAGCCAAAAAATTTCATGGGGTGTGGCGTCTAATGAGCGCCAAAGTTACGCTAGTTCTCCCTTTTGAAGCATCTTTTCCAAACGAATGAGATCATCGGGAGTATCCACGGAATGCGTGGCGTGAGAGGTGTTGCCAACGTGGATGTCCCAGCCATGTTCCAACCAACGCAGCTGTTCGAGCTGCTCGCGCTTTTCCAAAGGAGAGGAATGAAGGTGAGTTAAGGCATCCAAGGCACCACGGGTGAAGGCATATAACCCGACGTGTTCAAACCATGGTCCGGGACTTGAGGGCAAGGCTGCGCGACTGAAAAAAAGGGCTCGTCCATTCAAGTCACAAACGACCTTGACCCGATTGGGGTTTTCACGCTCTGAATCATCATCGGATTTTGGCCGTGCGAGGGTCGCAATCGATGCGCCAGGCAAACGAATGAGATGCGCTAGTTTTTGCAGCTGTTCCGGATGCACAAAAGGCTCGTCCCCTTGGATGTTAAGCATGGCTTCGGCATGCAAACCGTGCTTTTCTTCCCACTGCAACAATGCGGCATGGCTGCGCAAGGTGCCATTGGCCAACCCAGGATCAGTCATGAGTGCTTCAGCTCCCGATTTTTGCGCTTCCTTCGCGATGGCCATATCATCTGTAGCGACGAGCACGTAATCGCAAACGCTCGCTTCAATTGCACGTTTTACCGTCCTTGAAATGACACTTACACCATCGATTTTAGCCAGGGGTTTGCCTGGAAAACGAGTCGACCCCATACGTGCAGGAATGACCCCAACAAGTGAAACGGATTCCATTACTTGATTTCGTAGGTGTACATGATTGAGGCGAGTCGCGGGGCCTCCATAGCCATAGGCCGAATGGTGTATTCGGCGTTGGTCAAATTATTGATAACTAATGCTAGACGGTGGTTTTCACCCCATTCTCGACCAATCCTTGCATCGAAAATAATGGGGAGTTGCGGATGCGTATCTAGCCAATTTTGAGCACCCCATTCGACGAATCCATCCTCTTCGAATAAAATAAATGCTTCGTCAAAATTGTTGATGATGGTTTGGTAACGAACGCTGAGGCCCCCAAACCATTTTTGTCCGGAACACTGCAAGTCAAACCGGAAAACATGCGGCGATCGATATTTCAAAATCATTCCAGTCGTGTCATGGCTGGTACTGATGTATGAGGTAGGAGTCCCTTCGGGATCGGGGTTGTAATTGTAATGGGGGGAGGTGCTCCTCGGGTTCGTAAAGGTATATCCGGTGATGAGGTCGAAGCGCACTCGCTCCGTTTCCAAACGGCCAGTTAAAGTGATCTCAGCACCGGTTACACTGCTGCTTCCAGTATTGACACTTTGAAAGCCCAAGCCAAAGACGTTGTCAATGGTGGGATCTTCACCTTCATCGGGCCCCCATTGGCCAAAGGTAAATTCAATATAATCCTCGTATTCCTGGTGAAAAAAGGCGAGATCTAAAAAGCCCAGAACATTGCCCCATTTCAAACCCTGTTTGATTGCGAGCTCTGTTGACCAAGAGAATTCTGGACGCAAGTGTTCGTTGGGGTAAATCTGCAATGCACCCAAACCTGTTCGGATGTAGCGCTCCGCGATCGAAGGGAACCGGAAGCCCTGACCAAAGTTGCTTCGCAAGAACGTCGCTTCAGCCAATTGGTAATTGGCTCCCACACGGAATACGGGTTTACCCATGCCTTGAGAGTTGACTTCGATATACTCGTAGCGTGCTCCTCCAGCGACGTTGATTCGATCTCCGATAGCTTGATCGATTTGGACATACGCGGCCATGTTGCGAGCAGTATTGTTGCCATCGGATGAACCACCGCTGTATAATTCAGCGCGACTGAGGGCTTGTAAATTAACGATTCCCGTGGTGAGATTCAACCCTTCAATTCTCCAGCGGTCCCCGTTGGTGTGCAACTGGTATTCGGTATAGAAAACATGCGACCCATTGGATTGCTTGTTGTCGTTGTCGTTGTTGAGGTATTGCCATCGATTGCGTAAAGTGTGTCGGACACCGGAAGGTGAAAGGTATTGGATGTACGGGTCAACGGTTCCGATGAGCTGGTTGGTGCGAGTAGCAGCACCATCAAAGGCGCCATAAATGGAATCCGGACCATTCTGCCAAATCAACGTATTGAGTGCTTCGCCAATTTGCCAATTCGTGTTCAAGCCATAGTTGAGCCCTTCCACACGCGTATCGCGCTTGCGGATATTGGCGTTGATGCGTGCGCGGTATTCGGCCCCGAAACGGTCGACCTTCCAGGGTTGATATCCGGTGGTATCACTGGCGGCTACATCTTCGGGAGCGAGAAATCCATCATCACCAAGCACGTTTCCGCCAACAACGAGATCCCATTTTCCAAGTTGCTGGCTATGGAGAAAACGAACATTGGATTGCTGACTGAGCCCTTGCCAGGTTTTGGCTTGCGCCGATTTTGGAGCTGAATAAACGCCGTGCTGAACACTGACTCGGGTGAGTGGACGTGCATCAGGGAAACGCGTCCGCACGTTGATGACACCGCTCAATGCAGAGCTGCCATACAGGACGGAAGAAGCCCCTTTGATGATTTCAATCTGCTCGATATTTTCCAATGGGAGAAAGCCCCACGTTGGCCGGCCAGCATCCCCGCTGAGAACGGGCAAATCATCGATAAGAACCATGACCCGTGATCCGGCGCCATAGCTGAATCCACTTCCGCTTCGAATCTGAGGTTCTCCGTCGACAAATGTCACCCCAGGATTCATTTCAAGTGCCGTTTCGAGGGTTGTGGTGCCGCGGGCTTCGATGATACGGGGAGGAAGCACATCGACAGACACCGTCACTTTGTTGGCAGATTGCTCAAATCGACCAGCGCTGACCACGACCAAATCCAACATTTCGGAGGACTCCTGCATGATCCACTGAATCTCATAGGATTTTCCAGGCTCGAGATTTGAAATGAGATGCGTTTGCGTTTCCATGCCGATGTAGCTGCAAGCCACCTCAACGCTTTGTCCCGACCATTGGGAAGCATCCAAAGAAAATGTTCCATCTACTAAACTGGCGGTGCCCGTCACAGACGGACCGTCTTGGAGCTGAAGGGTAACGTACGCTCCGGGAATACTGACCCCCTTGGAGTCCAGAACAGTGCCCATGAGGATTTGACAGGATAAAGGGGACATAAATATTCCCGCAAACAACCCGAGGGAGAACATAATGGGTCTCATCATACGTGCAAGATGCAACAATTGAACCGATAGCGCTGCACAGGTGAACTGGATTCTATGGTCTGCAAAAGGTTCTCGTTCCCAGGACCCTTGTTTCCTCTCTTTGTGCCAATGAATCGATTGCAGAGATGGGTGACCTTGGGCGCCATGGAGAATTGGGGTCCTGTCCGCGCCAGGCAATTTGTGGAAGCTGCCGGCTCATTGGATCGTGCTTGGGCAAAAATCCGCCGCCATCATGCAGGATTTCAATCGGCATACCAAAGAGCTAATTCTGCTTTGGACATGCAGGAAAAGGAAGGTTATTGGGCAATTTCTTGGGAAGACCCTTCGTATCCTCGGCGTTGGCGGACTTGGCGCGACGCTCCATTGGCCATTTTTGGTCGAGGGGAAAAAGCTTCATGGAATCATCGAAAATTTGTTGCGATCGTCGGCACAAGAAAATGTTGCGAAGCTTCGGCACGGATTTCTTTTCAGACGAGTCAGACTTTAAGTCAATCGGGAATTGGAATCGCCAGTGGTCTCGCACTGGGAATTGACGCGGCAGCCCACCGAGGCTCATTGTACAACCAAGGCACAACGCTCGCATGTCTAGGGCATGGGCTGGACCGCATGTATCCTAAACGTCACCAAGGATTAGCAAATGCCATGGTTAGCAACGGCGGAACCCTCTTGACAGAGCATCTTATGGGAACTGGGCCAGCGCGTTGGCACTTTGCCTCGCGGAATCGTTTGGTGGTGGGGCTAAGTGAAGCCGTTGTTTTGATTCAGAGCCCAGCCAAAGGGGGTGCCATGATTTCGGCGGAGTTGGCCGTAGAATCTGGGGTGGATCTATGGGTTTACCGACCCCCGGATTATGCTGCGCGATGGGCTGGAAACTGGGCGTTGTTGGAAGCCTATCCGGAAGCGGCCTGGAGTCATCCGGAACAACTGATGGAACGGCTGGGCGTTTTTTCCAAACGGGCCATTGCGGATGATGAAGAAGCGCTCCAAAAAGAGTTGAGGCCTCTTTGGAGAGCCTTGGTTGGCACTTCAGGATGTCAGGCAGAAGAGTTGGCTCGTGTTTTGAATGAATCCATGGAGGCGATTCAGGGCAAGCTTTTCATGTTGGAACTGCAGGGAAAAGTGGAGCGGTTATCTGGAGGTTGGTTCGTCCCGCTGATATCAGCTTGGGGTCATCGAGCCTGAATCATCCGAAGAAGAATCCTCTGTTGGCTCGTCCGAAGGCGTCAAACCACTCGGGGGGGATTGATTGGATGAGAGATTTGGAACAATCTCCGGGACCAAAGTGACCCCACGAACCTTAATCCCGTTTTGCACCAAGGCGATGGTCATGATGATGCTCGTCACTAAAATGATCACCAACAAGATGCCCTGGTCGAATGCCGGTTGGAGAAATTGTGGGTAGGTGCTTTGAATTTGGAAGAAAAGCAAGATGGTAATCAACCCCCGAGGTGCGATGTACAACAAGGGGAAAATGGCCTTTCGATTAAGCAACGCTAGGCAACAGAATCGAACGGCAAAAAGCACGCAACAAATCACCAATCCTTCCGTGATGACATGCAAATCTGTCAATGCGGCTAAGGAAACGGTCATCCCGAACAAAACGAAGAAAAAAGTTCGAATGACGAAGGCACTCTCCAACGTGAGCAGATGGTAATCGCGGTGCAAATCATGCATCCGCTGATCATCCAATAAATTGGCAGGCCAAGTCGGCTTATCCGAGTTTTTCTTTCGAAAATTTAATTTGGGGAAGAATAGGCGGTAATTGTTCAGCATCAATCCAAAAATCAGGATCAGCACCAGAGGGCTCAGATGAAGCAATTTTTGAATGGCGTAAATCAGCAAAAGCACCGCGATGCTCAAAAACAGTTTGACTTGGCTGGTAATTTTTTGCAGCACATAGACCAGTAAATAACTCACGATGATTGCTAGAAGCAAAGTGACCAAGAGGTTAGACCCGATATTAATGAGTACGGATTTTGTGGATTCTACCTCGGAGTTTCCAAGAAGCAGATAGAAGGCCATGATGCCAAAAATGTCTGAAAAGGTGCTTTCATACACCATGAATTCTTTCGATTCAGGGGAGAGGCCCGAGACACTTGGGATGATGATAGCACTGCTCATGATGGACAATGGAATCGCGTATACCCACCCTTCAAACAAAGGCATATCCATCGAGTAGCCCAAGAATGCAGCAATGGCAGCCGAACTGGCAGTGAGAGCGATCAACGCGATACTAGCGCTTTTAATAATCAAGGGGAGTTTTGCTCGCGAAAGATTCAACTCGAGCGCTGCTTCGAGAACGATAAAAATCAATCCAATGGTTCCCAAAAGTTCCAAAACGAGGCTTTCGTGGGGAATGGAGGTCAGCCCCATGGCATTGAGGCCTTGCCGAATGGCGATCCCCATTCCAATCAACACCAAAACACTGGGGATATTGGTTCGCTTTGCCAGTAAATTGGCGAAATAGCTCAAGATGATGACCAGTGAGCCACCAATGACCAATCCGTATGCGTTGATATCTAAAACCGTCATATCATATTTGAATGAGGTCCAACTTAACCAAATTGTCCGGTTATCAAACGCCAGAAATCATTTCCTAGAGCGTAAACCATTAACATCAAGAGAAAGGCGATGCCGACCATTTGCGCCCGTTCCAAGAACTTTTCAGGAGCAGGCCTTCTCGCAACCATCTCATAGAGTAAAAAGACCACATGGCCCCCATCAAGTGCGGGGATGGGGAGCAAGTTCATGAAGGCGAGAATGAGTGAGAAAAAGGCGGTGTTTCGCCAGAAAATCTCCCAATCCCAACCAGCATCGAAAATACTTCCAAAGGTGACCAAACTCCCAACTTGTGATGCCCCCGCTTTGCTGAAAAGAAAACGCATAGACAACACATACTCCCGCAAGGTGGTCGAGGCTAAAGAGAAGCCGCTGGTCATTGCGCTACCGAGTCCGAATTTGCGGTCTTCCAAAGCAAACTCGCCCATTTCAAAAGGCGAAACCTGGCTGAACCCCAGCTCTCCGGCGCTGTCAGTTTCGCATTGAAGCGCGGCAAGGCTTCCATCCATTCGCTGCACTTCGAGGTCAACTCGTTGATTCGGGTGAGCTTGTAGGTAAGAGGTGACTTCACCGTGGAATCGCCGCGGATCACCGTCGATACTCACAAAGCGATCTCCCGCCTGCAAGCCCCCATTTTCCGCTCCTGAACCCACGGTAATTTCATGCACCATGCAGGGAACGCGGAGGCCAAAGGGACTTCGGATCGAGCTATCTACCAGCATTTGACCGAGATCTTCTTCAAAATGCAACGCGACCTCCACCCCGTTACGGTTCAATGCAACATCGTGCACTTGGCTGAAGAAAAGACTGCGTCGAATTTGGGTGAATGTTTCGGGAAACTCGCCGTTGATTGTCACAATTTGGTCTCCATCTTGAAAGCCCAAGACTTCCAACCGGTCGTCAACCTCGAGTCCATAAGGAATGCGATCAGCTGGCAATACAGTTTCTC
>Ga0233427_10001951_pt1 | contig 20551 bp, 28 predicted proteins | sample SI_118_April2016_5_FD_179885 | JGI IMG/M metagenome (GOLD analysis project Ga0233427, IMG submission 179885) | Seawater microbial communities from Saanich Inlet, British Columbia, Canada - SI_118_April2016_100_MG | ecosystem: Environmental > Aquatic > Marine > Inlet | place: Canada: British...
AAATTGCGTACTAATTTTCTTAGAAGAAGAAAATATTCAAATTCACCTAATTATCTATGAATGATAAGATGATTTGTGCTTCATGCGAAACTAGGAAACATTTTGAATGTATTGATTGCATGAATAACCATAAAACACATCTTTGTTCTTGTGATTGTCATGATGAAAACACTGAACCGCACCCTGTAGGAAATTCCCATCAGTCTTAATTTTTAAATTTTCTATCTATCTCTTGAGCCATTATTTCTAATTGACTAGTATTGCCAAATTTTCTATATGTTAATTTTTCCAGAGATTTGATTATGCTGATTGCTGCTCTGTATTGTGGAATTTCAGGCTCATTTAATTCTCCATACATTCCAATTCCTTGAATTGAATTCATTTTTGCAAATCCTAGGATTAATCCATTAAATCCGGTAATTATTGATTTTTGAGGTGTAGTGTCTATATTCAATTTTTGCATTTGTTTTGTTAATTCTATAGATGTAGTTGTAATGTATGTTTTTGGTTCATCTTTAAAAATTCTGTTTGTGTGGAATCCTCCTAACGTGTAGATGAATTTTGCAGAATATTTTTTTGCAATATCTATTACGTCTTGACACAGTGCATTCAACTCATCTGTATTTTGAGGCTGTCCTTTACCTCCTCCAAATATTATCAAATCCTCTGTGTATCTGTATTCCCAACTTTCATTTGGAATATCGACATATCCTCCTTTATCAATAACATATGTTGGATGTAATACTTTTGAAATTCTAAATTTTTTTGTCTTTAATGATTCATTAATGAAATTTATTACTATGCTTCCAACATTTCCCATATCTTGCATGGCAGCAATGATGATTGGTTTTTTAACTAAAGGTTCTTCATTTTGTATGAATTCCATTTTTTTTCTAGTCTTTTATGAATTTTAAACATATGTTATTTGGAAATTATCTTTCATCTGTAAATTTTTTATATCCTTTTTCTGTTGGATGCATTTCTATTTTACTTCCCATGATGCCATCTTTTTTAACTACTCTCATTAATCCATCATCTTCAAAACCTTTCAAAATATTTTCTAACTTTTGATTATCTATGTTGGTGATTTTCTGAATTTGATTGAAATCTTTTACCCCTCTATTAATTTCACCTAAAACCATCATTTTTTGATCTAGTGGCTTCTCATCTGATTTTTCAAATGAGTGCTCTCTTTCAAATGATCCAGATCTTTCAAATGTTTTTGGTCTTTCAAATTGAGGTTGTTTTTGTTCTGGTCTCTGAAAATTTTGTTTGTATTGATTTTCTGAAACTGGATTATTCTTTTTTTGCCATTTTCTAATTAGGCGTGGAATGATTCTAGCTAGTGGAATCATGAAAAATACTAGATAAATCCATATGAAATCGCTCTCAGCCATGGTTATTCCCTATTTTTACGCTATTTCATCATTCTTATTTTCAATATTTTGATCTGTTGTGTATTTTTTCTAAATGATGTAGTTGATGACTGTAATACTTCGTTATTTTAACGATGTTTGAATAAGCTGGATAACCTGCCTCATATTTTAACTCTTGTAGATTTTATTTTGCTTTTTTAATGATCGTTGAAAACGTGAAGATTCATAAGTAAAAAAAACTGTCAGCTCACAAATTATGGAAACATCGATGGAAAATATTGGAACGTTGGAATATGTTCTTGATAAATACTCTAAGATCTGGAGTTGGAAAATCACTGGTGATCGTGCTGTAAATATGATTTCTAGACTTGTTCCTGAAGCTTGGTATGGTGAGAATGTAAATGAAGTAATTGTTCCTGATAGTACTGAAAGTGTAAAACAAATTAAATTAATTTTAGATAGATATCCTCTTGATATTTTATCTAAATCTGTATGGCAAAGAAAAATCATAAAAACATATGCCCCAAAACCTGCTTTACCCCCTGTTAAACATAAATTAAAACGCGCAAAGTCAGGAGAGCAATTTAGAGGAAAATTACTAAATTTTCAAAAAGAAGGATTGGATTTTTTGCTAAAATCTTCTGGCAATGCATTATTAGCTGATGAGATGGGTTTAGGAAAAACTGTGCAAACATTATCTTATGTTGCTACTGAAAAACAAACATTCCCTTTACTTGTTGTTGCACCTTTAGTTACATTAAACAATTGGGAAAGAGAAATTGAAAAATTTCTAAAGAAAAAAAGTAGGAATGGACGAATTCTTGATTCTTCTTCTCCTAGTGTCACTCTTATCAGAACTGGTAAATCTAAAGAATTACCTAAAACTGATATCTATGTAATTAATTATGAATTACTTTTCAAAAGATCAGATGATTTATCAAAAGTTGGAATCAAAACTTTGGTTTGTGATGAAGTTCATAATTTACGATCTAAAACTACTCAAAAATATAAATCTGTAAAAAAACTTGCAGCATTACCCTCTGTAACTTATAGAATTGGTCTTTCTGGTACTCCTATCTATAATCGTGGTTCTGAGATTTGGCCAATTATTGATATTTTAAAACCTGGATTGCTTGGCAGTTTTAAAGAATTTTGTGAATATTTTTGTTATGTAAATGAAAAGGGCAAAGCCATTGTTTTGGAAAATAAACGGGCTTCTCTTAGAAATGAATTACAAAAACATGTGATGCTTCGACGTAAAAAATCTGATGTATTAAAAGAACTCAAAGATAAAGTTCGTTATAAAGAAGTGATTGCATCTGATACTGATTACTATCTTGATGAACTAGACAAGATCTGGAAAAAACTAGAAGATGAGCAAAAATCAGCTGAAACCGAATTCTCAAAATCTGCATCTTATCACAGGGCAATTCAAAGTGAACGACAAATTGCTGGAGTTGCAAAACTTCCTCATGTAATTAATTTTGTTAAAAATATAATGGAAATTGAAGAAAGTGTGGTTGTATTTTGTCATCATAAGGTAATCCACAAATTACTCCATGAAAGCCTTCAAGAATTTTCTCCAGTATCTATCATTGGTGGACAGACTGATTCATTTAGACAATCTCAAATTGATAAATTTCAAAAAGGTGAATCAAAATTAATGGTTGCAGGAATTCGTGCAGGTAATGTTGGTATTAATTTGACTCGAGCAAAATATGTAATTTTTGCAGAACTTGATTGGAGTCCTGCAATTCATAGACAAGCAGAAGATAGACTTCATAGAATTGGACAAAAAAATACTGTATTTGCATATTATCTGATTGGAAAAGGTACTCTTGATGATCATGTTGCCAATATTTTGGTAGACAAGAGTTATGAAATTGATGCCATTATGGATGAAACTGCTGATACTTATGAAAACAAGGATAAAGCTGAATTAATTTTAGCACAAATACAGGATAAAATTAGATCAAAGTAATTTTCTTTATGTCTCAAGTATTATGAAACCTTCTGATGTTTTTAGAAAGCGAAATCTTTCAAACATAAATTTTGATTATGAGGATTTAATTGGCAGAAATTTGTCTGATTCGAATCTACGTGGAGTCAACCTTAAGAATCGAGATATTCATAATGCTGATTTGAGTTGCACTGATTTGAGTGGAGCTGATTTAAGTGGCACAATTTTATTTTATGTGAAATTGAGGGGTGCAGATATGCATGATGTAAATCTCTCAAATGCAAAACTATGGGATGCTGAATTGTATGGTGTTGATCTTCGAGGTGCAGATGTTAACGGAGCTGATTTATTTTACACTGATCTAAGGAACGCTGATCTAAGTAATGCTAATCTTTCTGGTGTAAATCTTAGACATGCTAATTTTGATGGCACCATTTTTGATTCTACTGATTTCACCGGTGCAAATTATGATTTACATACTTTGGATACTATATCTGAACCTGCAAAATCTATATTAAAAAAATATGGTAATTTGTGGTAAAGTCCATGATCAAATTTCCAAATTATCTTTAAGTTTTAACAATTTTTTAATGATTTCTTCTTTTTCCAATTGACTTGTTTCTATCTTTTTTATTTCATTTACAATTTCATCAATTGAAGTTAAGATTTCTAGATTTTTACCTGATTCATTAAATTCGATGTTTTCAAAACCCTCTTTTTCTGTACTATTGATTTTTTCTATTCCTTCAGTTTGTATCTCATATACTTTGATTATTTTTTCTTCTTGTCTTTGTGGTAACATTATGACAAATTGATGTTTTCTTAATGTCTCTAAATTTTCGTAAAGTTCATTTTTTGATATTGTAATAATTTCTGTGATTTGCTCTATGCTACATGATTTTATTTGAAGGAGACGTAATATTCTTGCCCATACTGGAATAGACTTACTCCAAAGAATTTCTTTTGCAATGTCTGTGATGGAAAATGATCCGTTTTTATTTAGCAATAATAATTTTCTATCTTTTAATGATGCTAATGAATCAAGAAGTTTGCCTACTCCAAATCGCTTTAGTTTTGATTTTTCTAAATTATTTTCATTAAACGTACCTTTTTCATTTATAGCTAATTGTAGAATTTCTAAATCAATTGTTCCTAGTTTTCTCATACCTCTTCGTTGACCCCTCTCTTTTGTTCTATTTTATTTTACTCTTGAAGAATATATGTGGATTTAGATGATATGATTTATGGTTCAATACGAACTCCCTAAATTTCCTTACAAGTACGATGATTTGGAACCGTTCATTGATGCTGAAACAATGAAAATTCATCATCAAAAACATCATCAAGCATATGTTGACGGATTAAATAAATCTCTAGAAGATGTTGGCAGTGCATCTCACCCTCAATACATCTCATCTATTCTTTCTGATTTAAAATCGATCCCAGAATCTGGACGTAGTGCCATTAACTTTTTTGGAGGTGGGTTTGAAAATCATAGACTTTTTTGGGAAACTATGATTCCTAACGGTGATGGTACTCCTGGTGGAGAATTAGAAGATCAAATTGATGTTTATTTTGATAACTTTGAGAATTTTAAAAAATCTTTTTCTGAAAAAGCACTTTCTATTCAAGGAAGTGGTTGGTGCTGGTTAGTTTTTAATTCAACCTATCATAAAATTGAAATTATTACTACTGAAAACCAAACAAGTCCTTGGACCATTCAAAAACATCCTTTGTTAGGGTTGGATGTTTGGGAACATGCATATTATTTGAAATATCAAAACAAAAGACCTGATTATGTTGAAGCATGGTGGAATGTTGTTAATTGGGATTATGTGGGAAATAGATTTTCAGAACTTGCTAGCTAATATCTAATTTGGATAAATTCTTTTAAGGTAAATTCATGTTTTTTACACATGAACAAAAGTCTAAGATATTTAGCAATTCTAGCAATTGTTCCCTTGTTTACAGCAGGGTTAGGAACTGATTACTTCACAGATGCTGATGCTATCAAAGGCAAAGGTGTTGGAACTTCAAAATATGGTTCTGATACTGGTATTTGTGGATTAGACCTATGTTCTAACTTTCCTGGTGGTCGAGCCGCTTGGGAAGCAGATCAAGGTAGTACTATAACTCCTGTAGCTCCAGTTAAAGAAGAACTCATGGAAGAAACCTATGAAGAAGAATCTAAAGAATTAACTGAAGCAGACTTGGGCTCTGTACTTAGATTATCAAGAGCAAATGTTCCAGCAACTATTCCAATGCATCAAGGATTCTATGATGGTGAAGATGTTTACTATATCATCACTGATTCTAGTGATCCTACACATGCAGACATAATTACTGAAAAACAAGGATGGCAAGTAGAACTTGCTCCTTTGTTAAAGAACACTCCTGAAGAAGCACTTTCAAAAGTATACTTGTTTACCAACGGCATTGAAGGCGATGGTATACATGGATATCAAAATCAAGTCTTCACTAGTACTCCTGCACAAGCAGATGTGTATAGTGCATTGACTTCCCACATTCACGTAATGTGGAATGATGGTGCTACATCAAGAGTTTTAACTTCTGAAACAGCAGTAATGGATGCAGCTGAGAATAATGAAATTACATTAACTGAAATTAATGTGATTTTGAATATGCCGCAAATCATTTGGCCTGAAGGTCAGATGACGGTTAAAGATGTAACTTTAACTGATACCACTCCATATGGTGGCGGTCAAGTTCTTGATATTGATACAGAGGAGATGAATGTAACTTTCATTGCTCATCGTGGATGGGGTCCAGATGGTAGAACTATCTATTACATTGTAACAGATGCTACTCCAAGTGGTCCTGCCGGAATGATGGGTGTTGTAAGCGCACCAACATCTGCAAGCTTGATTGCAAATTCAGCAGCAGTAGACTTGTATCAATTCAAAAATGGTTTAACAGGAACTGGTCCATTAGGATTTCAACCTGGTATAGCAGCAGGAGCCCCTGGCGATGCAAATTATTCCCCAATGTGGAGAATCTTTATGATTGGATGGGATAATCCTGAAAATGCACAAGTGTTAGAAACCATTGATGATATGAACGCATACAAGAAAGCTGGTTTGATTGACATTGGCATTGCACGTCCAATGGATAGTGACCACATTGTTAACTGTCCATTTATCGATCCTTTCCAATAAGATCTATTTTTTTTCTTTTTTTTCTTTACATTTGTTAATTTTATTTGAATTTTTTTAATAAATTTTCAGAAAATCAACTGTATCCTTTATCACTGATAGTGAGAATAAGTTTGTATGAGTATTATTGGAATGTATATGTTAAATTCTGGTGAATACAGAGAAGAAAAAATCCATCAAGCCCTCGACATGTTGTATGTTGATAGGAAAAATGAATTCCGTGAACTATCTGAAGTTCTTATACCTGAAAAGGCATTAAGTGTAATGTCTAATTGGAAAGAATTTGTTTTGAATTTCAGTTTAGATGTTGATGATGCTTTTAAAACATGGTCTGGTCAAGATCAATTGTCTGTAAGTTCACCTCAGAAAGCACTGACTATATTGAGACAACTTGGGCATGATGAGACGTCTATGAACCAACTCACTCATTTATTGAACATCTCTTACAATCTTTCTCTTGAATTCAAAGAGATCTATAAGAGATTAAAATAATTCTTTTTATTTTTAAAATACCTAAAATAGAAAAAGATCCACTCCAAATATTTTGGAATGGCCCTCTGATGAATGGTGAGTTATTCTCTGTTGAGAGTTTTATCCTCTACCTATTCTGAAAATGGCAGTACTACATGTTGGGCATGTGCCTTTGATTGCAGGTTTACCATTTTTCATGGTGTATGGTTTAGGGCCGCCGATTTCTCGTTTGTCACGACACTTTACACAATATCCTATTGTCATACTTCCCTTAGGCTCAAGGTAATATTAGCGAGAACTAGTTGACTTTTTTTTACAAACAGGCAAATCTCCGATCTCAATTATTGTGTTCTACGACTAAATTTTTCGTATCGGATCCCTTTTTGATTAATTTATGAATAAATTATTTGACTTTTTTTAAATAATTCATATATTTCAAAGATTTATTTTTTCTTAAAATTTTAACTGACATTGACTGGCAATGTCGTGTTTTCTGTTAATGCTCTTTGATTTTGCAAACCTTCCCAAACAAAAATTTCTGCTGTAAACTCTCCTGAATCAACTGGAGTCCATGATAATGATGGATTGAGTTTTTGATCCGGTGTTAACTGTCCACTGATCCATCCTACTGACACAACAAATCCTTCTTCATTTTTTAATTGAACAATATACACAAATGTTTGAGATTTCATTTGATTATTTGTAATGTCTGATGAAATCTGAATTTGTTGATGTACGTTTACGTTGTCTATTATTGGGATTCCAAATGCATTTTCTAATCTTGGATCTTCTATTGTGGCCCTTTCTAATTCTGTCACTGCAAATGCTGGTATGATACTGACTGATGTTGCCATAACTATCACTAATACTCCCCAACTAATTTTGGACACAGTTTTTCGCTAATTTTTTGTTAATAAAGCGTTTCTGCTTTTGATTTTATGGAAATTAAAATCTAAATTTTGATTCTATAATAATCCCATCTTTCCGGATCAAATTGTTCTACAAATTCTGCTCTCTCTTTATCTATTCTAGCCTGAATTACATCACGTAATGCAAAACTTGTCAGAAATTTGTATTTCATGGCATGTGATTGCATGACAAACAGATGTCTCATCTCACTTCCTCCTTTTAGTCCCCAATACCCCATTTTCAATGCGATTGGTTCTAGGAAAACTGTATTTTTTAAACCATAGTTCTCATCTTTTACTTCCTCTCTCAAATTATAACTTTCAAGTGCCCCTCCTTTTGCAAATCCTATAATTTCTCCATTTTTGTTGTTTATTCTGAGAGTATTGAGAATTATTTGTGGATCTGTCACTGAATCCTTAAAATTATTTTCTGAAAATTGTAACGGTCTTGGCAATTCTAGAAAAATATTATAAATTTCTTTGATAAAATCTGGATCTTCTCTTGTTGACATTGATTCAATTGTTGGAATAAGCTTGAGTTGTTCATATGAGTAATCTGCTTGAATAGTAATTTCTTGCTGTCTAATTTTCATAAACGATAATATTGTATTGAAAAAATTCTCTCTCATTTCTTTTGATAATACTTTGAGAATTGATTTTACCATGGCATGTTCTTTATTTAATAATTCTTCAAAATAAGCTACAGAACTTTTTACAATTAATGATGGTCTCCATGCAAGGGCATGTGCGTTCATTTTTGCCATTTCCATCGCTTTAGAAAAATCACCTAATACATATCCACTAACTCTATCTATGACTGAAAGATATTCTCCCATTTTCATAACATGTTGTTGCATCTCTTGATTGTTTCTTGCTTGTTCTGATTTTTGAAAACAGTCTTTAATTTGCAGTTCTGCATTTTTTTTGAATTCCCCCATCCAAGGATATGTTGTTCTTAAAATTAACACTTTGATAATTTCCAAATCTATGTTGGCAGATTTTATTAACTCTGATAATTTTTTGTCTGATGAAATAAATTTTAAAACACTTTCTTCATGTGGTTTGTCTACATTTTTTTCAGGGTCAAAGTCATGAAATAATGCTGCAACATACAGATATTTTATATCTGATTCTGATAGTTTTACATTTTTTTGACTTGCAGCTAAAAGTGAAACATATGTTACTTCTAATTCGTGATTGATATTGTGATACCCATAGTAATTACTTCCTAGACCTTGACTCTCAAACAAATCGATTGTATGGTCTAACATTTCCACATAGCAATCATCTTTTAATTCGTACTGCACCATAAGGTCGAGAATTTTATCTCTCATTGGATGGGCTTTTGCAAACTGTTGCAATATTACTGGATCAAAATTATTGTTTTTAAAGATGATCACGGTTCTTAATAATGCTGATTCATTGATTCAAAAATATCCTTAGAAAGACTCAATAGAATTATGATTTGGTTCTTTTTCGATGTCTATTAATTCTGATTTACTTGATATTCTTATGACGTCTGGAACAAACTCTTCCAAATATGAGATTCAAATCAACGAAATTTTATTCCCAATAACTGATGTTTTGATAACACACTCTCCAACACCAGTTAACGAACCTACAACACGTGGTGGTGTCTATTTTTCTGATAAATTTGCATACAAAATAAAAGGTGTGATTAAAGATCTTTCTGTAATTCCGCTACTCACAGAAAAAATGCTTGGACCTAATACTGAATTTGGAGAACTCAAAATCACTACTCAAATCAATCATGACGGGACTACTCTTGATCTGGAACTCTTTACTAATCTTACAAATAGTGTTCAGACTCCTGATTCTGTTGAATTAAGCATGATTATTTTAAAACTAAATTCTCTTTAATTGACTTTTAGATATTTGTCATAGGTTTGTCTACTTTCTTCATCTGATAATACTTCGTACGCTTTATTCAATGCTGCCATCTCTTCTTCAGAATTCTTTTTTGTTCTATCTGGATGTGTTTTTTTTGCTAGTTCTCTAAATTTATTTTTGATTTCTTCTTGTGTTGCATCATTTGGTACTCCTAAAACTTTGTAATAGTTCACAAAATCATCATTTGTTATGGCGTCTCTGAATTCTTTATCTTCTTTAGTGTTTTTTCGTTTTCCTAATTCTTCATAATCATCTCCCCAATCAGAATGATACTTTTCAAATGTTTTTTCTTTTTTTGATTCTAGCTTTTCTTTATCATATGTTGTTTTTCTACGAAGTATGATGTCTCTTGCCAAAAACAAAAAGATTCCAATTACTACTATTGAAAAACTCGAAAATAAAATTATTTTTTCCTCATCTGATACTTCAAGTTCCATATCCAATCCATTGTTTTGTGCATAAGCTGTTTGTGTAATCCCAAAAATTATAATTGAGGTAATAATTATTTTTAGACTATTCATTTTATCTCATCTATGAAAGTCTAAAATCTTCTTTTGTAGTATTTAGAACTACATGTGTGATTGTATTTTCCACATTTGGAATGGCAGCTAAATCCTTTACAAACCTACTCAATCCATCTCTTTCCTTGAATTTTGCTATGACTATTGTATCTGTAGACCCTGTAATATCATAAACCCCACACACATTTTCAAATTTTGCAATTTCATCTTCAATACTCACAATTTTATCATTTTTTGCTATAATTTCAATAATTGCAGTAAGTGAATATCCTACTTTTTCATGATTTATCAATGCAGAATATCCTAAGATTATTTTCTCCTTTTCCATTTTTTTGATTCTAGTCAATATCGTTACTGTAGACATTCCAAGTTTTAGTGCAAGTTGTCTTGCAGATAATCTTCCATCCATCATCAAATTTTTGAGTATTCTTTCATCTGTTTTATCCAAACCTGTATTTTATATTCTCAAAAAATTATTTAAATTTTGACTATATTTTTGTAAATTTGTTTAATTTTAACTTCTTTTTCTTTGTATTATCATTTCAAATTTAATACAATCGTGGTATATTCTAAATTATGAATGATATTCAGGATCTTTTGGAACAAGGCCACTCTTTTTTGAAAGAATCAAAATTTGATCTGGCTTTGGGTTTCTTCGAACAAGCTCTTCTTTTGAATCAAAATGATCCTGATCTTTGGAATTACAAAGGCGTTGCACTTCGTGGCATGGGCAGATACGAAGAAGCTATGGACTGTTTTAACAAATCTTTGAAAATTGATCCTAGAGATAAATTTTCTTCATAGTCTGAACTAATCCATTTTATCCAAAACATTTCTTCTGAAAATTCAGATTATGTGTTATGGTATCTATTGTTTGGTTATTGTGTAATTATCGCTTACTTAATACATAATTTTATCAAATTTTATGATGAGCATTCAGATTTTACAACCTCTATTGGATGATTCTGATGTAAAAAATTCATTTATTATCAGTAGTGTATTATCTGATACTGTGGATGTAGACACAGACCAGTTGTTGACAGAAGCTTTTGAATGCGTTGAGGATGGTAATTATGCTGATGCTTTAAAATTATATGATTTGGTTTTACGCCACGATCACACCAATATCCGTGCACTCGTTGATAAAGGCGTAACTTTGCAAAATATGGGGAGAATAAAATCTGCCCTTACTTCTTATGACAAAGCACTCTCTATTTCTCCTGATAATATTGATGCATGGATAAACAAGGGTGCTGCATTACATTCTGATCAAAAATATTTGGAAGCAATTGATTGCTATGATACCGTTTTGGGTATTGATAAAAAATGTACTATGGCGTTAGCCTACAAAGGATTGTCTTTGGGTGAAATGGATAATTTACAAGAGGCCATAAAATATTTCAAAAAAGCACTATCCATTGATAAATATCATGATTTGGCAAATATATCAAAACAAACTGCCCAGGATCTATTGAAATCAATTAAGAAAAATAAATCTAAAACACAGTAACATCGCCTGGTACTGGCTCTCGTTGATCTTGTTTTTCATGAGACTCAAAAAATTCTTTATGTGCTGAATTATGATGGTCTTTGAGTTTTTCTATATTTTCAAATCCTTCATGGCATAGGTAACATTTTGGTTTATGTTCGTCTACTAAAGGAAGCACCATGTTATTGATCAGGTGAATGACTACTTATTTCTTGAGACTATAAGGAATATATCCTGATGACAAAAAATAACATTATGTTAGAACAGTTAGTTGGGGATTCTCAGGCTTTAGATCGTGCACTATCTGGAGAAGAATTATCCTACAAAGATGGTATTGAATTAATGAATTATGATAATTTGCATTTACTTGGCGCAGTTGCTGATGCAACTCGAAAAAAATTAGTTGGAAACACTGTCACTTTTGCTGCATCATACTACATGAATTACACCAATGTCTGTGCTGCTAGTTGTCAAATGTGTGCATTTTACCGTAAAGACGGAGCTGATGACGCATATACGTTAACTCCTAAAGAAATTGAACAAAGGGTTGGTATTGCAAAACAAATGGGTGCAACTGAAGTTCATATTGTTGGTGGATTTCATCCGAATCTTCCGTTAGAATATTATGAAGACATGATGAGAACCATAAAAAAAAGTCATCCTCAACTTAACATCAAAGCATTGACTGCAGCTGAAATTTATTTTTTATCAAAATTAACAAAAAATTCTACTAAAGAAATTTTATCTCGTTTAAAAGATGCTGGACTTGATTCAATGCCTGGTGGAGGTGCTGAATTATTTCACCCTGATATTCGCGGAAAAATTGTTAGGGGCAAATGCACTGGTCAGCAATGGATTGATGTGATTGAAGAGGCTCATAATATGGATATCAAAAGTAATGTTACAATGCTTTATGGTCATATTGAAAAACCTGAACACATTATTGATCATCTCATAAAAATTCGTGATTTACAAAAGAAAACTAATGGTCTACTCACTTTGATCCCTCTAAAATTCAGTTTAGATAATACTGAATTAGAACAAGAACATTTGGTAAATCATGAATGTTCATCTGTCTATGATTTGAGAATAATTGCTTTATCTAGATTGATGCTTGCAAATGTATTGAATAACATTTCTGTGTATTGGGTAGCTTATGGAAAAAAATTAGCTCAAGTGGCATTATCAAACGGCGGAAATGATTTGGTTGGAACTGCATTTTCTGAGGAAATCTACAAAGCTGCCGGTAAGGAAACTTCCTCTTCTGTTGATGATCTCGCAACAATGGTAAAAGAAATTGGTCGTGTCCCTGCTCAAAGGAATACCCATTTTGATATTTTAAAAAAATTCTAACTAATTTGTTTTTTAATAGAATCTACCTTTTCTTCCATTTTGATGTGTTTATCTCGTCTGGAATCTATTTTGAGAATCACCTCTACTCTAGCAATTCCTAGATTGTGAACTGTCTCCATCATTTGTTTTGTTGCAGTGTTTATGACATCTATGTTATCTGATTCTAGAATTGTACCCATCGCATTAATCTCATATCTTAAATTTTCTATTTTTTGAATTGATTCTATTGCTTTTGCAATGTAGAAACTAGCACTGGTGGTTCTTGTAGCCATTGGATATATGCTAATTTCTGCCTGAATCATTGGTGTTGGTAAGATGATTTGAGATTAAAAGTCTTGAATTATTCTGCAGGCTTTTTTTCCTTTCTTGTTGCACTGTCTTTTTTCCTTCTTGCCCCAAAACTAATCAAAACTAGTAAAAACCCAACACCGATTAAAATTCCAGATAACATTTGATAAGCCTGGTTTTGATCCTCTGCTATCAGCAGATCAATGACTTCTTCTTCACTCATTCCTGATTGGCCTATTGGTTGGTCTGAATATGTAAAAGTGATTATAATTCCTACAATGATCATCCCGAGTCCTCCTGCTAGAATTTTTTTATCTATTAGAACCAATTCTATTTCTTCTTGTCTTTCTATCATATATTAGGTATCTGAACTAATTTTTAATTATAGAAATAAAATCACTCGAATTCCTCTGGTGGTTTTTGAACAAAAACATTACAGACTAATGCATCTGTTTTTGTGTCTCTGTATTGAACATTACATGTAACAAACTTTCCTTTCAGAGCTCTCTCCAAATCATCTTGTGTTGTTTCTAAGTATTGAGGTTCTTCTGGATTGTCAATTTTTGATATTACTATTTTTTCCGTTTTTCCGTATTCTTCTTTATTGTCTTTTCTGAAATGACTAACAAGTAATTCAAATGCATTGTTTGTTAAAATTCCCATTACAGGACCTCCAATACCGTCTCCCATTAACAATTAATTTTTTTTGTTCTATAATTACTTGGTGGCTATACTTATTTCAAAATCAGGAACAAGGCCTTTTTCTTTTGCCATATCAAAGAGTCTTCTAATGGATTCTTCTCCTGGGTCTCCCATGTTTACTGTTACTTTGTTTACGTACATTTTTACAAATTTTTCAATTAGACTACGTTCTTTTCCTCTGGAATACTGCATTGCATATTCTATTGCATCATCAAAATGCTCAATCCCAAATTCAATTGATTTTTGTAGATATTTATCAAATTTCACTATTGTATCCATGCCTAAGTCTGTCCTCATAACATTGATTCCAAGTGGAACTGGTAAACCATTTGTTGTTTTATCCCACCATTCCCCAACATCTAAAATTTTGACATTACCTTCTTGTTCATAAGATAATTGGGTTTCGTGAATGACTAATCCCACATCTACTTTGCCTGATTTAACGGCCTCTGGAATGTCACTGAAATTCATTTCAACATAATCAAATTTTCCAATCATTAACTGTAATAGCAAAAATGCTGAAGTCATTTTTCCTGGTATGGCAATTTTACATTTTTTAATCTCATCAATTGTCATTTGTTTTTTTGCAGTGACAATCGGGCCATAATTAATTCCAAAACTTCCTCCACTTCTCAAGATTGTATAACCTGGAATGTATGCACATGCATGAACTGAAACTGCAGTAACATCAAGTTCTGGATCAGTTGCTTTACGATTTAATTTTTCAATATCTTCAATAACATGATTTACCTTAAAATCTGGAGATGGCACTTTATCTGTAAACATTCCATAAAACATGAATGCGTCATCTGAATCAGGAGTATGGCCTACAGAAATTTCCATATCTATTACTTTGATTCTGGTAATAAATACCAAAAAGAATAGAATGAGATAATGTCTATTTGTTACATCAAAAAATTTTTGATATTTCTAACCTTATGATCTACTGATCTTTTCAAAAACTAAGGTTTAATACCTGAATCCAAAGTTTTGCGAATATGGTAAAATTCAAGTCTACATCAGAGGTAATGAAAATTATCAAGAATAAAGACAATATTCGTAATTTTGGTGTTATTGCACACGTAGACCATGGAAAAACAACGATGAGTGACAGCCTTTTGGCAAACTCTGGAATTATTGCTCCCTCTGCTGCTGGAAAAGCCCTTGCAATGGACTTTGATAAAGAAGAGCAAGAAAGAGGAATTACAATTTACCAAGCAAACGTTACCTTACTCTTTACCCAAAAAGAACAAGACTATGTAATTAACATGATTGATACCCCAGGCCACGTCGACTTTAGTGGAAGGGTAATTCGAAGTCTTAGAGCAATTGATGGTGCAGTAGTAGTTTGTGATGCAGTAGAAGGTATCATGACACAAACAGAAACAGTAACTAGAATGGCCTTAGAAGAAAGAGTAAAACCCGTTTTGTTTATCAATAAAGTAGACCGATTAATCAAAGAACTAAGATTAACTCCGGAAAAAATGCAAGCACAATTAGCAGAAGTAGTTTCAAATTTTAATACACTAGTTGACACGTATGCCGAACCAGAATACAAAGAGAAATGGAAAGTATCTATTCAAGATGCAAGTGTAACATTTGGTTCAGCCAAAGACAGATGGGCAATTAACACTGATTTAATGAAAGAGCGAGGAATAACATTCAAAGATGTAATTGATGCATATACTGAAGAAAAACTTGACGCACTTATCGAGAAAGCACCACTAGCTGATGCAGTCCTTGGAATGGTTGTAAAACATCATCCAGCACCACATGATGCAATCAAGTATAGAATTCCACAAATTTGGAAAGGTGATTTAGAATCTGATGTTGGTAAAGCTTTGCTTGCAGGAGCAGATGATGGCCCAACAATTATGATGGTTGTAAACATGGTACTAGATCCTGCCGCAGGTCCTGTTGCAATTGGAAGATTATTTTCTGGCACTATCAAAGACGGTCAAACTTTACACATTATAGATGAGAAAAGAGAAGGTCGTGTTCAATCTGTCAATTTCTTTATGGGTAACCAACGAGAACAAGTTGGAGAACTTGGCGCAGGAAATATTCCTGCATTGTTGGGATTAACTGAATGTAGAGCCGGTAACACTTTGTCTTCAATTAAAGACATTCCAATGTTTGAGGGTGTCAAATATGTTTCAGAACCTGTTGTTCAAATTGCAATAGAACCAAAACATCCTAAAGATTTACCTAAACTCGTAGACATTTTAAGACAACTTACAATTGAGGATCCAAATCTAGTTGTAAAAATTGATGAGGAATCTGGTGAGACAATTGTTGCAGGAATGGGTGTGTTGCACTTGGATGTTGCAGTACACAGAATCCAAGATGCAAAATGTGAAATTATAACATCAGAGCCTTTGATTAACTATAGAGAAACTGTAAAGGGTAATTGTGAAGCTATCATGGCAAAATCCCCCAATAGGCACAATAAAATTTTCATGAAAGTAGAACCATTAGAACCTGAAATTGCTCACATGCTTAGAACTGGTGAAATTAGTGATATTAAAGACAAAACTGTAGTTAAAGACTTGTTAAAAGGTGCAGGCTGGGATACTGATACTATCAAGAGAGTTATGAAACTTGATTCTCGTGGAAACGTTTTGATTAATGGAACTAAGGGTGTCCAATTTGTACAAGAATCAACTGATTCTATAAATTCTGGATTTGAAGAGGTAATGAAAGAAGGACCTCTTTGTAAAGAGCAGATGAGAAATTGTAAATTTATCTTTACTCACTTTGTTCCTCATGAAGACACAGCGCACAGAGGTTTATCTCAATTGGGACCTGCTTCACGTCGTGCATGTATGGGTGCATTGTTAACTGCAGGTACTGCTGTTTTAGAGCCAACATTGGCAATAGAAGTTAGAGTTCCTACTGATTTAGTTGGAAATGTTGCAACTATACTTTCAGGTAAACGTGGGAAAGTACTTGACATGTCTCAAAAAGGGGCATCAAGTATTGTAATTGGTGAAATTCCAGCTTCTGAAACATTTACTTTATCTGAAGCTATGAGAGGTCAAACTGCAGGACGTGCAACTTGGAATACTTCATTTAAAGAATGGACTGAAGTTCCAAAATCTATGTTGGCAACTGCCGTATCTGATATTCGAAAACGAAAAGGATTGGCACCTGATCCTCCAGGTATTGGCGAATTCATCGATAAAGAATAAAAATAGAAATCCCCCCGTTTACTCGTAAAAATAAGACACCCCTCGTAAAGTTCTAAAAACTAAACTCTATCTTTAATCAATGACTGTAAAAAAAGCCATATCTATTTTGGATTGGTGGATAAACCACAAAAAACAATCAATAGAACATTTCAAAAAAGAATGGAAATTCAAGACTGTCTGAATTGATATGTAAAATTACTCTCCTCTAAAATCCAAAAAAATATGATTTTAGTTAATTCAAAGCGTTTTCCATATTATTGTATGAACACCCTGTCCTTCCCATTAACGATATTTTTTAATAGTTAACCTGTATTATATAGGTCGACCTAGATATGATAAGTCAAATTATGCCTAATTCTGAAATGCATAAGCGTGAACGGATTGTCTTTGAGACGATCAAAAATAATCCTGATTTACATCATAACGCCTTACTGAAACTAATAGTTCCAGAATTTATGGCTAAGACAACTTTTGAGAAAATCAGAAATTCATTGTTTGAAAAAAATGTAATTTCAATAACTGTAAAAAAAAATATGAAATTTTATTGTCTTACAGAAAACTATGAACGCAAATCTTACCAACATATAGAATTATCCACTAATACTTTATTTCATGATTTAAAATTAAAAATTAAACGACTAGATACCGAATATTCTCATAAAGATATTGATGAAAAAATAACACTTTCTAATTCTCTTTTGAAACAATTATTTCAAACTGATGCCGGATTTACTTTTTTAGATTCTATAAAAAATCCAAAAAAAACATTATACCGAGATGAACATTTAACAATACAGCAATTAATTCACAAGATAATTAAAATAATTCAAAATGATGAAGATTTTGAAATTATTTTTCCATCCATAATAGATTCTCTTGGAACCTTCATGCCTAGAAATTTTTAGGTTTCATCTAGTTATTTATTCAGGTATGTTTCATTGTTAGTCTATGGGGTTACTATACACAAAGGTCCATTTAGATTTTGATGAAAATGATTGGAAAGAAATTTCAAGCAATCCCATTATTTTTCAAACCATTAAAGATGATGTAACTTTAGAAATAGAGACAACTTCCCAAAAATTATACAAATTGAATTTCAAGAAGAATGGAAAATTAAACATGTTTAGAGTTACTGGACAATTCCGTCTTACTTGGGATGATGATGATATTCTCTAGTTTATCAATATAATAATGGGTATTTTGTAAACTGATTCATGTCTTTAGAGGAAGAAATTAAAAAAACTTTGAATAATTTTGAGGATGCCTCTTCTGAGACAATTCTTGAAATTATTAATCAAATTCAGCCTCATTTTAGAAGCGAATTAACTTCGGAATATCTTAGTGGGAAAATCAAAAAAATCCAAAATGAGTCTGATGATGCTACAAAAAAGAATCAATGTAAGGCACTATTGCCATATTTTAATTGGTATTTACAAGGACTCTAAAATTATTCTGAATATTGTTTTAGTTTACTATGTGCCATTTTGATTAAATCTAAATCTTTTTTTGATTCTGGTATGTTTTCTATTAATTTTAAAAAATACCCATGACCTGTTTCATCTGCCTTTTGGATATCTGATTCATAACATAACAATGCTGTTTCTAGAAGTGGTACATCCTCTTTCAATTCATTTACTTTTTGAATATCTTCAATACTATCTTGAATTTTTTGAATCATTTCTATAACTTTTGGGTGTCGTTTCATTGCTTGTTGAATTAAAATCGGTGCAAACATTGCAGCAGCCTCTTTTAATTCTGGACTATCTTCTATACTTCTCAATCTTTTTTTGTAATGTTTTAAAGATTTTAAAACGATCTCATATCCTCCCTCATCTTTTAGATAAATTGCACCCAACCATACCTTGTCTGACATTTCTTAATTTTCAATATCCCTATTGATATAATTTAGTTACTTAATTCAAAATTTATTTTAAATTTTATACATCAAAATTTTCTTGAATTGGAGGTTCATTTCTATTTATGAGATATAGTAAAATCCCTGCTAGTGTAACTCCCATTCCACTGAGACCTACAAATGTGCCCATATTCTTGATGAATCTTAAAACATCGTTTGTTTGACCTAGTTCAATGGCGTAAAAAAACACTAGTCCCATAATAAACATGATTAACCCTATGATGATTAATGGAATACCTGTCTTCATCTTGACTTATTTCCATTTTAATTGTTAATTAAACATAGATGATATAATTTTAAAGTAATTTTGAAACTTTTTCTAATTATGTTGTTTAGACTCTGTGACCTAAAAATTCTAATTATTTTTACTATGAATTTGATCTAACACCTGATTTTCTTAAAAAGTTTTTTTTACTATCTATAATTAAAAATAATGAAAATAATGTCTGAATTAGAACCCCTGTCTTTAACACAGACAATAGAAAAAGTTGATAATTTGATAGATGCCGGTATTGGTGATACTGGTAGATTATACTATATTTTGGAATTTCTGAAAAATAACAGACCCTTATATCATTCTGATCAGATCTATCTTGAAAATAAACTTGGCACTTCATTTGTTGTTGAAGAAGAAATCATAGAGGAAAATAAAACATTGCCCAAAATTAAAGAATTGATACATAATGGTATCGGTGATCCTGGATGGTTACAGCATATCTATGATATGGTGGCAGATAACAAACCCCTTTATCATTCTGATGTCGTATATTTGGAATCAAAACTATCTCCTCCAATACCTGAACCTTCTACCATTGTAACACATACTTTGGATGTACCAGAATACATTGAATCCATACCAGAAAAATTACCATCTAAAATTAAAGATACTGTGCCTAAAGGTTGGAATTATAGTGATAATTCTGAACTGAAAACAATTTCTGAAAGTATTACACATGAAGAAGAACTTGTAAATCAACAAAATAATGTGTCTGCAGAACTTGATTCCAATCGATTAAAACTATCCCAATTAATTTCAAATAGAAAAAAACACGAACAAAAAGTTTTACATGAAAAATCTTTATTACAATCACAAATTCAAGATGAACGTTTAAGAATCGAAACTCAAACAAAAGTTTCTAATGATATACTTAAACAAAAAGAAGAACTTGAAAAAATTAAAAATGAACGAATTATTGTTATTAAAAAAATTAATTCTGAAAAATTAAAAATTTCTAATGATCTTTTACAACAAAAAAAGCAATTAGTTCAAACACAACTTGAACAAGAAAAAAT
>Ga0233427_10001963_pt1 | contig 20447 bp, 22 predicted proteins | sample SI_118_April2016_5_FD_179885 | JGI IMG/M metagenome (GOLD analysis project Ga0233427, IMG submission 179885) | Seawater microbial communities from Saanich Inlet, British Columbia, Canada - SI_118_April2016_100_MG | ecosystem: Environmental > Aquatic > Marine > Inlet | place: Canada: British...
TTTAAATTAATTTTTTGTAAGTACATATTAAATAAACACTTTTAAATCTGTATAGATTAGTTCTATAGCAACAACTAGTATAGCAATTAAACCAATCCAAGCTATCCACTTATATTCATTAATCCATTTAGATATTAAATTAGCTGCTGTCGCCATTAAAATAATTGATAAAGCTAATCCAAAAATTAATAGAACATAGTGATCACCTGCAGCACCAGCTACACCTAAAACATTATCTAAACTCATTGTAAAATCAGCAAGTAAAACCGTCCATATTGCTTTCATAAAGCTTGAATTGTCTACTTTAATATCTTCTTCATTAGATTGACCCTTAATTACATCAACATAAAGTTTGTAGACAATATAAAGCAATAATAATCCACCAATTAACCTTAAGCCTGTAATTTGCAACAAGTAAGCAGTTAACATAGTTAAGATAATTCTTAAAATTACAGCACCACCTATACCCCAGAAAATTACTTTTTTTCTTTGTTCAACTGGAAACTTGGAAGCAACCATTCCAATTATAATTGCGTTATCACCAGCTAAAACTAAATCTATGAAAATAATTTGACTTAAAATAACGAGCTGTTCAGCTCCAAATAATTCTGAAAACATTAGCTGCTTAATATCATATCTGCACCTTTTTCTGCAATCATTATTGTTGGTGCATTGGTATTTCCTGAGGTTATGTTGGGCATAATAGATGCATCAATCACTCTAAGGTTTTTGATACCTTTAACTTTTAACTGTTCATCGACTACAGCCATATCGTCTTGACCCATTTTACATGTTCCAACTGGATGAAATATAGTTTGAGCATAATTTGATGCCTCTTTAACTAATTCCTCATCATCATTTATGTTTATTCCTGGTCTATATTCTTCAGGTAAATATTTTTTAAAAGTTTCAGATTCTAAAACAATTTTTCTTGTTAATTTAAGTCCTTTTGCTGCAACCATCCTGTCATGATCTGTTGAAAGATAATTTAGTTTAATCTTTGCATAAGTTCTAGAGTCTTGATCTACTATCCTTACGTGTCCTCTGCTAGAGGGCCTTACATTGGATACTGTGGGAGTAAAAGCATGAAAATCATGATTTTTAGTTGCACCCAAAGTGTCCATGCTCATTGGCTGAACATGCCACTGTAAATCAGGAAGTTCTAAAGAGGGATCACTCTTTGCAAACATACAAAGTTGACTTGCACCCATAGTCATTGGACCACTTCTTTTGAAAATATACTCTAATCCAATCATTAAATTTCCAAATAAACTGTTAATTTTTTTATTAAGTGATTTTATTCCATTAATTTTATAAATTGGCCTAAACATTAAATGGTCTTGTAAATTTTCTCCAACTCCATTTAAATTCTGAACTATATCAATACCCAAATTTTTTAATTTATCTGGATTACCTATACCTGACACCTGTAAAATTTGAGGAGATCCTATAGCGCCTGATGATAAAATTATTTCTTTATTAGCCTGAACTTTCTTCAATTCATTATCCTGCCAGTACTCAACTTCTTTTGCTGTTTTATTTTCAAAATTAATTTTTTTAACATGCGCTTTAGTAATTATTTTTAAATTTTTTCTATGTTTGATTGGGTTTAAATATCCAACCGATGTACTACATCTAAAACCATCTTTTTCAGTAACCTGAAAATAACCACAACCATGATTGTCACCAGTATTAAAATCTTTTGTTTTTGGTATTCCAAATTCTTCAGCAGCATTTTGGAACTCATTTAATAATGGTAGCTGAATTCTTTGATCAGATACAGATAAGGGGCCACCAACTCCATGAAATTCACTTTTACCTCTTTCTTGATTTTCAGCTTTTATAAAATAAGGCAATACATCATCCCAACTCCAACCAGTATTTCCTAACTGTCTCCAAACATCATAATCTCTATGTTGTCCTCTTACATATAAAAGTCCATTAATAGAAGAGCTTCCGCCTAATGTTTTTCCTCTTGGATACTTAATAGAAATATTATTCATACTTTCATCAGGTTCAGTTTTATAGCACCAATCAACATTTGGATTATGCATAGTTTTAAAATATCCAACTGGAATATGGATCCATGGATAATTATCTTTTCCACCTGCCTCAACTAATAAAACTTTATTATCTGGATTTTCAGACAATCTATTAGCTAGCACACATCCAGCAGAACCTGCTCCAAGAATTATATAATCAAAGTTTTCCACAATATTTTCTTAGTATGTTTTTAATACTTTTTTGTTTAGAATAATTTTAAACTTAATTTTATAAATTAATTTTTGTTAAGAATCTAACTTTAAATAGATTTTTTTATTTAATATGTTAAGTTTTTTTATGCTTTCAGAAAATCAAATATCAATTTACAAAAAAGATGGATTAGTTAAGAGTTCAACCTGTTTATCGGATGACAAAGTAAAAGATTTAAATAATGCACTTGATAAATATTTAGATGATCACAAAGATGAAAATACAGAATTTGTATCTGGGTTATATGAAAAAGATAATGATTTTCTAAAATTTGCAATGTATCCAAAAATAATTAGTGAGGTAAAACAATTACTTGGCGAGGATATAATTCTCTGGGGATCTTCATTATTTTGCAAAAAGGAAAAAAATGGAAAAGAAACACCTTGGCATCAAGATGGAGAGTATTGGCCTATTAAACCATTAGAGTCAGTCACTGTTTGGCTATCTATAGATGAAGTGACAGAAGAAAATGGTCCATTACAATATATACCTGGTTCTCACCTAGATAGAAAATTAGCTGAACACAACACACTGAATTCTACTAATGTTACCTTAAATCAAACACTGAAAAATATAGATGAAATTAAAGATCAGGCTAAATCTGTAATTTTAAAACCAGGAATGTTTTCTATGCATGACGTTTATTTGTTTCACGGATCAAGAGCAAACAATTCTGGAAAAAGAAGGGCAGGACTTACATATAGATATATGCCAGCTTCATCTTATTTTGATCATGAGGGTGCCAAAGTTTTAGAGGATAGAGTAGGTTATTCGCTACAAAGACAATTACACTTAGTGAGTGGGGCCGACAAAGCTTCAAATAAAATCTATCAAGATCATACCAAATAAAACTTGCTTCAATTTGATTCAATAATTATAGGTGCTGGAATTTCTGGGCTTTATCAGCTTCATAAATGTAGAGATGAGTTAAATTTAAAAACATTAGTTATCGAAGAAGGATCAGATATCGGGGGTACTTGGTATTGGAATAGATATCCAGGTGCACGATGTGACTCTGAAAGTCACACATATGGCTATACTTTTTCTGAAAAAATTTACAAAAACTGGACTTGGAAAGAAAAATACCCAAAACAAAATACAATTCTTAAATACTTAAAATACGTAGAAAAAAAATTAGATTTAAAAAAAAATATTTTATTTAATCATAAAATTATTTCAGCAAAATATTTAGAAAGAAAAAATTTATGGCAAATCAAAACAAACAAAAATAAAGTATTTTTAACTAAATATCTTATTTGTGCAGTTGGGTCTCTTTCAGCAGCTAATATTCCCAAAATTAAAGGATTAAATACATATGAGGGAAAATACTATCACACAGGTAGATGGCCTAAAAAAAAGGTAGATCTAAAAGATCAAGTTGTTGCACAAATAGGAACTGGATCGAGTGGAATACAAGTAGCACCTGAAATTGCAAAAGTTGTAAAAAAATTAGTTATTTTTCAAAGGACTCCAAATTATAGTATACCTGCAAGAAATAAAAAATTAACTAAAGAAATAATAAATAATTATCTAAAAAATTATAAAAAGATAAAAAAACTAATAAAAAAGACACCTGGTGGACATACTTTTAGTTTCCCTAATAGATCAGTTTTTGATTTTAACAAAATAGAAAGAGATAAAATTTTTGAAAAAGCTTGGTTCAAAGGAAGTTTAGCTTTTAGAGCATGCTTTGGTGACATAACTAAAAATCTTAAAGCAAACGAAAAAGCATCTAACTTTATTAAGGAAAAAATATTAAAGATTGTTAAAGATAAAAACAAAGCAAAAATTCTAACGAACTTTGACCACCCCTTTACCTCAAAGCGTCCCACATTAAATACAAATTATTATGAAACTTTTAATAGAAAAAATATTGAATTGATTGATTTAAAAATTAATCCAATTATTAAAATTACAAAAAAAGGAATAAAAACCAAAAATAATGATTTTAATTTTGATAAGATAATCTTTGCAACAGGTTATGACGCTTTAACAGGTCCACTTTTATCTTTAAATTTGGTTGGCAAAAATAAAATCAAATTAAAAAATTTTTGGAATAAATCACCTAAGACATATCTAGGGTTGATGATCCCAAATTTTCCAAATTTATTTATAATCCAAGGTCCAGGCAGCCCTTCAGTTCTTACCAATGTACCTGTACAAATAGAACAACATGTAGAATGGATTACAAATTGTTTAAATTTCTTAAATAAAAAAAATAAAAAAACAATTGAGCCAACTACTGGTTCAGCAAAAAAATGGAGTGATGAAATTAAAAAATTAGCGGATGCGTCACTTTTTATGAAAGCTAAAAGTTCTTGGTATAAAGGAGATAATATACCTGGAAAGCCAAAAGTCTTTATTCCTTATCCTGATGGGTTGCCTAGATATAGAAATATATGTAATAAAGTTGAAAAAAATCAATATAAAGAATTCTTAATTAAATAAGCATGAAAAAATACTTTTTATTAATAATAAGTTTATTAATTTGTTTCAAATTAACAGCCGCTGAAATTGAAATCATTTCTGACAAACCCGGAGATGGAAAAAAAATAGTTTACCATTCGTGGGTTCAAATTGAATACACTGGCTCGTTTGAAAATGGAGATGTTTTTGATACTAATATTGGAAAAAATAGGCCTTTAGTTATTCAAATGGGTATGAAAGAGGTAATTCCTGGTTTTGAACAAGGTATAATAGGAACGACTAAAGGCACTAAAAGAAAAATTAAGATACCTTCTATATTGGCTTATGGTGAAAAAGGAGGTGGAGATGTCATACCATCTAACACAGATTTGATATTTGAGTTTGAAATTATTGATGTATTGGATCCTCATTATAAAATGATTAACTCTGAAGAATTAATAAAAAAAATTGATAATAACGCAGTTGCATTAGACATTAGACTCGATAGCTATTGGAAAAATGGAGTTATAAAAGGATCATTTCAAGAAACAGCTTTTAATAAAGATGGAAAATTTAATGTATATCTTTTGGATAAAATTAGAGCTTTAGCAGCTGAAGAATCTCAAAATATTGAAATTATTTTTATTAGTCATGATGGAGATACTGCAACAACACTTGGTAATGCTTTTGCTGAGGATCTTGGTTTTAAAAATGTTTCCGTTTTAAAAGGTGGAATTCTTCAATGGCTAAAAGAAGGTAGAAAATTAGTCTCAAATAAAAAAAATAACTAGTTTATATTTTTTTTTTCCGTTGTAAGTTTTTTAATCTAATTTCATCATGAAATAAATCTATAACTCTCTCTTGATCATTATCTGTAATTTTGCTTATTTTTCTTTTATTGAAACTACCCCATTTTATTAATGATTTGACAACTGGAATTGTAGATTTACCAAATTCACTTAAAGAATATTGAGTATTAAGAACTTCTGATTTTAGAATTTTTTTTATTAAAAGCTTGTCATTTTCCATTTCTTTTAATTTCTTAGATAACATTTGAGATGTTATTCCATTCAAAGATCTTTTTAATTCACCAAAACGCATTTGTTTAAATAATAAATTATCTAAAATCATTATTTTCCATTTACCACCAATTAATTTAAGGGCGCTAGCTATAGGAGAAAATTTCATTATAGTATGTTTTGTATACTAGTTTAATAAATTCACCAAATAATTTTTTATAATGAATTAATTACTTGGATAGTTATATCAAATAAGGTTTAATAATTTTTAATAAAAAATTTATTCAAAAAAGGCTTTTAAATGAAATTAGAAAATAAAGTTGCAATAGTAACTGGCGGTGGAAAAGGTATAGGTGCAGAAATTTGTTTAAGATTAGCTAAAGAAGGAGCAAAAATTGTTATTGCTGAAATGGATGTTGAAAGTGGAAAAAATATCCAAAAAAAAATTTTAGAAAATAAAGGTGATGCCATTGTAATTAGCACCAATGTTGCTGATGAAGTTAGCGCTAACAATATGGCAGAAGAGGCTATCAAAAATTATAGTAAAATAGATATCTTAATTAACAACGCAGGTATTAGGCATATAAACAATATATTGGATCATACTAAAAAGCAGTGGGATGAAATGATTTCTGTAAATTTAACAGGACCCTATCTTTGTTGTAAAGCTGTAATTCCTCACATGATAAAAAACGGTAAAGGTAAAATTGTTAATTTTGGTTCTATTGCAAGCTTTATGGGTAGACCAGATAGAGTTGCTTATGTAGCAGCAAAAACAGGTGTTTTAGGTTTAACCAGAGCATTAGCTGTTGATTTAACTGGAAAAAATATAAATGTTAATACAATTTGCCCAGGATTAATTTCAACACCTTTTAATCAAAAGTTTGCCGAAGATCCTGTGCATGGAGAGGCATGGGGTAAGGAAACTATTGTTGGACGATGGGGAGTGCCTTCTGATATATCTGGCGCTGCAGTATTTTTATCAAGTGATGATGCAGACTTTATTAATGGATCTGAGATAAAAATAGATGGTGGTTGGTTGGCTGCCAAAACTAGAAAAGGTGAAATAGAGAATTAAATGAGTGATGATTTTAAAAAGAATTTAGATTTAGCTTTAGGTAATGCTAAGAGATTGTCAAATAAAATTTTAATTGACGGAAAATTAATTTCTGCAAAGTCTTCAAATAAAATTAAAGTAATTAATCCAAGCACAGGTGAGCAAATTGGTGAAGCTCCTCAATGTGATAAAAGTGATGTTGATACAGCGGTGAATTCAGCTGAAAATGCTTTTCATAAATGGAAAAAAATCCCAGCACGAGAGCGTGGAAAAATGATGACTGCTGCCGCAAGAAAGCTTGAAGAACGAAGGGATGAAATTGAAACTTTATTGGCTTTAGATACAGGTAATGCTCTTAGAACTCAGGCAAAACCAGAAACAGCCGCCTCAATTGAATTAACACATATGTTTGCAGGACTTGCTGGAGAAATTAAAGGTGAAAATTATCCTCCAAATATTCCTAATACAATACATTATACAACTAAAGATCCTATTGGAGTTGTTTGTGCAATAATTCCATGGAATGCTCCTTTATTTTTAACTGTCGCAAAAATTGCACCAGCAATAGTAGCTGGTAACACTGTTGTTTTAAAAACAGCTGAACAAGCACCATTTTGTGCTTTATTAGTTTGTGAAATTTTTCAACAAGAGTTACCACCGGGAGTTTTAAATGTAATTTCTGGTTATGGAGAAGAATGTGGAGAACCTTTAATCCAGCATGAAAAAGTTAGAAAAGTAACTTTTACAGGTTCTTTTTCTGTTGGAAAAATTATAGCAATGAAAGCTGCTCCAAAATTATGTCCTGTTACATTAGAACTAGGCGGAAAAAATCCAAATATTATTATGAGTGATGCTGACTTAGATATTGCAATTCCTGGTGTTATTGATGGAATGAGATACACAAGACAAGGTCAAGCGTGTACTGCAGGTTCTAGAGTTTATATTCATGAAAAAATTTATGATAAAGTATTAGAGGGAGCAGTAGAAAAATTAAGTAAGCTTAAAATGGGAAATGCTCTTGATGAAAAATCAGATATTGGTGCAATTATTTCAGAAGAACAGCTTAAAAGAACCCTATATTACATGGATATTGCAAAAAAAAATTCTTCAACAAAAATTTTACATGGAGGAAATCAATCAAAGGGTGGAGAGTATAAAGATGGATTTTATTATCAACCAACTTTACTATCTGGTTTGCCTGTTAGCTCTCTTGTTTGCCAAGAAGAAGTTTTTGGACCAGTTGCTTGCGCGATACCTTTTAAAAGTTTTGATGAAGTTATGAAAAGTGCAAATGATACACAATTTGGATTATCTGCTGTTTTATGGACAAAAGATTTATCAAGAGCCTTACAATTTGTTGATGAAATAGAAGCGGGATTTGTTCAAGTAAATCAATGTGTTGCTCCAAGAGCAAATGTTTCTTATGGAGGAATTAAAATGAGCGGACTAGGTAAGGAATATGCATTTGATAGTATGATGAATCATTTTACACAAAGTAAAACTGTTTTGATAAATAGAGGAAAATCAAATATAGATAATTAATTATGAAAGATCATATAGCATTTATTGGTGTTGGTAATATGGGTAATCCAATGGCAGATCAACTTGTTAAAGCTGGAAAAGAAGTTAAGGTTTACGATGTATCGCCCGAAGTAATTCAAAAGGCTAGAGAGGCAAATTTAAATGTTGTCGATACATTAGACGAAGTTTTAAAAGATGCTAATTTTGTTATTTCAATGCTACCTGAAGGAAAGCATGTAAAATCTTTATACTTTGGCGAAAAAGGTATTATTGATAAAATTTCAAAAGAAGCTCTGATAATTGATTGTTCAACAATTGATATTGAAACATCTTTGATGCTAGGAAAAGAAGCAAAAAGTAGAGGTATAAAAATGATTGATGCACCTGTGACAGGTGGTGTTATGGGGGCAAGAATTGGTAAATTAAATTTTTTAGTTGGTGGTGAAGATGATGCGGTAAATTTAGCAAAACCTTTATTTGATATAATGGGTCAAAAAATTTTACATGCAGGCCCACAGGGTAGTGGGGTGGGTGTCAAAATTTGTAATAATATGTCTTTAGGTATTTCTATGATTGCTGCTTCTGAAGCACTAATGTTAGCAAAGAGACTTAAGATGGATTTAAAAAAAGTTCATGAAATTATGAAAAATGCATCAGGAAATAATTGGGCTCTTTCAACTTATACTCCAATTCCAAATCTTACTGATGGTGTTCCATCAAACAATAAATATAGACCAGGCTTTTCTGCTGCAATGATGACTAAAGATTTGAAGCTTGCAAATGATGCTGCAAAATCTGTTGATGCATCAACACCCTTAGGTAAAGCAGCTTTAGAAATTTTTTCAAAATTTTGTGATGATGGTGATGGTGAAACTGATTACTCAGGCATATCAAAAAAAATTGGTGGTGATGCTTGGGATTATCCTTTTGACCCCAAAGGAAAAAATTAAAATTTCCTAAAATTGTATGTATTTAAAACATACTAATATTTAAATAAACCTTAGGTTGTATAAAGTATTATTTAGTGTTTACATTTACTCATCAATAGGGTTTATTCCATTTCTTATTAAGACTTAACAAATAAACAAGAGGGATAAAAAATGAAAAAAATCACTTCAATGATTTTAGCTTTAGTATTTGCTGTCTCATTAGTTAGTTCTGCTTCTGCTAAAACGTTAAAAATCCAACTTACTTTTCCAAAAACTTCTTACGATGCTCAAATTGTAGGAATGTGGGCTGAAAGAGTTACTGGTCTAACTGGAGGTTCATTAAAATTTGAACTTTTAGGTGCTGGTGAAGTTGTTGGTATGAAAGAAACATTAGAAGCTGTTGACAAGGGTCTTGTTGATGGTGGTGCTGCTTGGACTCACTATTGGTCTAACTATCACCCTGCTGCAATGTTATTTGGTTCGCCAGTTGCCGGTGGTGGTATTGGTTTAAGTACTAAATCTTGGTTAGCATGGTATTTTGATAACGGTGGAAAAGCTTTATACGATCAACTATGGGACGAAATGGGTATGAACGTAAAAGGTTTTATTATGGCATCTTCTGGTCCAGAAGCTTTAGGTTGGTTTAAAGAACCGATCAACAGCATGGATGATTTCAGAAAATACAGATTTAGAACTCCTCCGGGAATTCCTGGTCAAACATATAAAGACATTGGCGTTGCATCAGTTTCTATGGGTGGTGGAGATATTCTACCAGCACTTGAAAAAGGAACAATCGATGCTGCTGAATGGTGTTGTCCTAAACCAGATTTAGTATTTGGTTTCCAAAAGGTATTAAAAAATTACTACCTTCAGGGTTTACACCAAAACGTTGTAAATGGAGACGTGTTCTTCAACAAGGATGTTTATAATAAGTTAACTGATCAAGAGAAATATGCAATGGAAATTGCTTCTGAAGCGATGATAACTAGAAACATCACAAACAGAGCTGTTGAAAATGGAAAAGCGTTAATTGAATTAACATCTAAGCATGGTGTTATACTTCATGATACACCAGCTGATTACTTTGTTGAGTACATGGCTGCTGCTAAAGCTACTATTCAAAAGAACTCAAAAGAAAATGCGTTCTTTGATAAAGTTTACCAGCACATGACTGCTCATGCAAAAATAGTAGTACCTTTTATTGCTCAAATGGAAACATCTGATGCATCAATTGGAACTGCATTTGCAAAAGCGCAAAAGTAAATAGATAATTTAAACGGGGGCTTAATAATTTTAAGTCCCCGTTTTTTTGAGTAGAAAATAATTTAATCAACATTATTAATCAATAAATGGTAAAAAAAAAATCTCATTCTGCAGGTGTTAAAGAAACATTAGATATTACTGATGAATTGATAGCAGAACGTCGAACTAGTTTAAAAATGCCTAAGGACATGGCTCCTTGGATGGCAAAAACTATAGAATTTATTGATCGTAACATGTTAAGAGTTGGCAAAATAGTTTGCTGGATGGTGGTACCTTTAATTTTTGCAATGACTTTTGAAGTTATTGGAAGGCATTTTTTTAACAGACCTACTCTTTGGGCTTTTGATGTAAGTAGAATGCTTGCAGGGGCATTGTTTATGTTGGGTGCTGGTTATGCTTTGTCAAAAGGCATTCATATAAGAGCTGATTTTTTATATAGAAACTGGAATGTTAAAACTCAAGCAAAAGTTGACTTATTTTTATATTTGTTATTCTTCTTTCCAGGTTTTTTAGTCTTTTTTTGGGTAAGCTTTGATTATGCATACACTTCAATTTGTGGAAAGTCTATTTTAGCAGAATGCTTAGATGGAAAAGTTAGAATTCAAAGAGCTATGGATACAACATGGATGCCAATAATGTGGCCATTAAAAAGCTGTATGCCAATTGGAGCTTTTTTGTTATTAGTTCAAGGAATATCTGAAGTATTTAAAACGTATTATGCGTTTGTTAAAGGTAGATGGCCATAATGGAATTTTTCTCACAAGAAATAATTGGAGCAATAATGATAGGGGTAATGTTATTTGCTATATTTATTGGTTTCCCAATTTCTTTTACTTTAATATTTTTAGGTCTCGTGTTTGGTTATTGGGGTTTTGGAAAATTAGTTTTTTTTCTAATGACCTTGCAGTTCAATATGATTATGACAGAAAGTACGTTGGCTGCTGTCCCACTCTTTATTTTTATGGGGATATTAATGGAATCTGCAGGTCTTATGGAAAGACTATTTTCTGCTATACAATTAATGTTGTCTAGAACAAAAGGTGCATTATTTTATGCGGTTATGTTCGTTTCTACAATTTTTGCTGCCGCAACAGGTATTGTTGGAGCCTCAGTAACTATACTTGGTATCATGGCAGGTAAAACTATGATTAGATCTGGCTACGATACTAAATTGTCTGCAGGTTTAATATGTGCTGGCGGAACTCTCGGAATTTTAATTCCACCAAGTATTATGTTGGTTGTGATGGGGCCTGTTTTAGAAATTCCTGTAACAGATTTATTTGCAGCTGCAATAATACCAGGAATAATGTTGGCAATTCTTTATGCTCTTTACACTACTGTTAGATGTTATTTAAATCCAAAACTTGGTCCGATTTTACCAAAAAATATGCGACCCAAAAATATGGGTAAAGTCTGGATAGAATTTTTTTTAGGTTTAGTACCACCTGCTGGGTTAGTATTTTTTGCTTTAGGAAGCATACTGTTTGGTTTAGCCACACCAACTGAAGGTGCTGGCATTGGAGCTATTGGATCAGTTATTTTAGCACTAGCATATAAAAAATTAACTTTAAAAACTTTAAAAAATGCTTTGATTAAAACTTTAGAAATCACAGCCTTAATAATGTTTTTAGTTGCAGCATCAAATTTTTTTGGAGCTGTGTTTTCTAAACTAGGAACACCATCTTTATTAACAGAATTTTTATTAAATCTTGAAGTTAATAGATATGTTGTTTTAGCTATATTAATGGCAGTAATTTTCTTATTGGGTTGGCCTTTAGAGTGGGTTCCGATAGTTCTTATTGTGTTACCAATTTTTGTTCCATTAATTAAAGAATTAGATTTTAATTTAACCTGGTTTGCAATACTAGTGGCTGTTAATTTACAGACCGCTTGGCTCTCACCTCCAGTTGCATTATCAGCTTATTTTTTAAAAGGTGTTGTTCCTGAATGGGAACTTAAAGATATTTATCTTGGTATGATGCAGTTTATGGTCATTCAGATAATAGGATTAATTTTGATAATTATATTCCCTCAAATTGCACTGTGGTTACCAAGTGTGATGTATCCTTCACCTTAATTATTTTTTTGATTGATATAAGGAATTACAGTTCCAATTAATATAATTCCTAGTGAAATAAATATCTTAAAAGTAATTTCAGCATCGATTACCAACCAAGCAGATAAAGCTCCTATGGGTCCTGTCAAAGGATACATAATACTAATTCTACCAACAGGAATTCTTCTTAAGGCAAAATTGTAAAACAGATATGCACCAAATGTTATAAAAGCCAGGAGAATTGCTGACAAAGTTGAAGGTGATAAATTTAGATGTAATGTATAGCTATAGCTTGAGTTGGGCCAAATGATAAATAAAATTAAAAAAGATAGAATAAATCCAGAGAAATATTGAAAAGTGTTTACACCCAATTGATTAACATTAGTTTGCATTTTTTTTCTTCCAATAACTTCATTTATTGAGCCACAAATCATCCCTGAAAAAATTATCAAGTCACCTAAATAATTACCTTCTCCAGATTCAGTTTGACTAGTAAGTAAAATATAGGTTCCAATTAATGTTATAAGAGTTCCAATAATTACTTTTATTTCAATTTTTTCATGAAGAAATATTCTAGCAACAAATGGCTGCATTAAGGGTAACGTGCTTATTATTGCAACACCATTAATGGGAGATGTAAGCATTAAGCCTACATGAAATCCAAGAGTTACAAGAAAAGGATTTAACAACCCCATTAAAAATGGAGCAAGGCCAATTTTTTTGATAGAAAGATCAACCCTCATAAATAGAGCGAATATAAGCATTAATAAGAATGCAATTGCGAATCTTAGAGCTAATAAATCTATAACTTTGAACTCTTCTAAAGCTAATTTAACAAATGGTGGGCCAGAACCAAATCCAATTACAGCACCAAACATAGCAAAGTAACCTATATTTTTTTTAAAAAAATTAGACATGTAAAATATTTATTCAAACAATTAAAAAAAGATACAGTATCACAACTTATTAGTTTATTATTTAATAATGAATCAGCCAAAAGTTAAATATTCTCTTTCAAACTGGGACCTTGTTACAGTTAATCCAAATTATAAAACTTGGGATTGGAAAGACCTCTTTTGTTACTGGGGTGTTAATGTTCAAAGTATTATAGGATTTTCTTTAATTGCTTCATTATACACAATTTACAGTTTAAACACTTTTGTAGTTTTTTTTGGAACTATTTTAGGTTCATTTTTAGTTTATTTGTTTTCAAATTTAATTGGTAAACCTTCACAAAAATTTGGATTACCATTTGCGGTTTTATTAAGATCTTCTTTAGGGTTTAGAGGTGCCAAATTTTTTGGATTATTTAGAAGTATTGTTGGAATATTTATGTTTGGTATCCAAACATATTTCTTATCAAAAGCTATTGGCTATCTTATTAGAATATTAATTTTCTCAATTGACAATTCTCTTTTAGACCAAGAAATCTTTCTTACATTTTTGTTAGGATTAAACATTATTGACTGGGTATCATTTAGTAGTGTTATTATTTTTCAAGCGTTGATGTTTAGTGTAGGAATTCAGTTTAATAAAAAGTTGATTAATACTTCGGCTATCACAGTATATGTTGGAATGATAATTTTTTTCTTTGTTGTGTTTTTAAGTGATGTACAGGTTACATCTAAAGCTTTTATTAATATTTTAGATTTTAAAAATTTTTTAGACATCAATAATTTAGTGCCCTTATTAACAGTGGCAGGAACAATTTTTACATATTTTTCAATAATAATTCTGAGTTATGGAGATTATTCAAGATATGTAAAAGATGAGAAAAATTTAGAAAAAGGAAATTTAAGTTTAATTTTAAATTTAATTATTTTTTCATTTTTTGCTGTGTTTATTGTTATTGGGTCTGATACATTCTTAAATCAAAAATTTGAAGATTTAGATAGAATTTTTACAAATCCTACAGATATCATTGGTAAATTTGATAATTTGCAAATTACCATTATTGTTCTTTTTTTTATAATTGTTGCTTCGGCCTCTACCAATCTGGTAGCAAATTTTATCCCATCTCAATATTCACTTATAAATTTTATACCAAGCAAACTAACTCTAAAAAGTGCTAGTTATATAATTTCAATTGTAGGTTTTTTAATTGGAATTTTTTGGCTTACATTTTTAAGTCAAATTGGAATTTTATCTTTTATCGATACGTTTGGTGCATTTTTTGGACCTTTATTTGGAGTAATTATAGTTGATTATTATTTGATAAAAAAAAGTAGCTTAAGTAATAAAGATATTTACTCAGTTGAAGCCGACAGTATTTATTATTATTCAAAAGGATGGCACATCAAAGCATTATATTCATTAATTATAGGTTTTATTTTTTCTGCTTCAACAATTTGGAATATAAATCTAATGTTCTTACAGTCTTACGCCTGGATAATTGGTGCAATTGTATCTTCAACAACGTATTACTTGCTGGCAAAAAAATAAATTTTATGAATGAATTTGATTTTAAAGATAGAACAGCTGTAATAACTGGTGGTGGACAAGGTTTTGGTCTTGATATTGCAAAACGTTTTTTAAACTCTGGTGCTAAAGTTATTATTTGGGATATCGATGAAAAATTACTTAAATCAGCCATTGATGAAGTCAATAATTCCAATCTCAGTTACAATGTAGTTGATGTTTCAAATTATAAACAAATTGAAAAAACAGTTTCAGATATTACAGCAAAATCTAATATTGATATTTTAATTAATAATGCTGGGATTACGGGCCCAACAGCTCCTTTGTGGGAGTATGACGTTGAGATGTGGAATAAAATTGTTCAAATAAATCTTGTTGGCACTTTTAATTGTTGTAGAGCAATAGTGCCAAACATGATTCAAAATAATTATGGTAGAATAGTAAATGTAGCTTCTGTGGCTGGTAAAGATGGAAATGCAAATGCAAGTGCTTATAGCTCTGGAAAAGCAGGTGCAATAGGCCTTACAAAATCACTTGGAAAGGAACTTGCTGATAAGAATATAGCTGTAAATGCTGTAACGCCAGCAGGCGCCAAAACAAGAATTTTAGATCAAATGAGCAAAGAACATGTTCAAAGAATGCTTTCCAAAGTCCCCAGAGGTAGATTTCTTGAAGTATATGAGTTTACTTCATTAGTTTGCTGGCTATCATCTGAGGAAAATTCTTTTTCTACAGCAGCTGTATTTGATATTAGTGGTGGTAGGTCTACGTATTAGTATAATTAGTTGTTATAAATTTTTAACAATTTTTTTATTTTCACCAATATTAGTATTTTTTCCTATTATAGGAGTAAAAATCATTACTGACCAGTAGATTAATAATAAAAAAATTGAAATTGTTTTCATTATTTCTATTTAATGACAAATATTGAATTAAGAATGTTTAAAATATGTCTAAAAGTTGTATTTAAAATACTAATTAATTATAAGTTTTTTATGTATAAAATTTTTAGTTTAATTTGTTTAATTTTTATTTCATTTTCTTTTGCTAACGCAGAAGTTACAAATGTTTTTGAATTTACGAACTCAGAGCTTTCCAAATTAGAAGTAAGAAAAGTAAGAGGAGCTGATAACAAAACAGTTTACTCTATAGGATCTAATGAGAATGGTAATTTTTTAAAAGCTGTTGCAGATAATGCAGCATCAGGACTAGGAAAAGAGATAAATATTGACCTAAACAAAACCCCATTTATCAATATTACATGGAAAATAGAGAAAGATTTAAAGGGAATTAAAGAGAACACAAAAAAAGGACATGATTTTGCTGCTCGTGTTTTTGTAATAAACAAAACAGGTGCTACCGTTTTATCCAATAGAGCTATTAATTATGTATTTTCAAGTAATAATGAGGTGGGATTTAATTCACCAAGTCCATATACAAAAAAATCTATAGACAATGTTTTGGCAACCACAAAAGGAAATTTAGATAAGTGGATCACAGTTAAATCTAATGTGAAAGATGATTTTAAAAAATTTCATGATTTAGATGTAAATCAATTAGATGGCTTAGCGATTATGGTAGATACCGATAATTCAAAAATGAAAGCCATCTCTTATTTTCAAAATATTTACTTTTCTGCAAATTAATTAAAGTTTAAGATATTTTTTTAAAATCAAACTTAAAAAAGATAAAAGAATTGCTACAATAACATCCTCTATTGGTTGTGCATTAGGGAAACCAAAATTCCATAAAATTACCCCAATTAACCAAATGATATATATTTTCATTATTCAAATTATATCTTAGTTTCTATTAAATTATTTTTTTTTTGATAGAATAATATTATGCATGAAAATTTTTATCATAGTGTAAAAGTGTATTATGAAGATACAGATGCAGGTGGTGTCGTATATTATGCTAATTATCTTAAATATCTTGAAAGAGCTAGAACAGAGGCTTTAGCAACAATTGGATTAAGTAATTTACAAATAAAAGAAAAATTTGGTGCACTCATTATTATTAAATCTTGTAATATTGAATATAAAAAATCTGCTCATCTTGAAGATCTATTAACTATTAGGTCATTTGTAAAATCAGCAACAAAGACATCTTTTTTTATGAATCAATTTATTACCAAAGATGAAATCTCGATAGTAGAAGCACAAGTCCATTTAGTTTTTGTAAATGAAAAAGGTAAACCAGTTAAAGTACCAGATATAATTTTTGATAATTTTAAACCTTATTTTTGTGATAGTATTAAGCTTTAGATATTCTTTTAGCTCTTTGAAATAAAGCAACCATCATTTTTTCAGAAATTAATTTTGTATTTACATTTCTTGGACTAGGATGGTAACTGGGAATTAAAGTTACATTATTAGGCAATAAATAAGATTTACCATGTTTGAAATGCATCTTTTTTGTTAGAGTATATTTTTTTTTATAAAATTTGAGACAGTTATCAAAAGCTACTTTTCCCAATGTAATAATTATCTTTAATTTATTTAAATTAGAAATTTCAACATCAAAATACCTTGAACAATTGTCTAATTCTTTATTGAGAGGTTTATCCCCTGGAGGAACACATTTTAAGATATTTGTGATGTAGGTAGATTTTATTTTGAGACCATCATCTAAGCTTTTTGAAAAGGGTTGATTGGCAATTTTAGCTTTATACAAGCAATGAAATAAAAACTCTCCTGATTTATCACCAGTAAAAGCACGCCCTGTTCTTGTTCCACCATGAGCGGCAGGAGCTAATCCCAATATTAAAAGTTTTGCATTTATATCACCAAATCCTGTAACTGGTTTACCCCAATAGTTTTCATTGATATTTTGCTTTCTTTTTTCAGTAGAAATTTTTTTAATGAAATTAGTTAATCTTGGACATTTTTTGCATTTAATAATTGTTTTATTCAGGTTTTTAAATTTATAATGCATTTAAGTAATTGATAGATTGGAAATAGAATATTAGATTATAGATATTATGTCTTCTAAAAAAGCAATGAAACAAGCTCAAAAACAAGCTTACGCAAAACACAGAAGTAGCATCACAAATAGCAGTAGATTTAATTTTAAAAATAAAAATTCAATAAAAAGAAATAAAAAGAAAAATTAACTTTCTTTTTCAAATCTTTCAATTTTTTTACATTTTGACATTGAAGAAACTGCTTCTTCATTATTAATTACAGTTTTTATCATAATGTTTGGATTGTTTATTTCAAATAACAGTTGTGTATAAAATTGAGGATAGCCAATTTTATCAGTTAAAATTTTATTATTCTCTTGGTAAATAAATTTTGTCAATGTGCTCTCTTTTTTATTGAAAGATCAGTAATAAGATATTTTTTGAATGTTTTATTGTTGTAAACAAAATTTCTTGTCATTAATGATTTTTCTAAATCTAAAATGTATTCATTCTTTAAGAAACCATCTTTTTTATTATCACAAGAGCTGAGAATGATAATTTCTGCATTTAGATTATTAGCGGTAAATAAAGTTAATAATATTAAACAAAGAAAATTTAAAAATTTAATTTTTTTCATTTTTTTCAGTTAAAAATAATCCTATTAATAATAATGCTGTCCATACAATACCTATCAAAGCTTTAGGACTAGTTTGGGCACTCCACATATCTAATACTAGGGCACCAAAAATTAGACCCATAGTATAAATTATGATTACAATTGTTGATTTATTCATTTTTTAAATTTTTCTTAAATAGAGAAATTCCATTATTGATTTTGTGCTGATATGACTCATTAAAGCTATCAAGCTGCCAACCACTAAGTCTATTTTTAATATTACCTAGATTTTCCTTTTTCCATTCATCAGTCGTATCTTCAGATTTCCAAATCTTCTTTTCATCATTATTTCTCCCACATCCATAGCAATAACCTGTCGAGGGATCAGTTTTACATATACTAATACAGGGTGAAATTATCATTTTTTAAAAATTATTATAAATTATAGGTCATAAATAGTTAATTTTTAATCAATTGTCATTGGACAAATAGTTTCAATAATATATAAAACCTCGTAATTTGTGGGGCGATGGCGGAATTGGTAGACGCGTTGGTCTTAGGAACCAATATTTTCGGATGTGAAGGTTCGAGTCCTTTTCGCCCTACCATTAAAAAATTATGAAAGTTACAGTTCAAAATATAAAAGGTTTAAATAAAGATCTTAAAGTTTTAATCGATAAAGAGACAATGAACTCTTATATGGATGAAAAATATGAAGAGATTAAAGGAACTGTAAATCTTAAAGGTTTTCGTCCAGGCAAAGTTCCAAAAGAAGTTTTAAAAAGACAATTTGGTAAAGCTGTATTCGGTGAAGTATTAGATAAAGTTTTAAAAGAAACTTCAACTAAGGCTCTTGAAGAAAATAAGATTAAACCGGCCGGTCAACCAAAACTAGATTTAAAAACTTACGGTGAAGATAAAGAATTAGAATATGTTTTATCAGTAACGGAATTACCAAAAGTAGATGTTAAATCTATAGAAAGTATAAAATTTGACCAATATTCTGTTAAAATTGATAATAGTGAAACAGATAAAAGAATTAAAGAAATAGCAAAAAATCAACCCAGATTTAAAGACGCAAGCCTAAACACCAAAGCAAAAGAGGGTGATTTAGTTATTCTAGATTATAAAGCTACAGTAGATGGTAAAGAGTTTAAAGGTAGTGAGGGTAAAAATACCCAATTAACACTCGGTAAAGATTTGTTTTTAAAAGGTTTTGATAAACAGCTTATTGGTGTCAAAAAAGATGATGAAAAAATCGTAGATGCAGTTTTACCAGAAAACTTTCCTGAAAAAGAATTAGTAAATAAAGCTGCTAAATTCAATTGTAAAATATTAAATGTGAAAAATCCTGAAGAAGTAAAAATTGATGATGATTTTGCAAAAAACTTGGGTGCTAAAGATTTAAATGATCTTAAAACTTTAATATCAAAACAAATTAATGATGAATATAAAAATTCATTAGATCAATTATCAAAAAACCAAATTTTAAAAGAAATTGAAAAAATTAAAGTAGATGAAGTACCTGAAAACTTAATTGAAGAAGAAGTTAAAATTCTTTCTCAAGGTATGGCTGAAGAGGAGGCTAAAAAAAATAAAGCTAAATTTACAGAAACAGCAAAAACAAGAATTAAAACTGGATTAATTTTAAATGAATTTGGAGAACAAAATAAAGTTCAAGTATCTGAACAAGAAATTCAAGCTGAAGTTCAAAAACAACTAAGAATGATGCCTGGTCAAGAAAAGATGGTAATGGATTTTTATCAGAAAAATCCTTCAGCTGTAGCTAGTTTAAGAGGAACAGTTTATGAGGAAAAAATTCTTAATTTGATTAAAGAAAAAGCTAAGCCAAATAAAAAAGAAATTTCTAAAGATGAAGCTGAAAAAATTTTAAAAGAACAGCATAATCATGATCATAGTAATGATGATAAGAAAAAAGAAATAAAGAAAAAAGCTAAGCCAAAATCTGAAGTAAAGAAAAAACCATCATCAAAAGCCTCTAAA
>Ga0233427_10001964_pt1 | contig 20434 bp, 19 predicted proteins | sample SI_118_April2016_5_FD_179885 | JGI IMG/M metagenome (GOLD analysis project Ga0233427, IMG submission 179885) | Seawater microbial communities from Saanich Inlet, British Columbia, Canada - SI_118_April2016_100_MG | ecosystem: Environmental > Aquatic > Marine > Inlet | place: Canada: British...
GCACTAGCTATTATAACATCAGTACTTGCTCCCTTGCCTCGTGCAAAGAAATCATCGTGCTTAATAGAAACAGAAACCTCAGCTTGAGCATCCATTCCCTCTGTAACAGACGCAACTGTGTACGAGTCTAAAACAGGTGTTATTCCTGCAGCCTTAGATATAGCTTTAAATACTGAATCCATCGGCCCGTCACCTGACTCTTCCACGTTTATTGTTTTACCGTCAATACTCATCCCTATCTTAGCCACAGGCTTTATTTCAGACCCAGAAGAACATTCTATAGTTTCAAGTTGGTAAAAATCTGACAACCTCATAAATTCTTCATTTACTAATGAAAAAATGTCTTCATCAAAAACATACTTTTTTTTGTCACACAATTCCTTGAATTTTACAAAAGCAATCTCAAAGTTATCGTCACTTAATTCATAACCAAACTGGTTAAGTCTATCTTTAAAAGCATGTCTTCCAGAGTGCTTTCCTAAAACAATATGATTCGAAGGTATGCCTACTTCTGCTGGATCCATAATTTCATAAGTCATACTTTCTTTTAGAACACCATCCTGATGAATTCCTGCTTCGTGAGCAAAGGCATTAGCTCCAACAATCGCCTTGTTTGGTTGGACTGACACCCCAGTAACACTGCTAACAAGTTTACTACAAGGGTAAATCTGACTTGTATCCAACCTAGTGATAAATGGGTTTAAATCATTTCGAACCTTTAAAGCCATAACAAGCTCTTCTAAAGATGCATTTCCTGCTCTTTCGCCCAAACCATTTATAGTACACTCAACCTGCCTAGCTCCTTCATGAACAGCAGCCAAGGAATTAGCAACTGCGAGTCCTAAATCGTTATGACAATGAACGCTGATAGTTACACCAGAAATTCCATCTATATTTTCGTGCAAGTTGCGAATAATAGATCCGAACTCAGACGGAACACTATAGCCAACAGTATCGGGAATGTTTATTGTTGTTGCTCCTGCATTTATAGCAGTCTGGATAGATTTATATAAAAAATCTAGCTCCGTTCTTGTAGCGTCCTCACATGAAAACTCAACATTACTAGTATATTTAGCCGAGTGGGAGACGGAAGACTTAATTATACCAAGGACTTCATCCTTTGTTTTTTTTAACTTATACTTTAAATGTATATCAGAAGTTGCTATAAAAGTGTGAATTCTAGGGTTCGCAGCGCACTTAATAGCTTCCCATGCCCTATCTATATCTTTCAAATTTGCTCTCGATAAGCCAGCAACTTCACAGTCTTTAATTTGTTTAGCAATTATTTTAACAGAATTGAAATCACCTTCAGATGCAATCGGAAATCCTGCCTCAATAATATTAACACCTAACTTTTCTAGATTTAGGGCAACCTTAAGCTTCTCATTCTCATTCATACTACATCCAGGGGCTTGTTCTCCATCCCTCAATGTTGTATCAAATATTTTTATCAAATTACTCATTGTCTAAAAAAATATAAGTTAACTTACTTTTTTGTCAATTTTCGGAAACAATAAATCAATCTTATTAATCACTAAATCTTCATTTAATGATTCAAAGTTGTTTAATCGAAGTTCATCAAGATTTAGCTCATTTTCCTCTAAGCCTAGAGATTCCAAAATCTTCAAAGAAGCTTGCGGACAAACTGGGTTGATTAATAATGATATTATCCGTATAGATTCAAGACTAGTCCTTAAAACGGTGGACAACCTATCGTCCTTATTGTTCTTGGCTAATGACCATGGTTCTTGAGCATCAATATACTTGTTTACTAACGAAACAATTTCTATTACTGAGGAAATTCCTTTGCTGAATTCAATTGAACTAATGTAAGTTTTATATGTTTTTGTCATTTCAACTATTCTTTCTTGCAAGATGGTCTCATCTTCTAAAATATCAAAATATTTAGGAACTCTTCCATCAAAGTTCTTCAAGACCATGGAAAAAACTCTGTTAATTAAATTTCCAAAATTATTAGCCAAATCTGAATTAATTCTTGAGATTAAAGAATCTCTAGAGAAATCACCATCGTTGCCAAAAGGTACTTCTCTTAGTAAAAAATACCTAAATTGATCGAGTCCAAATTCGGCTATCACATCATTCGGATCCACTACATTTCCAAGTGATTTTGACATTTTTTCTTTTTCAACTGTCCACCAACCATGCGCAATCAAACTTTTTGGAAGTGGTAAGTCTGCGGCCATCAAGAAAGCTGGCCAATATACTCCATGAAAACGCAAAATATCTTTACCGACAATATGAAAATCCGCGGGCCAAAATTTTTTAAAATTTACACTTTCTATGTGAGGATATCCTATAGCGCTCAAATAATTTACTAGAGCATCCAACCATACATACATTACATGATTATCGTCACCTGGAACTTTGATGCCCCAAGTAAAACTTGTCCTTGATACTGACAGATCCCTAAGGCCTGACTCAACAAACCTAAGCACTTCATTATATCTTGATCGAGGTTTAATAAAATCTGGGTTAGCACTATAGAAATCAAGCAATGGCTTTTGCCAATCAGAAAGTTTAAAGAAGTAACTTGGCTCTTCAACCCATTCAACATCAGATCCACTGGGAGCTTTTCCATCAACAATTTCATCTTCTTGATAATAGGCTTCATCTCTAACCGAGTACCAACCTGCATATTTATCCAAATATATCTGCTTCTTGTCAACCAAAGTATTCCAAAAAGAGTTTGCACCTCTTTTATGCTCATCTGAAGTAGTTCTGATAAAATAGCTGTTTGTTAGCATTAGACTTTGTGAAAGGTTTTGGAAATTCTTACTTACGCCGTCGACAAAAGTTTGTATATTTATATTCTTTTTTTCTGCTGTCTGCTGAATTTTCAATCCATGCTCATCTGTACCTGTTAAGAAAAAAACTTCAAAGCCCATCATTCTATAAAATCTAGAGAGGCAATCACAAGCTATGCTTGTATAAGCATGTCCTACGTGAGGCTTATCGTTTACATAATAAATCGGTGTTGTGATATAAATTTTTTTCATTAACTATCCTATGCTGGGTGCATCATTGTCTAAAATAAAGTCTAAAATTAACTCTTCGAAACCTATTTTTAAATTCAGAGTTGTACCCATTAAATTAATATTTAAATTCTCCAAACGATTTATTAGAACAGTAATATTATAGCTTGAAACTTCCTTTAACAGAATATTGCTTAGATACTTATTTTCTTTTATGTCTTTGTGTTTCAAAATCAAAAGCAAAGCTAGTATCCGAATTAAGGAATTTACAACCTTACGTTGATCTGATTTAACTTTGAAAAACTTGTCTATGTAGTCAATGGTTTGCTCTATAGATGAAGCTTCCTTTAAAACAATAATCTTAAGAAAATTTACAAGATCTATTATCAAACTTTCTGTATAAAAATTTTCATAGTCATGTGAACCATCTAGAACAAACAATGCAACATCTAAAAGGTCTTTATCTTCAAATCTACCTTCTAAAGATTTTTCAACAATACTTGGTGGGAGACTTTTTAGGTTCACACTTATACATCGAGACTCTACTGTAGGCAAAAGCATTGAGCTATTTGAGGTCAGCAAGAAAAAGAACAGATAATCTGGGGGCTCCTCTAAAATTTTTAAGAGCTTATTTTGAGAAACCAAATTCATTTTCTCAGCAGAACATATTATTACAATCTTCTTTTTTGCTTCGAAAGGTTTATTGAAAACCCAAGCCTCCAATTTGCTTATATCATCGACGACTATTTGTTCAGTATCAACATCAACAAAATAAAAGTCTGGGTGTATATTTTTAATAATCTTTTCATTATTTTCTAGAATTATCTCTGAAGCTAAACATGCAAAGTCCTTTTTTCCAATTGAGTCTTGTCCAACAAAAAGAAATGAACCTGAAGCTTCTTCTCTAGAAAGATAGTTAATAAAAATTCTTTGTTTTTTTAAATGAAACTCGCCTATTTCTCGATTAAACATTCTAGTCTAAAGCCTTGAAAAGATACTAAAGTTTGTAGATAAACATTTTTTATTTTTTCATGTACCTCTAATTCTTCATCTTCCCCATTAATTATGTGAACTCTTTGCGCATTCTTAGCTATCCCAAGATATGCCTTTTTAACCCTCGAATGAAAATCAAATGATTCGTCATCAATCTTATTTCTTCCAGGTCTTTGAACGATTCTACTTAAAGCTGTGTTAACAGAAATATCTAACAAAATTGTAACATTTGGCATAAGCCCTAATGTAGATGCTGCAGCCATCTTTTTAACCAATTCTATATCTAGCTTTCTTCCATGTCCCTGGTAAGCAATAGTTGAATCACAATACCTATCACAAAGGACTATTTTTCCACTATTCAACATTGGCTTGATTAGCTCTCTAACATGTTGTGCCCTATCAGCACAAAACAAAGAAATTTCTGAAAAAGGGTCTAAATCTAAATCAGGAATATCTAATATTATCTTTCTAATTAGCTCTCCAACTGCTCCCCAACCCGGTTCACGGGTAATTTCTACATCAAAATGGATTTTTTCAAGGGCAGTTTTAAGAATTTTAATCTGTGTCGACTTACCAGAACCCTCTATACCTTCAAAAGTTAAGAACAATATTTACCTCACGTAGAAATAATTTTTTTAAGTGCATCTAGTTCATTATAATCTAATTTAACAATTTTTCCCGAATCTAATTCTCCCAACTTTATTGGCCCAACGCTTATTCGCTTTAATTTAGAGACCTCTTTTCCAAAGTATTTAAAAAAATTTTTAACAATGTGGTTTCTACCTTCATGGATCTCTATCTTTACTAAAGATTCTTTATTTTTCGAGTCTAATAATTCAAGCTTCTCTGGCAATAGAAATCCATCTTTCAAACCTGCACCCTTCATCATCTTCTTAAAAAAACTTTTACTAATGCTACCGACTAAATGGACTAAATAGGTTTTTTGAATTAAGAAGCTTGGGTGGGATATACGATGCGCCATTTGACCATCATTTGTAAAAAGGAGCAGGCCTTCTGTGTCATAATCCAGCCTGCCAATTGGAAAAAGTTTTACGTCAATATTGGGAAGTAAACCTTGCACCGTTTTTCTTTCTTCATCATTTGCCATAGTAGTTAAAAAGAATCTAGGCTTATTCATTTTGTAATATTCATAGTTTTGAGGAACTAATTCTTTCTTTTGATAAAAGACTTTGTCTTGGTTTGTATCTATTACTTTTTGTAACCTTTTCTCGACCTCGCCGTTTACGAGAATATCACCTGACTCTATTAACAACTCAGCTTTTCGTCTAGACGCAAGACCACAAAGTGATAAATACCTATTCAATCGAAGTTTCATAATAAGCCAACTTATTTATCTTTAGAAAGCGACTTATCAACTACTTCCATAGTTATTCCCGCATGAGCCCAACAGGCACCAGCATTCATTACCATAGCTATGTTAATAGCTTCGGTAATCTCATCTTTGGTTATTCCCTCTTGTATCCCATCTCTAATACAGCTCCTTACACACCATGCACATTTTGCAAGAATTGCACATGCAAGACCCATTAAACCTTTCTTAAGTTTTTTAGATAAATGCCCATCTGCGTATACTTTTTCATTAAACACGGAGAACTTTTCAAACATTGTACCGCTATGATCATGGAAATCCTTTATTTGAGGAGTAATGTTTTTACTAAAGAAATTACCTTCTGTTACATTCTCTTTATTCTTCATTTTATCAAAATTCTCATAAGCAATACTGCTGTAAGCGTAAGGCTGGCCAATAGCTAAACGCATCGATATAAATACTGTTTCTGCTATTTCCTCAGCAGATGCCCCATTCACTAAGGCTAATTTTGTTCTAGATCTTATACAATAAGGGCAACTAGTCATGTGTGCGCAAGCAAGCCCAATTAATTGCTTATCCTTTTTGCTAATCTTTCCTTCAGCAAAAACTTCATTGTGATATCCCATCCATGCATCATTTAATTCAGGAACTGCATTTTTAAGTTGTCCCATATACTTAGAAATATCGTCTTTATAAATACTGTCGCTCATAATATACTCCTTATATATTAATTATATCACAGAATAGATTATGAACAGGAAAATTATAACAAGTAGCCAAAGGAAAAGATTGGCAACGATTGAAGTTTTTTTAAGGTCAGAGAATATATCCTTAAGTTCTTTGGTTCAAATCAAAGGTGATGCGTCTTTTAGAACTTACTACAGAATAAAAGATAGAAATCTTCTTCTGATGGATGCAAATCCAAAGACTAATGAAAAAATAAGCTCTTTTATAAAAATACAAAAAAAGCTCTCCCTCATAGGTGTAAGAACTCCTAAAATTTTTAAGAAAAGTGTTTCATTGGGTCTAATGATTATTGAGGACTTTGGTAGTTTAAGTTTTATAGAGTGTATTGAAGGCTCTGAAACACACCCAAACCTATACTATGACGCAATTGAAGTATTAATAGAAATTCACGAGAAGAGCATGTTGTGGCCAGAGGTAACAAAAAATATAAAAAAATATACATTCAACGAACAAATAAAAGAAACAGAACTGTATTTTGAGTGGTACCTTAGCAAGCATCTCAAAAAGAGAGTATTACATAATGAAAAAGTTAAATTTTACAAAATTTTAAAAAAAATATATAAGGAATTAGATATAAAGAATTATTCATTGGTTTTAAGAGATTTTCATATAGATAATATAATTCCTTTCCATGATGATGAACCACCTTTGACCACAAAAAATATAATTGATAAATTCGCCCTAACAAGTGGAGCGAGATACACTTTGGGAATTATCGATTTTCAAGATGCACTAATAGGATCCCCTGCATATGATTTCTGCTCTTTAATTGAGGATGTAAGAGCGCCGATGGATCAATTACAAAAAGAATCTCTAATAAGTAAGTATATTTTTTATACAAAAAACTATCTTTACGAAAAAAAGAATGGAGAAAAAGAAGATTGTGAAAAAAAACTAATAAGTGCTGAAAAAATAAAAATTGCAGAAAGTACATTAATGAACTTTAAAGCACAAATCTCCTATTTTTCTATTCAAAGGAACTTGAAAATCCTAGGAATTTTTTCTAGACTGAAATATCGAGATAAAAAAACAAAATATAAAAAATACCTTCCAACTGCAAAAAAATTTGTAAGAGAGCATATAAAAAAACCTCAATTTAAGGAATTAAAAGACTGGTTTGCTGAGAATAAGATAAGTGTTTAAAGAAATTGATATAAAAAACTTTATCATTAAGCAAAAAGGGTTAAAAAATAAAATTAACGAGGATTCGTTATGGCTTTGCTCGTTTATAAAAGAGGATCTCAACAAAAAGAAGGTTGCAGAGCTCGGTTCAGGTTCAGGATTAATATCAATTTTTATTGAAAAGAACTTTGAAGTTGAAGAGGTTATATCAGTAGAAATTGAAGACATAGCATTTAGAGTTTTAGAAGAAAATATAAAGATAAATAAGTGTATAAAAATTACGCCTCATAAGATTGATATTAAAAACCTAAAAATTTGTTTTAGTCCAGCTTTGTTTGATTTAATAGTAACCAATCCACCTTACTACAAAATCGGGCATGGTAAGCAGCCACTGAATAAGGAGAAACTTATAGCCCGCCACGAAACAATGTGCAACATGAAGGATATATTCAACGTTAGTTCACATTTATTACGGAAATCGGGGTCTCTAATCATTTGCTATCCGCAAGCCCGAGATGAGGAAGTTATAACAAATGGGGAAATTTTTGATTTTAAATTGATAGAAAAGAAATCTAATAATAAAATCAACTTTTATCGTCTTATTAAAGATTAATAGCGTCGATTAGCTTTTCTAGGTTTTTACTATAAGCAGAAATCCCAACTGAAGTATCCGTAGCATTATATGTAATATGTTCTGTATCAATATCAAGACCGTATATGTAAAAGACTTTTCCTTTAGTTTCAAAAACTGGCAACTTGGACCTCATAAATTGTGGAACCTTGTTGTCCGTAAAAATATCTTGAAGTTTTTTCTCATGAGAATTCTTTAACTTAACTCTGTCCCCATTCTTAAAGTTTCTAACTTTAATATCAATCTCATTTGAAGAGAAATTAAAGAACTTGGTTGAAGAATTTTCAATATTATCGTATTTATTAATTTTAACAATTAAACTATTATGTTCCCATGACCCTGTAGATTTTATTTCAATATCATATTTATCGCTTTCTATCATATTTAGCTGAATAAAAAGAAAATCATACCCTTTACGAATTTGTACTTGGTTTGTAAGAAAAAACTTTCCAGAGGCGTTATCGGTAGAAGCCAAGGATACCAAATCACTGATGTTTTTAAAGCTAACAAAAACATCTTTCGTTACCTTCTTATTTAAGAAACTATATAACAGCTCTCTTCTTTCAAAAAGACTAAGCTTGTTAAACTTTTTTAAAGGAACAATAAAATCATTCCTATCTATACGTTTTACAATCTTTCTTTCTAGTAATTGAATCCGATTCGCAACAAAAGTATTTTGATCAGATATATGTTCTAAAGTATTTTTGATTGTTTCATCAAAATTAGGGTTTATTTTAAAAATAGAGGGCACTAAGTTTTTTCTTATATTATTCCTTGTATATTTTTCATCTGTATTTGTTTTATCTTCAACCCATGAGATATTTTGTTTTTCAGCATATTCTTGAATATCTGTCTTAGATATTTCTAGTAGAGGTCTGAAATATAGACCATCAAAAATTGACATTGAACTAAGCCCTTTAGAGGATGTCCCACGTATTAGCCTCATTAAAAATGTTTCAATCTGATCGTTGTTGTGGTGACCAAGTACAATGATAGTTGACCTCGTTTTAGCCGCTATTTTTTCAAAGAATTTTTTTCTATATAATCTTCCAGTCTCTTCAATCCCCTTCTTCAAAAACTTTGAGGCTCTAAGAATGTTAAATTTTTTAGAGTAAAAAGGTATGGAAAATTGACTACAGACATTTTTTACAAAATTCTGATCTAGGTCTGCACTTTTTTTCCTTAGCATATGGTTAAAGTGGCAAACATTTATTTTTAAATTCAATTTAGATTTCACTAATAAGTCAAGTAGGACGCACGAATCCTGTCCACCCGAAACACCAACTACGATAGATTGATTTTTTTTAAGGATTTTCTCTAAATTAAAATTTAAATTTTGATAGAGAGCTTGGATCATTAAAAGCAAGTCCTCCTGAAAGTATTAGCCGGAAAGCTTCATCTGCCGATATGTCTAACTCTTGAATCTCATCTTTTGTAAAAAAAACTAAGAAACCTGAGCTAGGGTTTGGAGAAGTCGGAATGAAAATTGGAATCTTGTCTAACATGTTGGAGTCGACGGGATGGGTTGCAAAACCCAAACAGTAGGCTCCTCTTCTAGGATATTCAACTAAAACAACATTTTTTTGTTTTTCACCCTCTGCGAAAACTATTTTAGAAATTTCTTTAGTTGTTGTAAAAATCGCATTCGCTAGTGGTATCTTGGATATAGTTTTTTCACCAAATCTTACTAAGAGTTTGCCAAGTAAATTTTTTGTTCCTAAGCCTAGCAAAGTTATCAAAAAAATAAAAGAGAAAGCTGCTACCAAAAAAAGTATTATTTCCGTAAAAAAAGGACTAATAACATCTGGAAGTTGAACAAATCTTGCAGGAGTAAGAATGACCAATGAATTTAACCACTTGCCTAGTTCCAAGACCAAATAAGTTGTAATAACAAATGGGACAAAGACTGCCAAACCAGAGATAAAATTTTGTCTAATAAAATTTAACAGCTTATTCATTAAAGTTCACCATCGTCTCTCAATGAATTGAGTCTCTTTTTTAAATCTTTGCTAGGCCTAAAGACAATAGCTTTTCTCTGAGCAATTTGTATAGGTTCTCCAGTAGTTGGATTTCTTCCTAATCTTGGTTTTCGTTCTTGAATCTTAATAGAACCAAAACCGGGTAACTTTACGTCTTTTCCCTGACTTAAATTTTTAACTATTAAATCAAAAAATTTATCAACTATTTTAGCAGTTTCTTTAAGGCTAATACCAAGATTTTTATTTAAAATGTTTGCTAAATCTTTTTTTGTCATAACTATTCTCTAATTTCTAAAGGAATTTCTTTTTGAATATTTAACAAAATTTTGTCCAATTCTTCTGAAACTTCCTGATCCTCCAGTGTTCTATCATCTGCTCCAAAAAGTACTGATATAGATAAGCTTTTCTTATCATTACCTAACTTTGGATTTTCGAAAACATCAAAAATAAAGGTTTCTTTTACTATTGATGATTTAAAATTTTTTATTAAATTTATAATGTTTGCGCCTTCAATACTTTTGTTTATTAAGATTGAGACATCTCTTTGAATAAAAGGAAAGGTCCCAAAAGCTTTTAATGTTTTTGGTTTAATTTTGATATTAGAAATTTGATCTAAGAATAGAGTTGAAACTATTAGGCCTTTTTTAATATTATTTGCGGACAATATCTCTGGATGTAGTTCACCAAGAAACCCTATCTCTGTATCATTATAAAAAATAAATCCTGATTTACCAGGATGTAACACTGTCGAATATATTGTTTCACTTTCAGATCTAATACTTACGTTTTCAAGGCCTAGCCCAGCAAATTCAATGAAGTTCTCCACAGTTCTTTTTATATCATAAAAATCAAAGTTTTCTTTGTCCCACATCAGATTATTTGACTCTATCGAGCATATTGTTGCAACCTCCATTCTCTGTAAAATCTGCTTGCCTGAACTATGAAATACATTTCCTATTTCAAAAAGCTTAAGCCTGTCATTTCCATGATTTAGATTAAAGGAAGCATTTTTTAAAAGTGATGGAATCAAGCTTGACCTTAAGAATTTAGAATCTTTAGATATGGGATTTAAAATTTCAACTTTTTTTAAATCATTAAAAAGGTCATCGTCTGTGAAGCTAAAATTAATTACCTCAGAAAAACCATCTTGGGAAAATGACTCTCTTATGCCAGCTGACAATTCTCTAATATCTAAAACCGGATTTCTAAGTTTTTCTCTGATAGAGACTTGGGGAAGCATTGGAACTATAGAGTCATATCCTTTAATTCTTGCAACCTCTTCTACTAAATCATGTTCGTGTTCTATGTCAAATCTGTAGCTAGGAACTGAAAATATATTATTAGAATCGCCATCCTTGCCAGGTAAAAGATTAATCGACAATGAACTTAATATTGAAATAATCTCTTCGTCGCTAATTTCTATACCCAAAATACTTGAAACTTTTTTAAGGTTTAACTTCACACTTCGTGTATTTTCTAAATCTGCGAAAGTGTCTAAATATTCATTTGAGACTTCTCCAGAACATATTGACTGTATTAGTTCCGCCGCATAACTTAGAGCTTGACCAATGGTAAATTCAGAGACATGCCTTTCAAAACGATAAGAGGATTCCGTAGAAATATTTAACAATTTTGAGCTGGCACGAACCTTGCTTGGTTTAAATGATGCACACTCTACAAGTATATTTTTAGTTTTACTGTTAACACTTGCCCTTTTGCACCCTATTATTCCGGCCAAGGCAATAGGGCCCGAATCATCACAAACCACAAGGTGATTATCAACGTTTTTTAATTCATTACTCAATGTTTCAACCTCGCCTTTTGCAGAGGTTGTTATAGATATTTTCTTTCCTTCTATTTGATCAAAATCAAAAACATGAATTGGATGACCAGTTGTCAGCATAAAGAAATTTGAAGTATCCACAACATTATTAATAGAAGTGATGTTCATTTTAGCAAGGAAGTTCTTAAGCCAAAAAGGTGAAGGTCCTATCCGAACATTGTTTATTTTTGTAAGCGTATATCTTATTGTATCCTCTGAATCTAATTGGATAAAAACTCCATCCAGAGAATCAACTTTCTTATAATTCATTTTATTTTTTAACATTGGGTCTGAAAAATTAAAATTTAGTGCTGCGGACAACTCTCTACAAATTCCATAAACCGAAAGACAGTCTCCTCTATTTGGCGTTATAGAAATATCAATCATGTAATCATTTAATTCAATTATTTCAGAAACTTTTTTTCCTACTTCTAAATCTTCGGGTAATATAAAAATTCCATCCTCGAATTCATATTGCAATCCAAGCTCACTAGAAGAGCAAAGCATTCCAAAAGATTCGACATCTCTAATCTTAGATTTTTTAATCTTTAAGCCTTCTGGAAACTTATCTGTCCCCAAAAGCTTAGTGCCTATTTTTGCAAGTGGGACCTTGTCCCCAACCCTTATGTTGCTAGCTCCGCACACAATTGTGTGCAATTCATCTCCTGAATCCACGGAACAAAGTTGCAATTTATCAGCATTTGGGTGTTTTTCAATTGTTTTAATCTTTCCAACTACTATATTCTTATCTAAGGCTGAAACTTTAACTTCTGATACCTCTTCAACCTCCAAGCCAATCATAGTAAGAGCCTCGGAAACCAATTGAATCTCCAATCTTTTATTTAAAACTTTGTTTAGTTCGCTTAATAAAATAATCATATATAAATCTAACTCCTCTATTATATTAGATTATTTTATGAATAAGTAAAATTTTTTATATTTTGTTCTAATTTATTATCAACATATTGTGGAAAAATGTTGATAAATGAATAAATTTATGCATAACTTACCGAAATCATTGATTATTTTCCAATGCAAAACTTTGAAAATAGCTTATCATAAATGTCTTCATTCGAAACTTCCCCTGTAATATCACCAATAGTGTTAATGAAACACCTTATCTCAAAAGATACTATCTCCATCGGCTTACCATCGATAAAACATTCTTTTCCATTTTGAAGATTTTGCATACCGGCCTTGATAAGCTCAACTTGTCTTTCAGTTGTCAATATTCCCTCGCTAAAGTCAACTTCTTTGTTGCTAGTGAAGCGTGAAAATATCATATCTAACAACTCTCCTACTCCTTTGTTCTGCTTAGCTGCAATATAGTGATCTCCGTCCGGCATTTTCGGAGCTATTCCATCTCCATTCTCTTCCCACTCTTTAACTCTTTTCTGAAAGATATCAATCTTGTTTATAACTATAAGACTTTTTCCACGTGGAACAAAATCAAATATAGTATCTAATTGGCCAACATGTCCTTGATCTAAGAGAACAATAACAGCATCTGAAAATTTAACTTTTTCCTTTGCTCTACGTATACCTTCAACTTCTATTGAATCTAAGCTTTCTCGTATCCCAGCTGTATCAGAAAAAATAATCCTAATACCATTGTAAACAATATCGGCATCAAGAACATCGCGTGTAGTTCCAGGTGTGGAGGAAACAATTGCTCTTTCTTCATTCAATATCGCATTGAGAAGCGTAGATTTTCCGGTATTTGGAGGACCAAGAATTAAAACTCTTAATCCTTCAATAAACAGCCTTCCTTTTGAATATGTATCCAAGATGTCCTTACAATTTAAATTTAAGCTGTCTATTGAGCTCACAATTCTTTTTTTATCAATCTCAGGCACTTCATCCTCAGGAAAATCAACCCTTGCTTCAATTTCAGATAGAAGACTAATAGCTAAGTCCCTGATTTCATTGAACTTTTTACGAATATTGCCTGAAATATTTTTTGTCGAGAGGTTAGCTGCCATTTCGGTTTGTGAAGCTATTAAGGTTGCCACAGACTCCGCCTTTAATAAATCTATTTTACCGTTCTGATAAGACCTGAATGAAAACTCACCCGGCTCGGCTATTCTAGCGCCCAATTTTACCAACAGCTTTATAACTAAATTAGGGACGACACTTCCACCATGAGTGTGAATTTCAACAACATCTTCACCTGTCAATGAGCTGGGTGATGTAAAAAATATACAAATTGCTTCATCTATAATGGTTCCATCGAATCGGATATCACCTAGATAAACTTTTCGGGGCTCGAAGTTTGTGAAATCCTTTTTATTTTTAGCAATAAAAGTTTTTTTAACGATTTTGAACGAACTTGACCCACTTACCCTAATAACTGCCACAGAACCAGGGCCAATAGGGGTACAAATTGCGCAAATTGTATCGTCCATTAATTGCATCTTCATGTTCATATAACAATATAAACATATTTAACATAAAGAAAAGAAAAGGTTTTTTAAGTTTTTTTTGCGATATAGATTGCGTTCTGATATAATATTTTCGTTCTATTTATCCCTAAAATATAAATTACGGAGGAAAATTGATGGGTTTAAGCTTTGATTTTTCAGAAGACCAAAACATGATGAGAGACGCAATTAGAACCTTTTGTAAGGAAGAAATTGCACCACTAGTTGAAGAAGCAGAAAAAACGGAATCCTTTCCTCTAGAATTATTTCCTAAAATGGCCGAGATGGGACTACTTGGAATATGCTTTGATGAAAAATATGGAGGGCTTGGTTTAGACAAAGTCACTCAGTGTATACTTGCCGAAGAACTTGGTAGAACTTGTGCCGGTATTGCCAAAGGTGTGGCTGCACACGTTGACCTAGGATCTCTTCCTATCGCAAAATTCGGAACAGAAGAGCAGAAAGAGAAGTACTTGATACCATCTATTGCGGGTGAAACAATAGGAGCCCTAGCTATTACTGAGCCCAATGCAGGGACAGATGCAAGGTCTATTAAAACAAATGCTGTAAAGGATGGGGATTCCTGGATAATGAATGGAACCAAGACCTGGTGCTCAAACGGGGTTATTTGTAATTATGTTATTGTTGCAGCATATACAAACAAAGAAGACAAAAAGAATGGTATTAGCATTTTTATTGTCGATAAAGACACACCTGGTTTTGAAGTCTCAAGAAAGATTCACAAGTTGGGTCACAGATCTTCTGATGTGGCAGAATTAGTTTTTGAAAATTGTAAATTACCAAAAAATGCTTTACTTGGAGAAGAAGAGGGTAAGTTTCAAGCATTAATGGAAACATTAATTGCCGCTAGAATATCGCACGCTATTAAAAGTGTTGGTCTTGCTACAGCAGCTTTCGAATATGCTCTACAATACTCCAAAGAAAGAGAGGCTTTTGGAAGGCCTATTAATAAATTTCAAGCTATCAGTTTTAAACTAGCCCAAATGGCTGTTAAAATTGAAACTGCCAAACTTCTTGGATATAAAGCTGCGTGGCTTTATGATCAAGGGAGGCCTTGTGTAATGCAAGCCTCTATGGCAAAACTATATTCCGCAGAAGTTGTTCAATGGTGTGCTAGCGAAGGGGTTCAGGTCCTAGGTGGGTACGGCTATGCTACTGAATATGACGCGGAAAGATTTTATAGAGATGCTAAATTATCATCTATTACTGAGGGTACCTCAGAAATTCAGCATGTAATTATTGCCAAGGAGCTTGGAATTTAAGTATTTTTTGTTAATCTAAAAGAATAAAAAAATAAAGGAGGATAAGAAAATGGGTACACACATACCAAGTATCGAAGATACGAAAGAATTACTAAAGAAGAATCAAATTGGAATAATAGGTGTAGGTGAGACTGAACAGGGAAAAATTCCCGGTAAAAGTTCTTTTCATTTTTTATCAGAAGCATCTAAGCTTGCAATTGAAGATGCAGGAATCCAGAAATCTGATGTTGATGGAGTAATTACTGCTTTCTCATTAGTTGAAGAGACATTCATGCATTGTACTACATTCGCAGATTACATTGGAATTAATCCTAAATATTTTGAGTCTGTTGCAATTGGTGGCGCTACTGCAGTTTGGATGACAGCTGCTGCAGCGATGGCTATTAATTCAGGTCAAGCAGAAGTTGTTTTGTGTGTTAGAGGTGACAATACTCTTTCAGGTATTTCATCTACTGGAATGATTGCTCTTATTAGAGAAATGTGCCATGGAGAGTTTGAATTTCCATTTGGTCTAACAACACCTGGAGGCTACGCTTTGATGGCCAACAGATACCTTCATGAAACTAACGGAAAAAGAGAGCACCTTCATTCAGTTGCTGTAACTATGAGAGAGCATGCAAAACTAAAAGAAAACGCCATGATGAAAGATGATTTAACATTAGACGATATAATGGCTACAAGATTACTTGCTTCTCCGTTAACAAAATTTGACTGCTCAATTGTTTCAGACGGTGGAGCCGCATTTATTGTTACAACAAGCGCAAAAGCTAAAGAACTTGGTTTAAAAAGAGACCCTATCTATTTGCATGGAATGGGGCAAGGATTTTCACATCAATATCTAACCTCATGTGAGAACTTAGACCAAATTTATGGTGCTGTTGAAAAATCAGGAAAGAAGGCATTTGAAACTGCCGGAATGACCAATGACAATGTTGATATTACATTTTTATACGACTGTTTTACGATAACAACCCTTTTAGAACTCGAAGGTCTAGGTATTGTTCCTAGAGGACAGGCTGGAGCCTATGCACTTGAAGGGAGACTACATAAAGATGCCGATACACCTATAAATACTCATGGTGGTCTTTTATCGCAAGCTCATTTAGGAGCCATGCATCATGTAATTGAAGCAGTTTTGCAACTAAGGGGTGAGGCCGGACAAAGACAAGTTAAAAATCCAAACGTTGCCCTAGTTCACGGTAATGGTGGAATTGTTTCTGCCCACAGTACTATAATTTTAGGGAACGAACCAGTTAGTTAAAAAAACAAATTAGGAGATAAAATATGTCAGAAGAAAAAAACGAATATACAAAACCACTTCCAGATTTTAGACCGGAGTGTAAACCTTTTTGGGACGGTACCAAGGCTCACAAACTTATGTTACCTAAATGTAAGGAAACAGGTAAGGTCTTTTTCTACCCTAGAGCAATAAGTCCATTCCCAGGTTCAGTTAACATGGACTTTGATTGGGTTGAGTCAACAGGAAAAGGGAAAGTTTGGACTTTTTCAGTTCACTACATGGGTCCAACAAAAGCATACAAGGGTGAAACCTATGTTGTTGCCCTAGTTGAGCTGGACGATGGAGTCAAAATGATGTCCAACATAGTGGATTGTGATCCAGAAAGCGTAACAATTGGAATGGAAGTAGAAGTGGTCTTTGAAGACGCGACTGATGAAGTAACTTTTGCTAAATTTAAACCAGTACAATAAATATAAGATAGGTGATAACAATGGACGACAAATTATTTTATGAAGATGTTGAAGAAGGAACAGAACATGAATCCAGCGGTAGAACTATAACAGAAGCTGACGTTGTAAATTTTGCTGGGCTGTCTGCCGATTTTAATAACATGCATATCGATGAAGAATTTGCAAAAAATACTGTTTTCAAAACAAGAGTGGCTCACGGAATGTGTGTGCTATCAATTGCAACTGGTCTTTGGTTCACAATGCCAAGATTAGCAACAATTGCTTTTATGGGTCTTCAAGATTGGAGATTTTCAGGAGCTGTAAAACCAGGTGATACTGTTAAAATTACTAGGAAGCTTGTTGAGAAGAAAGAGCATAAAAGACCTAACATGGGATTTCTAAACTGGGAGGTTAATGTTGTTAACCAAGAAGGTGAAGTTGTTCAGAAGGGTGTTTGGGTGATTCTTGTTCAAAGAAAAGATGCTTAATTTGCTTTTCTTTGCTGTTTAAAAAATATAAGAGTTAAGGGTAGTTATCTACCCTTAGCTTGTTTTTTCTAAGTAATCAACTTAATTAATGTTGACTTTCGTTTCCCATATATGATAAATAATAGATAACTCTAAAAAAGGAGGTATTTGTATATGTTAGGATATGTACTTGTACTCGTAGGTTTCGTATTTTTTGCTAACGGTATGACCTTATTAGGTAAAACCGGTGGTAAAGAAGTTGGTATGCTTAACGGTGGTGTTGCGATCTTAATTCTTATAGCGGCTTTTACAGGCGCAGGATTAGGACCAGAAGGTGCTGCTAGTACCACACTTATTTCAGTTTTTGCTCTTATTTACGTCATAGCTTTTGGTGTATTCACTTTAGGCCATGATGGAAAAGGCTTAGGATGGTATTGTTTGTTCGCTACTATAGTTTTTCTATGGTACGCATCATACTTCATGGGCGTTGGAGCTATGGAACTAGGTATGTTTAATATTGCATGGGGTGCTCTTACTTTAGTTGCTTTCTTAGTGTTAGCACAAGGTAAGAACATGGGAACATTGCTTGCTTATATGTTTATTGCAGAAGCATTTGTGACTCTTTTAATCCCAGGCATGAACTTATTATTGAAAGGAACATTCTTTTAGATAATAGTTTATTCTTATAAAGAGGCTAGCCAGTCTAGCCTCTTTCTTAATTTTAGCCTTAAGGGGCAACCCAACTACTAGAAATTAAATTATCATCTTTTAATAAATAGTGGCATCTGATATGTCCATCGTAATTTAACTCTAGGTAATCAATCTCAATAGCCTTGCTTACTATTAAGCCAAATATATTAATACCAAGCTTCTCATTGTCTAAATCTAACAATTCGTTGCTAAAAGGGCTTCTTAAATTAGAAGAAGGTGGCTGAGGGGCATAATAACACCTCCTGCTTATCTCCTGTGAGGCGTCCCATATAGGTTGAACAATACTTATGTTATCTACAATCTCAGATTCTGTTTTAATTCTAATCTGAACCTTTCTCGCTTGATCATAAAAAAGAAGGGTTGTGTTTGGATTTTTTCTAATATCTTTAGCTTTACTAGATCTGATATCACAGTTGCTCCTTAATAGTAAATCTTTAACATTTACATCTCTTAATATAACAATACGCGATTCTGCGCTAAAGTTTTTATGTGAAATAGTAGAAAGAAAGCATAAATGAAAAGGGTGCTTTCTCTTTCTGGCTCCTTCTTTTAATTCTGACCATATAGAAGCATATATAGATTCTAGAGAGGTGTTATTTTTTTCCATACCAACTTGGTAACGAGCTTCCTGTGAAAATTGAGATGTTTTTTGTCCTAAGATATTCTTCAAGTCCTTCGGAGCCAAGTTCTTTTCCAACTCCACTTTGCTTAAAGCCACCATAAGGTGTTTCTGGTATTATTCCTCCATAGGTATTAACCCATAAGTAGCCTGCATCAATAGATGAAGCGACCCTAAGTGCTCTTGATATATCTTGGGTCCAAACACCCCCCGCAAGGCCATAATTTGTATCGTTAGCCATTTCAACAACTTCTTTCTCGTCTTCAAACTTTATTATTGCAACTACCGGCCCAAACACTTCTTCTTTAAATAAAATATTTTTAGTGCTGCTAAGTTCAATCAAAGTGGGAGGATAAAAATATCCCTTTAAATTCTTTTTAATTTTACCTTGATAGAGAAGTTTGCCGCCCTCGCTTAAGCTTTTAGACACACATCGCTTAACTTTTTTTAAATGCTGACCGGAAATTAAAGATCCCATCTGTGAAGTTTTACTTTCAGGGCTTTCAGGGTTAATTTTAGAAATATTTTTAATATAAAGTTTTAAAAACCTATTATATATTTTTTTATGGACAAAGAGTCTTGTGACAGCTGTACAATTTTCACCTTGATTAAAGAAGCCCCCTCGTAAATTGGCTTCTATACAAGAAGACAGGCTTGCATCATCAAATATAATATTTGGTGCCTTACCTCCTAGCTCTAAAGAAAGCTTAGTAAGATTGTCAGCACTATTACTGATGATTAATTTGCCAACATGTGACGAGCCTGTAAAAGAGATTTTTGAAATTTTACTATTTCTAACAAGTGCATCTCCAGCATCCTCTCCCCTACCGGGACATATATTAACAACACCGTTTGGGGCTCCACAATCAGAAATAATCTTGGCTAATTCAATTGTTCCATGTGGTGTCAGCTCTGATGGTTTTACCACGATTGTACAACCAGCAGCCAAAGCAGGTGCAATCTTCCATGCAGCAAGCAACAAAGGGAAGTTCCATGGTAAAATTTGAGCAACAACGCCAACGGGCTCTTTTAATGTTATAGAAAGAAGGTCCTGGTTAATAACTTGAGAGTTTCCTTTAATTTTAGAAGCTAGGCCTGCATAGTATTCAAAAGTCCTTATGACTCCTCCCAATTCAACTAACGTACTCTCATTTATGGGCTTTCCTGTTTCTTCAGTATTTATTAACGATAGATAGTTAATTTTTTCTCTTATTAGACTTGCAACCTTAAACAAGATTTGCCCTCTAACAACGGGGGGCGTTTTTGACCAAACTGAAAATGCAGACAAGGCAGAGCTGCAAGCATTCTCTATATCTTTCTTTGAAGCAAGAGAGACTTCCTGAAGAGGCTCCAATGTAGCCGGATTTTCTCTAATATAAGTTTTTTTTGTGTTTATTAGTTCGCCATTAATATATAGCTGTGATTTTCTCATTTTAAATAACTTATCATGTTTTCAAGGTTTAAGAAAGAAGGGGGACCTAAGTCCCCCCAAATGATCAAAAGTCTTAAGCACCAGGATAGTAAGGTGTTAAGAATCTGTGTCTCATTGTATATTTGTAAGGAGTTGAGAACAGAAGATGTTTTGCAACATCGTCATCATTTCTTTCAACTCTTTTCTCCCATACAAT
>Ga0233427_10001969_pt1 | contig 20400 bp, 22 predicted proteins | sample SI_118_April2016_5_FD_179885 | JGI IMG/M metagenome (GOLD analysis project Ga0233427, IMG submission 179885) | Seawater microbial communities from Saanich Inlet, British Columbia, Canada - SI_118_April2016_100_MG | ecosystem: Environmental > Aquatic > Marine > Inlet | place: Canada: British...
TGATCTCATATTCTTGGCGTCATCAATTGTTGTCATGAATTCAAATTTCTTAAAATGATTATAAACTTTGTTTTCAAATTATTTTTCTATATTGATTTGACAAAATATCTACTGAAGAAGTTATATGTAAAAATCAATAATCTCTTTCATTGGAGGGGTATCGAAGCCCGGTCAACCGAGAAGGACTCAAGATCATCGTATAAGATATCCTTTCTCTTAGGAGTTCGTGGGTTCGAATCCCACCCCCTCCATGTTTCTTAAATCATGCAATCAAAGATTTTGTAATTGTGATGTGGTGACTAGTAATTTCTTTGTGAATTTTTGCAAGTTCTTCACTCTTGAAATATAGATTACATCTGAAACACTTCCATGTTTTACTAGGCATGGAATGTATGGTGTGTTTTTCGATATAAAGATCATGTATAATTTATTCATGTCAGGAAAAACAATATCGCATACAATGGTTTAGATATTTTGAGATGTAGATGAGTTTATGACTGATCTTTTTGAATCTATGTTAGAATTTTCTTATATTGGAATCTTTTTTTTACTAATTCTTGTTAATGCTGCTCCTTTACTAATGCCTCCTACTTGGATAATTCTTGCATCATTTTATGCCATAGATGCATCATACGATCCGTTAGTATTGGCTTTAGTTGGTGCAACAGGTGCAACTATTGGTAGATTTATTCTTAAACAAATATCTACGATATTCAGAAAATTTATTCAAAAAGAACAAAAATCTAATCTTGACGCCATTGGTAATTTTCTAAATAAAAAAAGATTTGGTTATATTCTTACATCGTTCCTTTTTGCTGCAACTCCTCTCCCAAGTAACATGTTATTTGTCACATATGGTCTTCTTAAGGCAAAAAGCATTGGTTTGTATGTTGGATTTTGGGTTGGTCGTGTAGCATCATACTATCTTATGATCTCGATAAGTAATGTAGTTCTAACTCCATTTGTGGAATTATTTGAAGAACAATATATTGGAATTTTGATTGCTGATGGATTAGGAATATCTGTAATTATTCTTTTCACTTGTATTAATTGGACTTTATTATTAACTCAGAGAAAATTTAAATTAACAAGACCAAAACTATGGAAATTATGAATCAAATTGAAAATCTAAAAAAAATAGCTAAAAATAAACTCACAAAAAATGATCCTGGACATGATTTTGAACATGTAATGCGAGTATATCGTAATGCTGAAAGAATACACAAAAGTGAAAACGGAAATAAAAAATTAATCTTATCTGCTGTATTACTACATGATATTGTAAAAATTAAAAACCGAAAAGATTCTGCTTTAAAAAGTGCTAAACTATCCGAAAAATTTTTAAAAGAAAATCATTTCTTAGATGATGAAATTATAATTATCTCTGATGCCATCAAAGAACATAGTTTCTCAAAAGGGAAAACCCCTTCCACAGTAGAAGGAAAAATTCTCCAAGATGCTGATAGATTAGATGCTATTGGCGCTATTGGACTGGCTCGTGTTTTCTCATTTAGTGGCTCGAATAATCGACCTTTTTATGATCCAAAAGACCCATTTTCAGAAAATAGGGTCATCAATGATAAAAAATGGACTTTGGACCATTTCTTTCAGAAATTACTTACATTAGAAAAAAAAATGAATACTAAAACAGGCAAAACTCTTGCAAAAAAACGTACTAAAATACTAAAAAACTTTCTTAAAGAAATTAAAAGTGAAATTCAACCATAATCAAGATATCGTTGATGCCTTTTTTCAACTTCTTTATTTTCTCCGCTGATGATTAGTTTCTTTTCATTTTCAAACCTATTTTGCATATACTGATTAATATCTTCAAACTCTTTTTTAGTTCCAAATGATTTCATTAATGGTTCGATCCTGTTAAAATATTCTATTGTTTTTTCTCTAAATTCTTCTTTTGTAGGATTCTTTATCTTATTAATTCTAAACCACAACATTGCCCAACTAGCACCTGCAATATGTGGCAAAAGATCTAATGCTCTTATAATCTCAAATTTTTCGTCGTCTCTCATTTATAATCTTACAATTTTTCAGCTATATGTTTTGCAAAATATGTAACAATCATATCTGCACCTGCACGTTTTATTGAATACAATATTTCCTTAGTCATTTCTTCTTCATCTATCCAACCTTGCATAGCTGCACCTTTAACAAGTGCATATTCTCCTGAAACACTATATGCTGCAACTGGAACATTGAATCGTCTTCTAGTTTCTGATATCAAATCCAAATATGTTAAAGCAGGTTTGATCATAACAATATCTACACCTTCATCAATGTCTGTTTCAACTTCTCTCATTGCTTCTCTTGGATTTGTAAATGGAACTTGATATGTACGTCTATCCCCAAACTTTGGTGCACATTCTGCTGCATCTCTAAATGGTGAATAGAAATTTGATCTATGTTTTGCTGAATGTGACATAATTACCACATCCGTGAATCCTTCATCATCTAATGCTTTTCTGATTGCCTTCACTTGTCCATCCATCATTGCTGAAGGTGAAACCACATCTACTCCTGCTTTTGCTTGACTCACTGCAATTTTTGCTAGTGTTCTTAAACTCGAATCATTATCAATTTTATCACCATGAATTATTCCACAATGTCCTGAAATGGTGTATTGGCAAAGACATACGTCTGCCATTATCACAATCTTATCTCCAAAATTTTTACGAATTTCTGTTATTGCTTTTTGAACTATTCCATGTTCTACAAATGCTGATGTGCCTTCATCATCTTTTTCCCCTGGAATTCCAAATAACATGATTGCTGGTATTCCTAATTCTGAAATTGTATTTACTTCATTTACCACTTCTGATAATGGAAGTCTTTCCATTGCTGGCATAGAATTAATTTGCTTTTTGGCCTCAATACCCTCTTCAACAAAAACTGGACAAATCAGATCCTTTGGTGAAATTGAAACTTCTTGAACTAAATCTCTCATTTTTTGACTAGTTCTTAATCTTCTTAACCTTCTCTCTGGAAAATTTGCCATGATGTTGTTAAGCTCTAATTAAATATAATTCCTAAGCAGGAATGGATTCTTCAATATTGAATTCATGCTCAACAAAATACTCTACTCTTGTCTTTTTGAATTCTCTAGAACTAAATAGAATCTTGTATTCTTCAACATTAATCTGATTTTGTATATCGCTTGCCATTTCTTTTGCTTCATCAATTGATTTACAATGTATCATTGAAAATACATTATATGGCCAATCTGGATATACTGGTCTTTCATAACAGTGACTAACTTGTGGGAATGCACCTAATTTTTCTCCAACCTGACTGATCCTATCTTCTGGAACTTTCCAAACAATCATTCCATTAGCTGTAAATCCTGCTTCTCTATGTCGAAGTATTGCTGCAAATCTTCGCATCACTCCGATACCTTCATAATATTTTAATTTTTGAAAAATTTCTTCCTCGGTAATCCCTAATGCCTCTGCTGCCTTTAGAAATGGCCTATCTACAATCTCAAAATCTTTTTGTAACTGTCTAATGAATTCTTTATCTTCTTCTGTTGCAACAAAATCTATCTTTTTAATTTCTTTTTTAGCTTCTGAAGGTTTTACATCATGTTTTTTTGTATCTATCATATCTAGTTTAACTCCAATTTTGAATAATTGCAATGTTGGTAACATTCTTACTTTTTTAATTCCATCCAATTTTGAGAATTTATCTAATTCTATTTTTAGATCTGAACCTGGTGGAACTGCTAATGTAAACCAAAGATTGAATTTATGCTCTCTCTCATAATTATGACTCACTCCTGGATGTTTGTTTATGTGTTGAGCAACTTTTTCTAATTTGTCTGCCTCAATTTCCATTGCAACTAGTGAACTAGTGTACCCTAATTTTCTAGTATCAAATATTGCACTTAATTGTCTTAATACTCCTTTTCTTTTCATTTTTGTTAGTCTAGTTTTTACCTCATCAGATGGAATATTGAATTTCTTTGCAATTTCATCAAATGGTCTTGGAACTAATGGAAATGTCCATTGAATTTCATTCAAAATTTCATTATCAATTTCTTCCATCTTTGACATATAAGCAAAATCTATGAAATCAATTAAAAAATGTAACGTGTATTATTGAATGTATAAATTACATTTTATTAATGGCAGATCGTTGATAATTGATCTTCATCTAAATGGAAAAACTGTTGTAATTATTGGTGCTGGAAATGAAGCCCTAAAACGCATAAAATTACTTGAAAATGAAAAATGTCAAATTATTGTAATCGGAGAAAAACCTCATTCTGAAATAACAAAACTTTCTAGAACAAAGAAACTTATGCTGAAAAAAACTAAATTAGATTCGTCACTTTCTTTAAAAAAATACAGTCCATTTTTGGTAATTGCATCAACTACTGATAATCTTCTAAATCAAAAGATAGTTCAAACTGCTAGAAAAATGAAAATTCTTGCATATGCATCTGATTCACCTGAATCCAGTGATATCTCATATCTTTCATTAATTAATATAAAAAAAACAATCCGAGTTGGTATTTCTACTGGAGGTGCTAGCCCAATTATGGCAAAAAAAATTAAATCAAAAACAGAAAAATATCTGAAAAAAAACATCTCTAATCAAGATGTACAATTAATCAAGATCCAAAAATTTGCACGAACTGAATCAAAAAAACATATCTCAACGCAAGTTGAAAGAAAAAAATTCCTTTATACATTGATGAATGATAAACGTGTTAAAGAGTTATTAAAAGATAGAAAATACAAGCCAATACAGACTATAATAAAAAAAATGGTGAAGAATTGGTAATGACAAAAAATATCATTAATGCAAGAGTAACTTTTAAGAGATCTCCTATTCATGTACTTGAAAGATTCTCATTGGGGGATTCTGAAAATGCGTATAAATCTTTCAAAGAACACACTGGTTTATCTGAATGTGTAATTTTACAAACATGTAATCGTGTAGAAATTTTTGGCTCTGGTGATACATTTGATAAGACTGAAATTAAAAAGACTTGGGCATCACTCTCTGGTTTGGAAGAAAACAGTTTCCAAGAAAATTTAGAATGGTCACAAAATTCTGAAGTGTATGAACATTTACTGAAGCTAACTTCTGGTCTTGATTCTATGGTTGTAGGTGAAGAACAAATAATGACACAAATTAAAGACTCAATTCAATCTGCAAAAAAACTAAAAGTTTCTGGTGAATCTCTAAATACTTTATTTGATAAAGCAATACGTGTAGGTACTAGAGTACGTACCTCTACTGGAATTAGTAAAGGTAGTATTTCTGTTGGTTCCATGGCAGTTAAACTTGCTGAGGAAAATGTCGATGAAATGAAACTAAAAAAAATTCTCCTAATTGGAACTGGAGAAGCTGCAACACTTGTTGCAAAATCATTAACAAAGCGTGGTTATAATTTCTTTATTTCAAGTAGAACTGTGGAACGTTCGACATCATTTTCTAAAACTGTAGGTGGTCAACCCGTTGATTTTAATTCAATTCTTCATGGATTTCAAAATTATGATATAGTCTTTGTAGCAACTACGGCTCCTTACTTTTTGGTAACTTTTGAAAGAATACAAAAAGCTCTTGAAACAAAAAAATCTGGCATGATGATCCTAGATCTTTCCAATCCTAGAACTGTGGATGAAAAAGTTGCTGAATTACGTGGAATAAAACTAATGAATATTGATCAGATTGCTGAAATGGTTGATAAAAATATGAGAAGTCGAATTGGTCAAAAAAACTCTGCAGAAGAAATTATTAAAGAAGAATTGCCAGTATTAGAAGCAACTATGAAAAGATTAGAAGCTGAACCAATTGTAAAAGATGTCTTCAAAAGCACTGATGCAATTAGGATAAAAGAGCTTGAAAAAGCATTGAGTATGTTAGGTGAATTAAATGATTCACAGAAAAAAATAATTGAAGAACTATCAAAATCTGTCGCTGAAAATATCATGTCAACTCCCATGAATAATCTCAGAAAAGAAACTGAACATGGGAATTCTGATTTGATAGATGCAGCTTCCAAACTGTTTAATTTTAAAAAAGAAGATAATTAATGATTATAGCGCATTTGATTTGATTCTTGTTTGAATCCAATTCTTTCATAAAATGGAATTAATTCATCTTTGCAATCTAAAATTGTTTTATAACAACTCATTGCCTTTGCCTTTTCTAGCAATGAAATAACAAGTTTCATACCTATTCCTCTACCTTCAAACTCTTTTGAAACAACCACATCTTCAATATGTCCTACCTTGCCTCCATCATGAATGAATTTCTGTTCAATAAGCAATGTTGTCGAACCGACAATCTTTCCATTGATTTCTGCAACATGTATAATGTGATCTGGATTTGCAATAATCTTCTTCAGAATATTTGTAGCAGTTTCTCTATTCAGATTACTCGCAGTTCTTAAATTATCTAAGCTTTCGAGAAAACCATTCTCAATATCTGACTCAACTATAACTCGAATTTTAACATCTGACATTTTCTATTCCTACCTATTTTTTTCTATACTCTTCATTTGTTTTCTCATAGGTTTCTTTATCACCAATGTCGATAAATCCTTTTTTAGAAATCACACTACCAACCTTCTTTTTCTTTGCAAGTATTTTTCGTATCACACTATCCATTCCATATGGTCTATTTTTTGGAATTAATTGAAGAACTTCTGGTTCCATCACATAGCAACCTATGTTAATTTTTGCTGAAAATTCTGGTTTCTCATTCCACGAAGTAACTTTGCCATTATTCTTTGTGTCAATTACGCCATATTTCAAATTAAATTTGTGATCATAGAGACTCATAGTAACATTAGATTTAGATTTTTTATGTTGTTCAATCATATTTTTCAAACTAAAATTGTAGATTGAATCTCCATATATACAAACAAATGTCCTGTCAATGAATTTTTCAGCAGTCTTTAGCTGACCTGCCGTTGCAAGTGGTTTATTTGAAATAGCATATTCAATTTTTACACCGAATTTTTCACCATCACCAAAATAATGTTCAATTTTCTTTCGTAAATAACTCACACAGATTACAATTTCTTTAATTCCATTTTTTTTAATCCATTCTATTTCATGCTCTAAAATTGGTTTTCCACCTAATGGAAGCATTGGTTTAGGTAGAGATTTTGTGTATGGGTCTAGTCTCGTACCAAGTCCTCCTGCTAGAATTACTACCTTCATGAGTTTGTATGCACTTTTCAGTTCTATTTATGTCCAATTACACAATATTTAGTGATTCATTGGATTTGCTTAATCTTTTTTACTACTTCTGTAGGTGTACAACCAAATACAATAATCATAGGTTCTTTTCCTAAATCACCTTTATGATATATTATATCTGGCATTTCTGATTTCAAACAACTAGAGACTCCCCACGATATTGAGGAGTTTTCTTTTAATTTTGAATTTTTGGATTCTTTTTTTCTATTATAATTTAACACTGACATTTTACGTTTTTTTGCTTTAGTGATTAATTTTGGTTCATATTTTATATTAATTGCTGAACGAATCTCAGGAAATTTTTTTGACACTTCAATTAGTGCCGTTGCAACGTGTTGTGATCCTCCGAATACTAGATCCCCTGCTTGAATGACATCATTTCCAGATTTGACAAGCCTTCCAGAAATACCTAAAACATTTTTGATATTCTTTGGTTTATTTTTTGAAAAAACAAAATTTGTTTGGCATTCAGGAATAAATTTTGATACATTTTTAATATTTTGAAAATCAATTATTGAAAGTGAAAGTTGTTTTTGTATTTCAGAATTTTTTTTATAAGTTATTTTAATGCCTTTTCCCAAATTTTTAGAATTTTTTATTGACTGATAGACATACTCTTTTGCAATCTTTGCTGCTTCATGAACTGATTTTTTTCTAGCAAGTGATGCAGTTATTGATGCTGAATAATTACATCCACTTCCATGATTAATCATTTTGATTCTTTTTCCCTTCAAAATGTAATTGCTATCAGACTCCATTACAAAATCTTCTATCTCCCTTTCGGATTCCCTATATCCGGTTATTATGACATTTTTAGCACCTAATTCTTGTAATCTCCTGGCAGCATCTTTTACTTTGCTACATCTTGATAAAATCTTAGATTCTCTCTTGTTAGGTGTGATAATTGTGGCTAATGGTATTATCATTTTCCTATAATCTCTGATTGCTGATTTTTTTAATAAAATTGCCTTGGTTGTCGATTCAATTATTGGATCAACTACTATTGGACATTTTTGATTTTTTATCATTACATGTACAGCTTTGATAATTGACGAATCATACATCATTCCAATTTTAATTGAATCAATTTGAAAATCTGATAACACTGATTCTAATTGAGATCTTATAATTTTTGAGGAAATTGGTAAAATTTTAGAAATTTTCTTTGTATTCTGACTGGTAATGGCAGTAATTACTGTAAAACCATACACTCCGTGATTCTCAAATGTTTTGATGTCACTTTGAATTCCTGCTCCAGATGATGGGTCTGAGCCACCAATTGAAAGAACATTCATGTTGATCGTAAGTTAAACGATTGTTTAAATCCACCATTTGACAATTTGAGATATGGCAACTCAAATGACTTCTGCACGTAGAGGTATGGCTACTGATGAAATGAAACAGGTAGCAAAAGATGAGGATGTAACTCTTGACTGGTTAGTTCCAAAAATTGCTAGTGGTTCAATAATAATCCCTAGTAATAATGTGCGTAAAGAAAAAATCCATAATGTAGGAATTGGTAAAGGTACAAAAACTAAGGTGAATGTAAACATTGGTACCTCTACCTTGAATGTCAATATTGATGAAGAAGTTGAGAAAGCCAAAGTTGCAGTAAAATATCATGCAGATACTATTATGGATTTGAGTGATGGTGGTGATGTCGGAGTTGTTCGAAGACGATTATTGGAGGTTGCACCTATTACCTTTGGAACTGTACCAATTTATGAAGCATATAACTTTGGAGTTGAAAAACACAAAAACCCATTAGATATAACTGAAGATGATTTTCTTAAAGCATTTGAAAATAATATAAAAGATGGAGTTGATTATACAACAATACATTCTGGTATAACAAAAGAAATCGCTAAAAGAATTCTAAAGGTTGAAAGATATGCTGGTGTAGTAAGTAAAGGTGGAACTATTACTGCCGCTTGGATGCTAAAATACGATAAAGAAAATCCTTACATTACTCATTATGACTATATGATGGAATTGGCACAAAAATATGATGTGACATTTAGTTTAGGTGATGCTCTAAGACCTGGTTCTATTTTAGACTCTCATGATGAATTACAAGTCCAAGAAATGATTAACATATCTAGACTTGCTAAACGTGCAAATGAAAAAGAAGTTCAAGTTATGATTGAAGGTCCTGGACATGTTCCACTAAATGAAGTAGCAGCGAATGTAAGGCTGGCAAAATCACTCATAGGCGATGTTCCATATTATGTCTTGGGACCATTAGTGACTGATATTGCATCTGGACATGACCATATTGCAAGTGCTATCGGTGCTGCAGTCTCAGCTAGTGAAGGCGTTGATCTTTTATGTTATCTTACTCCTTCTGAACATCTCGCATTACCTAATTCTGAAGAAGTTAAAGCTGGTTTGATTGCCTATCGAATTGCAGCTCATGCTGGCGATCTTGTAAAATTAAGAGAAAAAGCAATAAAATGGGATATGAAAATGACTGAAGCTAGAAGAACTCTTGATTGGGAAAAACAATTAGCTTTATCAATTGATCCTGAATTAGCTGCTAAAATTCATGGAAGAACTGGTCAACATCCTGGAAATAATGTTCCTTGTACAATGTGTGGTGGGGCATGTGTATATCTTATGTTACCACAACAAAGAAAATATGAAAAAGATCCTGAAAAATTAGAACAATCTAGCTAATACTCTGTCTAAACTTGGAACTGTTGTGAAATTATTTAATTCATTAATACTTATCCATCTGGAATCTGAATTTTCCCAATTCAATTTTATCTCTTTATTACTACAAGAAAATAAAAATGGATAAACTTCCCATTGGTGATTTACATATTGAGGTGATTCAATCAAAATCTTATTTCCTTCTTTCATTAAAGTAATATCTGATTCTTCTATTCCAACCTCTTCTAAAATTTCAATTTTTGCTCGTTTGATTGGTTTTTCATTATCTTCTATAATGCCACTGATCCCTGCCCAGAGATTCTTCATACTTTTTACTTTTTCACTTCTTTTTAGGAGTAGAATCTTTTCTGAATCTTTTAAAAACGACGTAACAATTTTTGTTTTACGCATTATTTCTCAATTGTATTAACCATCTTTGTTAGTTTTTTGTAGGATTTTTCTAGGTCAACATTTTGAGAAATTTTTTCTTTATTCATGTTAATGTATTCAATTATCTCTTCACTCTTTCCTTCTTGTGCAGATGCTAACAGTCTTCCTACATCTTTCCAAAACTCTTCTGCAACCTTTCTAATCTCTGGATTTGAAATAATAGTTTCAATCAATTCTGGTGATTCTGTCATTATACTCTCTGCCAAAATCTTTTGAGCTTTGAATGTTGTTCCTGACATTTTTTCTGTAAGTAAAATTTTATCATCTTTTGCTAAAATATTTGCAAATGCTATATTGATTAAATGAGTTAAACCAAGAATCATCGCAATTTTTTTATCATGCTCTGTGGAGTCAATTGTTACAAAATTGCCATCTGGAAAAAGATTCTTTGCAACATTTAGTTCCTTCTTTCCATCTTTTATTGGTATTAAAACAATATTATGATTTTTTAGATTTTTTGCACCTGGACCAAACATAGGATGCATACAAATTGGTGATACTTTTGCAGGTATTTTTCCTAATGCAGTTGCTGTCTTTGCTTTATGTGAGGTAATGTCAATTAGATATGATCCTCTTTTCATTTCTTTTGCAATTAATCTAATAATTTCCGGAGTCTTTTTTGTGGGAGTTGATAATAAAACATAGTCTACATTTAAAATTGCACTAATCAATGACTTTGCATTTTTTATATTTTTTGCAACTGGATTTGTGTTATCGAAACCCGTAACTTCAAATCCTTTTTTTGAGAAATATTCTGAAAACCACTTACCCATTGCTCCTCCTGCTCCTATTATTGAAATAGTTTTTACCATTGTATCTCTATAATCTAGTTTTTAATATGTCCATGCCTTGAATTAGTGTTTTTATATCTAAACAAGCAGAGATTCTAAAAAATTCATTGTAATCTCCAAATCCTATCCCAGGTGCAATAGCAACCCCATGTTCTAACAACTTCTCGGATAATTCTGAAGTATTAATTGGGTTTTTAGTGCGTGCAAAAATATACATCGCACCGTCTGGCTTGATAAATTCTAATTCCATTTCTTTGCAGATCTCTTCTAATTTTGTTAATCTCTCATCCATTGTTTTTACATTATCTGTGACATCCTCTTCTAATGAATTCATTGCTGTATACTGGATTGGCTCTGAAACATTTGTCAAGCAAAGTGCTTGCAATTTTGTTAATCTCTCAATAATCTTTTCACTAGATATCAAATATCCAATTCTATATCCTGTCATGGAATGTGATTTTGAAAATGATTGTGTAATGATTGATTTTTCATAATCATATGATAAAACACTCTTCCATTCTTCATTTGAATAATTACTATAAATTTCATCACTTAGAATATACAAGTCATGTTTTCTTGCAATTTCTACAATTTTATCTTGTAATGTTTTTGGCAAAATCTTTCCAGTAGGATTATTTGGATAATTTAGAACAATCATCTTTGTATTATCATTAATACATGATGAAATCTCATCAATATCCGGCTCCCATTTATTTTCCAATGTTGTTTTAACACTTCTTACTTTGATGCCTGCATTTATTGCACAATGTCGGTATGCCGGCCATGCGGGCTCTATCACAATCATCTCATCACCTGGATCTAAAAGTGTGGTTATGGATAGAAAAACCCCAAATCTTGCACCCGGAGTTACCATGACATTCTCTGAATTGATCTTTGTTTCAAAATATTTGTTAGTAAATTCCGCCAATTTTATTCTAAATTCTGGTAATCCTTTTGCTGGGCCATACTTTCCCAATCCTTTATCATACACTTCTGATAGAGATTTTTTTACATTAATTGGTGGTTGGAAGTTTGGCTCTCCTACTTCTAAATGAATTATTTTTTTCCCTTCTCGTTCTAATTCCTTTGCTTTAAGAAAAATTGATAAATGTGTTTTTGATTCTGATGATTGAACTTTAACTGATTCATTCAATAAAAAATTTAAGAATTTTAGTGCTGTATTTGAATTAAAATTAATTTCTTGACATTGTTTTTTTACTAATTCTCTAAGTTCATCTTCTCTAGACTCATCGGATACGCTCATACCTTCTTTGTTCTTAATTTTTCCTATTTCTTGTGCAATTTCTGTTCTGGTTTTTAATAGAGATAACATTTCAATTGTAACCTCTTGGATTTTTGTTCTTAATTCTTCTAATTCGGTCATTTTCATAATGTGGGTTTTATGAAACCACTAAGTAATGCATGATCTGCTATGGTAAGTGCAATCAATGAATCTACTACTGGTGGTGCACGTGGTACTACACATGGATCATGTCGTCCACCTACTTGGAGTTTAATTGATTTTTTCTTTTTTATGTCAACACTATTTTGTATTTTTGAAATAGATGATGCTGGTTTGAATGCAATTCTCAGTGTAATTGGCATTCCATTTGAAATACCGCCCAAAATTCCTCCAGAATTATTAGTTTTAGTTGAAACTTTTCCTCCTTTCATCACATATGCATCATTATTCTCTGAACCAAATCTTTCTGAACCTGCAAAGCCTGAACCAAATTCTATTCCTTTTACTGCTGGGATTGAAAAAATTGCTTTGCTTATGTCTGATTCTAATGAACCAAAAATTGGTTCTCCTAAACCAACTGGCAAATTTGTTGTAATTGATTCTATTATTCCTCCAAGTGAGTCTCCTTTTTTCCTAGCATTCAAAACAACACTTTTCATTTTTTGAGCAGTATTTTTTTCAGGACATCTAACATCATTTGTGTAAATTGATTTGAATTCTTTTTTTGTTGCTTCCTTTTTCATTTTTACCTTTCCAATTTGTGATGTGTAAGAATTAGTTTCAATTCCAATTGTATCTTTAAGTAATTTTCTTGCAATTGCTCCGCCCATTACATGTGTTGCAGTTAATCTTCCAGAAAATCTTCCTCCTCCTCTATGATCATTAAATTTTTTATATTTCATATATGCTGGATAATCTGAGTGTCCTGGACGCATTTCAGTTCTTAGTTTTTCATATGCAACTGATTTCTGATCCTTATTCCAAATAATCATAGTAATTGGTGCTCCTGTAGTATATCCTCTGAATGTACCTGTAAGAATCTCTACTACGTCTCCTTCTTTCCTCTGTGTAGAGACAAGTGATTGTCCTGGTTTTCTCAAATCTAACATTTTTTGAATATCTTTTTCTTCTAATTCTAATCCTGCTGGACACCCATCTAGTACTGTCCCAATACACTTTCCATGACTTTCTCCAAAACTAGTGAGAACCAATCTTCTGCCTATGGAATTACCATTCAACAATCAAAGATCGTTTATGATGCTTATAATCCTTCTATGTTAGTTTATTTTTGCGCCTACATTTACAAGGTCTGAAATAAATTCTGGATATGAAACTTTTACTGCATCTGGATCTGAAACTGTACATTCTCCGACAAACATTCCTGCAATCGAGAATGCCATGAATAATCTATGATCATTTTCTGAATTTAACTCTGCAGGAATTAATTCTGAAGATTTTTTGAGAATCATGCCATCATCTTTTTCTTCAACATTCAATCCTATCTTTTTTAATTCTCTTGAAATTATTGCAATTCTATCCGTCTCTTTGTATCTTGCATGTTTTACATTAAACATTTCAATTGGTTTTTCTGATTTTAATGCAAGAATCGCAATGGCAGGTAAAAGATCTGGTGTATCTGACAAATCAAATTTTCCACCTTTTAGTGAAATCGGAGATTCTGTGGTAATTATGTCATCTTCAAGTGTTACATTCACTCCCAATTTCTCTAAAATATCCACAATTGCTTCATCTCCTTGTGGCATATCTCCTAAACTTATTTCGATATCCAGGCCATCTCCCAACAAAACATTTGCTGCTAACAATAATGCCAGATTGGAAAAATCTGACGGAATTGAAAATGTGGTTGGTTTGTAAATCTGATGTGAAACAACATATTTCTTATACTCTTCTTCAATTTTTACATCAACACCAAATTTTTTCATTATTGCAATTGTCAAATCAACATATGGTTTTGAAACCAGTTTTCCTTCTACATTAATAATTAGTCCATCTGGTAATCGAGGTGCAATAATAAGTAGTGCAGAAATAAATTGACTAGAAATATCTCCATTTATGCTAATCTCCTTCCCTTGAATCTTTCCGTTGATGTGTATTGGAGGTCTTCCTTCGTTTGATTCGGTTTTGACTCCCATTCTTTCTAACGCATCTAAAATTGGCTGCATCGGTCTTTTTTTAAGACTGTCATCTCCAGTTAATGTTGTATTTCCTCCTGATAACGCAGCTATTGCAATTGCAATCCTAATTGTTGTTCCCGAATTCTCGGCATTTATTATCGAGCTTTGAACTGTCTCGCCAATTTTATTTTTAATAGTTACATTATTTTCAACTTCTTCTACCTCAACTCCAAATCCTCTACATGCACTAATTGTTGCAACAGTGTCATTAGAATGTAGAATTTTTTTTACTATACTTTTACCATCAGATAATGCTGCAAGAAATATTGCTCTATGAGTATAACTCTTGTTAGATGGACATATTATTTTTCCATTTAATTTGGATTTCTGAATCTTACAATTCATGAACATATGCCTTTTTGTTATTGATGTTAGCTATCATTACCTTCCCTTCCAATCCTGAAAATTCTTTCTGAATTCTTGATTTATTCTTTTTATTTGTAATTGCAATTATTGAAGGTCCATTACCTGAAATTGTTGCGCACAATGCACCTTTTTCCATTAATTTCATGATTAAATTTGGGTCTGAATTCAAAATTGAGGTTGTTGCAATTCCGTTGAGTATTCCTGCATTCCAATAATCTGAACTCTTTGCAAATTCCCATGATCTTTCAAACGCATTCTTGAATTCTTTCAGCCTTTTCAAATTACCTCGCTTTCTTGATTTTGGTAAAAAAATTATTGCTTGCAGTTCTTTTGGACCTACCTCTCTGTGTAACAACTTCATCTTCAAGTTATCCGTTACATTGAACCCTCCAAAATAACAGGCACATGCGTCATCATACGCACCAGTAATACTGACTTTGGTTTGTATTGATGTTTTAGAACCCATCTTCAAAATTTCTTCATCGCTCATTTGTTTGCCAAAAGCTTTTGCACATGATAATACAACTGCGGTTGAAATTGCACTAGAGCTCTTCAATCCATATCCTGTAGGTATGTTTGATCTAAAGTTTAACTCTAGTCTTGTATTCTCTAAAACTTTCTTTGGAATCATATTGTCAATTACCTTATTTATCAAACGTGAACTAATTGTCTTATTTTCAGAAGTGATATGAATTCCAGTTCCTTCTTTTTTTATCAATGTGGCTTCTACAAATGTATCAATTCCTAATGTGGAGCCTTTTCCTATTGCAATTGCATTTACCATAGATACTGCACCATACACCATAGCCACTACCTCTGTCATCAGAACCCTCCTAGAATGGCACGTTTCATTGCATCATATGGAGCTTGTTTATCCAACCAAATCTCAAATGAACGTATTGCTTGACCAAGTAACATCTCATATCCAAAAATAATTCTGGACTTTCTCTCTTTTGCGGTATTTATCAAATCTGTTTTTATTGGTTTGTAAACTATATCATACACTGTTGTTTGTTCATCAAACAATCTACTTGGAATAATATTTTTCTCCCCTTTCAATCCCAATGATGATGCATTAACTATCATATCAAATTGTGAATCAAAATCTTCCATGTCTTTAATTGAACTTGATACAGAACTTAACCCCATTCTGTTTGAAAATTCAGACAATTCATCTCCTTTACTCTTTGTTCTATTAACAATTGTAATCTCTTTTGCATTTTCTTTTTGAAATCCTGCAATGATAGCTCTTGCTGCTCCGCCAGCACCAAGAATAAGAATTCTTGAATTTTTTATTTCAATCTCTTTTCTTTTTATTGGTTCCAAAAAACCGTCCATGTCTGTGTTAAACCCTCTCAATATTCCATCATCATTAAGAACTGTATTTACGGCTCCAATTTTTTTACAATTGTCGTCCAAGTTATCTAAATATCTCATCATTTCAATTTTGTGTGGTATTGTAACATTAAATCCTGCAATATTGATTTTTTTCAAGGATTCTATGCCTGTAGCCAATTCCCCTTGAGCGACTCTATATGCAATGTATGTACATTCCATCTCTAATTCTCTATATGCTGCATTGTGAATTGTTGGCGATAATGAATGATCAATAGGATCACCGATTACTGCAAATGTCTTTAGCATAATTCTAATCCAAATTAGATTGATATAACCTATTCATTGGTAAAAAAATTTTTCATCATAAAAATTAATTCTACCAAAAACAACCAAAACTATGGAAAAACTTCCTTTTTTTCTTATTATGGTAATTGGATTTTCAATCCTTCCATTCTCTTTTTCTGAAGATGTTCCTGATTGGGTTAAGAATAATGCCTCTTGGTGGGCTGACAGACAAATCTCACAGAGTGAATTTACAGCCAGTCTTGAATTTTTGATCAATGAAGGAATTATTTACGTTCCATCAATCGAATCTGCTCCTCCTGGACCTGACAAAATTATTCCTGATTGGGTAAGAAATACTGCTGGTTGGTGGTCTGAGAATTTAATTCCAGACTCTGAATTTATTAATGCAATGAAATATCTGATTGAAATTGGAATTATACAAGTTGACGTAGTTAGTCCAGAAATTACCATAAACGAAGACATAGTTGATGAAATTCCTGAAACTCCTGCCATTTCCGGCAAGCCTCTTCACATACTATTTGAAGGATATTCAAAAGTATATCCTGAAGGAAAGTTTGTATTAGATGCAAAAGTGTTTTATGAAGATGTGTACAGTGGAACTGATTATCAACATCATAATAACCAAGTATTATCTGGTGTTACCATAAATGTAATTCTCACTGATGAAGAAGGTGAAAAAATTCATACTGCTACTGGTGAAACAGGAAAAATATTCTATAGATATGAAGTAATGGCTGACGAAACAACTCTAGATCCTAGTCTATGGAAAATTAGTCATTTGTATACTGTTGATGTAACTGCTTCTCTAGATGGACAAACAGTTAGCAAACAATATCAATTCTTTGGAACAATGGATAGGCCTCCTGGATACTGATCAAACTAATTAGAAAATTATGTCATGCCTGATCAACATTCAAGTGATTTAATCTCTCTCAAACTAAATTGTCCTGGCGCAATTGCCTTTCCTAATGATACATAGGTAAATGGACTACCTAGATGCAAACACAAAATTCTTGAAAACTTACCTTGTTCGCCCATACAAAATGCTATTGTTTCATTCTCTGATTTTATAGAATAAAGTGAAAGTAACCTAGATGCATCAGAAACACTATTTGCTACAGTCACAATTTTCACTATATCTGAAAACTTAGCCATTTTGTTGAATTTAGATCTTAACTGAGATTCATTAGGTGTCTTCTTAAAATCATGCCATGAAATCAATAACTTGCATTTTGTTTTTCTCAAATATGATGCAAGTTTCTTGTCTTTCTGAATTGCATTGAATTCGACATCTAATAAAAACGGATTATATTCTGCAATTAGACGTAGAATTAATCTTCTTTCATCCTCTTTTCCAATGAATACTCCTCCTTCTGATCTTGGTCGTAACGTACACACACATCTTGAGAGGCTTTTTTTAATATCCTCTAATACAATTGGTATGTCTGCTTTTTTCAAGTAATCAAATCGTATCTCTGCAAAATCTGATTTTAAAAGTGCCTTTTTTAAAACATTTTTTAATTTTTTTGGGTTCTTCTCACCTATTGAGACGCATGTCTTATACTTCATTATTTTTCAAGGATATATTCATCTGATACTTCCATACCAAAATGTCTTCCAGTAGCTTCTTTTGAAAATACCAAAACCGAATCCCCTTTCTTGAGGTGTGTGACTGAAACCAATTGTCCATTTGCTTTTACAAATCGTATGGTCTCCGCATCTTGTGCAATAATTCCTCCAATCTCGTTACCAACTTTTGCTTTTATTAACAACATTGGTCTTTTCTCAATTTTACATCTCCCAATTGCTGCTCTTCTTGCCTTTCCTTTGGAGTTTAAGATTAACACTTCACTACCAGTTTCTAATTCTGATAGATATTTTGTATTTCCATCTGGTGATAATGTGTAACAATGAACTGCCCCTGCATTAACTCTAAATGGTCTTGGTGATGTAAATGATGAGCCAACTGATTCATTGTGAACTAAAAACATAAAATTTGCTCTACTTCCAATTAACATTCCTTCTCCTTTATGTAACATTGATGCGGTATCAACACAAACTCGTTCTCCATCACCTATCTCTTGAATCTCTGTAATCTTTGCTTTACTCAAATCAAAACTCTTTGTTCCAAGATTTACTAAGGTCTCTTGTACTTCTCCTATAGACCCTGTTTGAAATATGACTCCGTCAACACCAACATCTAGAATAGAAAACATCTTTCTAACTTCTTTCTGATTTTTAGCTATTGTGAATATTTGTGTGTGGATCTTGTGTAATTTTGCTATAATATTCTCTAATGGGATGATCTTCCAATCTTTTACCTCGATTATGACAAAATCAAGCCCTTTTTTTGCAGTCTCAAAAACGCCATCAATGTCTTTATTTGATAGAATTTTAAATTGTTTTCCCACTTTTTTCCCTCTAATTTTCTTACCTTCCTTGTTAAGTACAACATAATCTGCATTGGGTGTGGTGAATATCGTTTTCATCTTATTTTTTTTGTCTGTAATTACTTTTGGATCTGCATAGACGTACTTGACACCTTCATCTTCCAAATTTTTTACAAATCTATTTAGTTGATTTTTTCCAACTTTTGGTTGGACAATCAAAAGTTTATCATTTGCCAATTTTTTTTGCCATTTCTTTTGCTGATTCTTTTCTGAAAATTATTCCTGCTAACGCATCTACCAATTTATCTGGTGATTTATGAGCAAAAATATTTCTTCCATATGTAACTCCCTTTGCACCTGCATCCATTGCATCTTCAGTCATTTGTAAAATGTCCAAGTCAGTTTTTGATTTTGGACCTCCAGCAATTACCACTGGAACTGGAATACTTTCTACAACCTTCTTGAATGAATCAATATCTCCTGTGTACAATGTCTTGACAATATCTGCACCACACTCTGCACCAATTCTTGCAGTATGAGCTACAATTTCTGGATCATGTGGGTCTTTGACATTTTCTCCTCTCGGATACATCATTGCAAGTAATGGAACATTCCATTCATGACATTCTTCAGAAATTTTTCCTAACTGTTCAATCATTTCTGGTTCTTCTTTTCCTCCAATGTTGATGTGTAGTGAAACTCCATCTGCACCTAATCGTATTGCTTCTTTAACAGAACCTGTCAACATCTTTCTATTTGGAGATAATGATAATGCAGTACTAGAAGAAAAGTGAGCTAAAATTCCAACTTTTGTTGGTCTTGGTAATGTTTTGATAATTCCTTTGTTAATTATTATGCTTGTCAGACCATGATTTTCACATTTGTAAATTACGTCATGTGGTTTTTCTAATCCTTCAATTGGTCCATTAGAAATTCCATGATCCATTGGAATGCAAAGCATCTTGCCTTTTCTCATAATCTTACTTAATCTAATTTCAGTACCTGTTGCCATTAGTGATATCTTTGGTATACCATACTTAAAAATTGCCAAAAATGTAATTTTAGGCTCATTTTTTATCTAAGAATTAAATATTAATCTCAAACGATAGATTATGATTGAGTCAATTAACACAGCAAATTCACTCTAGTGAAATAGGAGATATCTTAGAAAACTCACTTATTGGTATTAGACCAAAAAAAGATGATTATCTGAGACTACTGAAATCTGATGATGTCTATCTTTTAGGACTTGTAGCTGGAATTATCACTCAAAAAAAGTTTGGGAAAAAAGTATCTTTTGTAAATAATATAATTTTGAATTATACAAATGTCTGTATTACTGATTGTAAATTCTGTGCATTTTATCGTCCTCCTAACCATGATGAAGCATATACTTTGACTCTAGAAGAAATTGAAGCGAGAGTAAAGACTGGATGG
>Ga0233427_10001974_pt1 | contig 20394 bp, 17 predicted proteins | sample SI_118_April2016_5_FD_179885 | JGI IMG/M metagenome (GOLD analysis project Ga0233427, IMG submission 179885) | Seawater microbial communities from Saanich Inlet, British Columbia, Canada - SI_118_April2016_100_MG | ecosystem: Environmental > Aquatic > Marine > Inlet | place: Canada: British...
ATTGACGCCGCGGCACCTGACCTCAAGACCCACGAGGACCTGAACCAGTACGCCGAGCTGTTCTCGCGGGCCGAGACCAGCGGCAAGGGCTTCTATCTCAGCGGCGTGCAGACCTGGGAGGCCCACGACGAGGAGCGTATCGATAACCTCGGCCTCAATTACATGAACGTTTACGCCGGTTCCGAGGGCGCCCTGGTGGCTGAAATCGAATCGGCCTACGCCAAGGGCGAGCCGCTGATCATGTACATGTGGACGCCCCACTGGGTGCTGGCGGCCTATGACCTGACCGAGGTCGAGTTACCGGCCTATACCGACGAATGCTACGGCATTGGCCAGGAAGAGCCGGGCGACTTTGCCTGCGATTTCCCCTCGGAAATGACCTACAACGTGGCCCGTGTCGGCTTCAAGGATGAGAATCCCGAAGCCTACGCCTTTTTCCAGAACATGACGCTCAGCAGCGATATACAGCAGGAGATGCTTCTCCTGGTGGATGTCGAAGGCAACAGCGTTGATGAAGCCGTGCGCATCTGGATGGCTGCTAACGAAGACACCTGGAAGGCCTGGATCCCAGCGTCCAACTAATGCTGTGACAAGGGCCCTTAAGGGCCCGACGGAGCGGGTGTCCGGTTCGACGGACACCCGCTCCTGATTGTCTGGGTTGGTTTGCCGGCCGTTTCCATCAGTACGACTGGCTTGTTCAAGCAATGGGGAATTGTCTTATGAGTGACATCGGTAGTGTATTTGCCAACCTGGCTGACAGTGGCGAACCGCCTCTGATTTCTCAATTGGCGCGGGCATCCTGGCTTGCCGGCGTCGCGAAGTCGGCGGTTAGCCTGGGGATTTGCGACAAGCTGAGCGGGCGAACGGAAACCTCGGAATGGATGGCCAACGAACTGGGCGCCAATCTCCTGCACACCGACGAAATGATGAATTCCTGTGTCTCGGCCGGATTGCTGGAAAAGATAGGCGACAAGTTCAAGAACAACGCTGAGAGCGACACCTACCTGGTTAAAAGCAAACCGCATTACTACGGCGAGGCCTTCACCTATCTTTCGAGCCTGGGCGATCTCTTCCATAAGGTCGACACCGCCATGCTGTCGGGCGAGGAAATGTCCCATGAGGATGAATTCGCCACGGAGGAAGAGGAATCTGCCTACTGGACCCATTACATGCTGGCCATGGACCAATGGGGCGGCGGCATGCAGGAAGAAATGCTGGTGGAAAATGTCGACCTGAGCGGCAAGAAGACGATGCTCGACGTGGGCTGCGGCTCCGGCGTCTATACCATGGCCATGTGCAAGAAATATCCCGATCTGAAAGGCGTTCTTTTCGATCAGGAAAAGGCCCTGCCGCTTGCCCGCCGGCTCATGGTGGAGCGCGGCGTGGCCGACCAGATCTCAATCTTGTCGGGCGATTACTACAAAGACCCTCTGGGCAGCGGCTATGACGCGGTGCTGTTTTCCGGCGCCCTGATCCAGGAGCCTCCCGAGGGCCAGATCAAACTGCTGAAGCGGGCCTTCGAGGCCATGAACTCCGGCGGCATCGTGATTGTTCAGGATATTCTAAAGATCGGCCCCTACACCGAAACGACACCCAAGATTGCCCTGGAAAGTCTGGTGGCCGCGGTCTTTTACGGCGGTTCCGGCGGTGTGGTTTCCGGTGACGAAACCGTCGAGTTCCTCGACGCGGCGGGCTTTACCTCAGCCAAACAGATCCCATTGACAGGGGTGTACTCGATCGTGACGGCGGTCAAACCCTAAAGCGGGTCGCGTTCAGGTGGATCCACCTGAACGCGTGACTCCGCAATATCTCAATAGTTTAGAGCATCTTCACCCGATCAGGTCGTATCGCAAAGCGATCCGATCTGGCCGGGATATGCTCTAAAGCGCCTTGCGCGTCAGACGTCGAGCCTGCCGGTCACGCCGAGCGCCCGCTGGCGTTTGGCGGACAGGCCCTGGGTCACACGGTCGGCAATGACGGCGAGGAAGACAATGCTCATGCCCGCCTCGAAGCCGGCCCCGACGTTGAACTCGCCGATTGCCTCCATGACGTCGGAGCCGAGTCCCTGGGCGCCGATCAGCGCCGCGTAGATCACCATAGCCAACGCCATCATCGTGGTCTGGTTGATGCCCATCATGATCGAAGGCAGGGCCAGGGGCAGCTCGATTTTGAACAGGATCTGGAGCGGCGTCGAGCCGTAGGACCGGGCGGACTCGACGACATCGACCGGCACCTGGCGGATACCCAGGTTGGTCAGGCGCACCGCTGGCGGAACCGCATAGATGACGGTGGCGATGATGCCCGAGAAATCGCCGACCTTGAACAGCATGATGACGAGCGGCAGATAGACGAAGGCTGGCAGGGTCTGCATCGTGTCGAGCACCGGGCGGAGCAGCATGTCGAAGCGGTCGCTACGTGCGGCCAGCACCCCCAGCGGCACGGCGATGGCGACTGACAGTCCCAGCGCTACGGTGATCTGGCTGAGGGTGATCATGGTCGATTCCCACATGCCGACGACGCCGATGAAAGCCAGGCCGAAGGCCGTGAGCGCCATGACACGCCAGCCTGCAGCCCGCCACGCCAGATAGACCACGGCCGCGAAGAACACCGGCCATGGCAGCCAGACCAGAAAATCGCGCACCGGCAGCAAAAGATAGACAAAGAAGATGGTGCGCATGGGGTCGGTGATGAACGCCAGGTTGATGTTCAACCAGCGCACCGCCACGTCTATCGGTTTTCCGAAGCGGAACTCGAGCATCGCCGGATAGTCGCCGAACCCGGCGCCAAGACTATCGACGGCGATCAGGCCGGCGAGAACGACCACGCCCACCACGAACCCGGCGTTGCGCGTGAACAGCGCCCTGAGGGCCGGGCCCGGGTCGCGCTTGGCGAGGGGCCGGACAACGGCGGTAAGGCCGCGGGCAAGGGCGCCCGCCACGGCTTCGAACGCCGTCCGCGCCTTCCGCACGGCGGAATCAAAGGGGCTGGACATCCCTGGTTCGTCGTCGTCCCTGCCACTCCGGCTCAGGGCATAACCGACACGGTCGAGGACGATGGCCACCAGGACGACGGCCAGCCCGGCCTCGACGGCACGACCGATCTGCAGCCGGCGCATGGCCGACCAGATGTCCTTGCCAAGCCCCGATGAGCCGATCAAGGCAACGATAATGACCATGCCAAGGGCCATCATCACGGTCTGGTTGACGCCCATCATGATCGCCGGCCTGGCCAGGGGGAGTTGAACCTTGAACAGCGTCTGACGCTCGGTCGAGCCATAGGAGCGCGCCGCCTCGACGGTATTGGCGGCGACCTGGCGAATGCCCAGGTTGGTCAGCCGGATGACCGGGGGCGCGGCGTAAATCACGGTGGCAAACACCGCCGTGGTGGCGCCGATGCCGAACAGCAGCATCACCGGGATCAGGTAGACGAAGGTGGGCATGGTCTGCATGCCGTCGAGGATGGGGCGCAGCACCGCTTCAAAACGGTCGTTGCGCGTCGCCAAAACCCCCAGCGGGACGCCGCCGATCAGGGTGAACGCCACCGCGAGCAGCATGATGGTGAGCGTCTTGATCGTGGTATCCCACAGCCCCAGCGAACCAACCAGCATCAAACACGCAGCGGCAAACAGGCCAAGGCGCAGGCCGCCAGCCTTGCCGACCAGCAACAGGACGCCAAACACCATAATCGGCCAGGATAACCCCAGGAAGAAATCGTCGAGCAGTGCCAGCCACGATTTTATCGTCAGGCTGATCGGTCGCAGGATGAACCGGAAGGTCTCGGCGAACCAGTCGGCGAACGTGTCGATCGGGTCGCGAATGGCGAATTGCAGGGCCTCGGGAAAGGAACCGGTGGCAAAAAGCAGCTTGCAGGCCACCAGCAAAAGGATGATAGCCGCCAGGACACCCACCTGATGGCTCGGCGTCCAGCGCCGGCCAGCCGGCAACAAACCTGAGGGCGTGGTGTCGGTCATGATCAGGCTCCGCTGCCGAGCGCCATCATCACCGCGGTGCGGTCAATCGTGCCCACCTTGCGTCCGTCCGCGTCGACCACGGCAAGCGGCTCATCGCTGGAGGCCGTCAGGGGGATCAGCGCGTCGAGCAATGTATCGGCCGTGACAGGCTTGAGGCCGTTGAGGCCTTCGCCGGCACCCGCCGTCATGACGCTGCGCGCGGTCAGCACCTTGGAGCGCGGCACGTCCTCGGTGAATTCGCGCACGTAGTCGTTGACCGGGTTGGCAACGACTTCCTCAGGTGTGCCGACCTGGACGAACTCACCGTCTTTCATGATGGCGATGTGGTCGCCCATCTTGATCGCCTCGAGGAAGTCATGGGTGATGAAGATCATGGTCTTGTGGACGACTTCCTGGATGTGCAGCAACTCGTCCTGCATCTCGCGGCGGATCAACGGGTCCAGCGCGCTGAAGGGCTCGTCGAAGAGGAGAATTTCGGGGTCGACCGTGAGTGCCCGGGCGAGGCCGACGCGCTGCTGCATGCCGCCCGAAAGCTGATGGGGATAGTGGTGCTCCCAGCCTGCCAGGCCGACCATCTCGAGGACCTCGCCGGCCTTCTCGAGACGCGTCGCCTTGGCCACACCCTGGACCTCAAGGCCGTAGGCGATGTTGTCGATGACGCGGCGATGGGGAAACAGGCCAAAGTGCTGGAACACCATGCTCATTTTGTGGCGGCGCAGCTCAAGGAGTTCCTTGTCGTCCATGGTGACCACGTCCTGGCCGTTGACGATGATCGACCCGGAGGTCGGCTCGACAAGGCGCGAGATGCAGCGCACCAGGGTCGACTTGCCGCTGCCCGACAAACCCATCACCACGAAAGTCTCGCCCTGGCGCACGTCGAACGAGACGTCGCGTACAGCCAGCACATGGCTGGTATCTTGAAGCACCTGGGCGCGCGATGAGTCGGCGTCGAGCGACTCCTTCACCTTGTCTGCCTGGGGCCCGAATATTTTCCAGACGCCGCGGCAGGAAATCTTGGCTTCGGATTCTGTGGATTCTTTTGGCGCCATTACTCAGAAACCATCTGTGCATCTCTCCCAAAACCGCGCCAAAAGAAAGGCGCCCGCAGCCTGGTGCAAGCAAGTTGGGTCTCGCTTCATCGGACATTCATCGTCGTCGCGTTCAAGCCTGAGCCTCGCCAGCGAGGCGTTAGATCATGCCTATCACCATAAGCGAAATGTTTCAGGCGGCCCACAAATTCGAGGATAACATCCCGCCGCACCACCGCCATAAGGACTGCTTCTCGTCCGCAATCAATCCGATGGCATGATTGTGTACTTCTTAATCTGACGATTCAGTCGGCACAACCGATTGGTGGCAGTGTCAGTGGAATGCGAGCTGACCCTATCCTTCGTTGCTCTCGCCAGCAGTGTTTCCGTGACAAGCCCGTCGTGGCGGTCCCTAGTGTTTTGATGTTGGATACCTTCGGAAAGGAACAATCCCGTGACGACTGCGCCACGTTTTCTCGACGACCTGTCGCTGGTCTGCCTGGTCTGCGCTGATCTCGACACCACGGTGCGACAGTGCCAGGAACTGCTCGGAATCGGGCCGTGGGAAGTCTACGATTTCGCGCCGCCGATCCAGTACGATACGAAACTGCGCGGAAGGGACGAGCCCTTCACCATGCGCGTCGCGTTCGGCGCCGTCGGCAATGTCGGCTGGGCCTTTCTCGAGCCGAAATCGGTTTCCTCGATCTATGCCGAGTTCCTTGAGAACAGCGGCAGCGGTTTTCATCACGCCGCTTTTTTGCATGACGGGCTATCCTACGATCAGGCGATTGCCGAGTTCACGCGTCGGGGGTTCCCGGTTGTGCAGCAGGGCAATTTTTGCGGCCGATACTGCTACCTCGATACGAGGGAACGCGCGCATATGATCTTCGAGTTGATCGAGGATGGCGACGCCGAGATGCAGGGCCTGATCTATCGCCATCCCGGCGAAGGCGAGGGAGCCGTGGCGCCGGTTTTCGACACCACCCGCGCCATCGGGTTTGTCACATCTGACCTGGACGATACGCGTTCGGTCTATGAGGGGCTGGGTATCGGTCCGTGGCTCGGCGGCGAGGCGGATGGCGCGTCGGGTATCCGCCGTGCGACCGCGTCGGTCGGACGCTGTGCGATCGAATTGATTCAACCCGAGACGGGGTCGTCGGTCTATCGGGATTTCCTTGAGCGCCGTGGTACCGGCGTCCACCATCTCTCGCTCGGTCACGCCGATCTTGGCTACGACGATTGCCGCAATAAATTTGCGGCAGGCGGTATCGCGACGGTAGGGGAGAGCGAGGTAGACGGTCACCGTGTCGGTTACCTGGAGACCGAAGCGATCCTCGGCGCCCGGATTCAGATCACCGATTAAGGGAGCCGGTCCGCAGGCGAGGGTTACCCAAGACCATGATCAGAACATATCGAGCTGACGATACCGATGCCCTGGTTTCCATCTGGCGGAAAGCAAATGCGCTGGCCCATGCGTTCCTGGCGCAAGACTTCGTGGCGCAAGTCGCCCAGGACATGCGCAAGATCTACCTCCCCAACGCCGAGATATGGGTGGTGGAGGATAACGAGACGCCGGTTGGTTTCATCGCACTTATTGACGATGAAATTGGCGGCCTGTTTCTCGACCCGGCCATCCATGGAAAAGGTCTCGGCAAAGCCATGGTTGATCATGCTGTCGGCCTCGAGGGGCCCTTGCGCGTCGAGGTCTTCGAGAAAAACACGATCGGGCACCGGTTCTACGACCGCTATGGCTTCGTCGAAACCGGGCGCTACACACACGAACCTTCGGGCGAAGTAACCATCAAGATGGCTTTGCCACTGGCCTGATGCGCCTGTGGTGTGGGCTGGTCGCCCGGCTGAACTTGCGCCAACCGACACAAAACTGCCGGCGCTATCGGATCATGGGCATGGGGAAGACCAGGGCCGATGGGATAGGATGCGGATGGTGTTGTCTGGGTGGAAGGGGGCAGGAATCATGGCAGAACGCGACGAGGTGCTCGATGGGCTGTTTCCCGACTGCGAGCCCGCCTTCATGCCATCGGAGTACGCGGGGCGTCTTGCGCGCGTCCGCGAGCGTATGTCCGGGGAAGGTCTCGACTGCCTGTTCATCAGTGCACCCGAGAGCACGTATTACATGGCGGGCTATCGCAGTGCCTTTACGCAGAGCGGGCAGAGCCCGAAGCAATGGTCGGCGACCAGCGGCATTGCGATCCATGTCGACCATGACCGCCCGATCCTGTTCGACACGGAGCGCGAGACCGTCATGCATCGCACCTATGTTGACGGCTGCGACGTTCGCTGTTTCCCGCCGGGGCGCACCCGCGACGGCACCGTGTTCATCGCCAGCGAACTGGCCTCGCTGGGTTGGCTGCGTGGCACACTGGGTCTGGAGTACTGGAGTGGTCGTCCCAACCGCGCGATCAGTGAGCGCTTCCAGGGACACCTGGAGAACAAGGGCGCCCGTGTGCGCGACGGCAGCGACGTGCTGCGCGAGGTGCGCTGGCTGAAGTCACCGGCTGAGATGGACTGTCTCCGGGAAGCTGGCCGGATCGGCTGCGCTGGTCTGCGCGCCGCGGGCGAGGCGATCGCGCCGGGCGCGATGGAGGTCGCCGTGCTTGGGGGGACTCTCGTCGCGATGGGACGTGAGGGCGGGGAGGTTCCCGCTGTCATCCCTCCGGTGCTCTCGGGGCGAAAGACAGCCGGCCCGCATGGGCTCGCGACCGACCGGCGTATCAATGCCGATGAGCCGGTCGTGGTCGACCTCGCCGGCGTGTTGAAGCGTTATCACGCCAATCTGGCGCGGACCTATTGGACCGGCGAGCCCCGGGCCGAGGACTGCCATCTGGCCGCAACCGCCGCCGACTCCCTGCAGGTGCTCAGGGACATGCTCAGGCCCGGTGTCAGTGCCGACATGCTGGCGAACGAGTTGTGCCGCTTCTACGACGAGGCCGGGATATGGGGACGGCGAAGCTGGGTCGGAGGTTACGAGATGGGCATCGCCTTTCCCCCAGCCTGGACTGGCAACTACGTCTTTGACCCCGCCTCTGAAATTGGACGCGACAGGGTCTTTGAGCCTGGTATCGCCCTCAACTTCGAGAACCAGTTCTACCTTGAGGGGCACCGCGGGCTGTTTTTCATGGTCGAGACCGTGCTGCTCGATGAGACAGGCGTATACCTGCTCTCCCAGGATCTGCCCCACGGAATTGAATCGGCTGGCCTTCACGGAAGTTGACGCTGCGGCTTCGCGATCAGCACCTATATGGCGCATCGCTTTGAGCCGCATGGAACCGACTGTAAGATGATCCCCGATGCGTGTGCTCGGGAACGCATTGCAGAACTCACGGCGAACGAAATCCCACGACCCTGGACTAGCCAACCGGCGGAATCCGACGGAATTGGCAGAGCAACGGACATGGACGTGGGGCTCTTATGATGAAATTTGACAGTGACCAAAGTAGGGGAGAGTACGATGACTGATTCCGACACCAGGAAAACCGACGGGTTGGGGCGACTGTATAACTCGGTTGTGGACACCATCGGGAACACGCCGTGCATACGTATCAATCGCTGGGCGCCTGAAGGTGTCACGATCTACGTCAAGGCTGAGTACTTCAACCCGGCTGCATCCGTTAAGGACCGGCTGGCAATCAGCATTATTGAAGAAGCCGAACGCCGTGGTGATTTGCGCCCGGGCCAGACCATCGTCGAGGCTACCAGCGGCAATACGGGAATTGGCCTGGCCATGGTTTGTGCCGCCAAAGGTTATCCTCTGGTCGTGACGATGGCCGATAGCTTCTCTATCGAGCGCCGCAAATTGATGCGGTTCTTCGGCGCCAAGGTCGTCCTTACGCCAAGGTCCGAGAAAGGTTTCGGGATGTACCAGAAGGCAAAGGAACTGGCCGCCGCGAACGGTTGGTTCTTCGCCAAACAGTTCGAAACTCCTGACAATGCTACAATCCATGAGAACACCACTGCGCGCGAAATCCTGGCTGATTTCACGGGTCAGCGGTTGGACTACTGGGTCACTGGTTATGGCACTGGCGGTACGGTCACAGGAGTGGCACGCGTGCTCCGGAAAGAGCGCCCCGAAACCAAGATCATTCTGACCGAACCTGCCAACGCACAAATTGTTGGGAGTGGTCACATGCAGGATCGAAACGAGGATGGGTCTCCATCTGCAACGCATCCCGATTTCGAGCCGCATCCAATTCAGGGGTGGACACCCGATTTCATTCCCCTCGTCCTGCAGGAAGCGATCGACCAAAACTATTACGACGCGTTGATGCCGGTTCCAGGTCCAGTGGGTATCGAGTGGTCAAGAAAGCTGGCTGAAGGCGAAGGGATCTTCACCGGCATTTCAGGTGGCGCAACCTTCGCCACCGCCATGCAGGTCGCGGAGATCGCGGACCCTGGCTCCGTCATTCTTTGCATGTTGCCCGACACCGGTGAGCGTTATCTGTCCTCGCCCTTGTTCGAGGGCGTCGTTGACGAGATGACCGAGGAAGAAATTGCGCTCTCACACTCTACACCAGGGTTTCACATGCCTTCCGTCTAGATCTGGAGCAGGTTGCCGAAGTGCGAAAGAGCGCCTCGAAGCACCACCAAATCTGGCGTGAAAGTGCCGGGTAGCCTTTGAGGCAAATGCGTCATGGGCCCCACAGACATCGCTCAAAGGATACTGTGCTTAACTCTTGTGACAACTTTGATCGGTATGTGGGCAACAAAGGGAGGAAGCGATGGATGATGTTACGCCTGTCGATGCCGCTGCTCTGCGCGAAGAGGTAAAATCGAAATATCGGGAAGTCGCGGTCGACCCGCATGGGGATTATCATTTCCATACCGGGCGCCCGTTGGCGAAACGTCTCGGTTACGATGACACCCTCGTTGGCTCGCTGCCCGATGCAGCAGTCGAATCGTTCGCCGGCGTTGGCAACCCGTTTTCGCTGCGGCCGCTTGGCCAGGGAGAGCGTGTGGTTGATATCGGGTCGGGCGGGGGTTTCGATGTTTTCATCGCCGCTCGCCAGGTTGGATCCGAAGGTGAGGTCGTGGGCATCGACATGACCGAGGAGATGCTCGACAAGTCGCGTAATACAGCGGCCGACATCGGATTTTCGAACGTCGAGTTTCGTGAGGGTCTGATCGAGGCCGTGCCGGTCGAAGATGGCTGGGCTGATGTCGTGATCAGCAACGGCGTGACCAATCTCTGTCTGGACAAGCAACGCGTGCTCGGAGAAATTCGACGTGTCCTCAAGCCCGGTGGCCGTCTGCAGTTTGCCGATATAGCCAACGGCAAACCGGTACCTGAATCGGCAGTCTCGAATATCGATCTCTGGACGGCTTGAATTGCTGGTGGCGTTCCGTTGGAAGGCTGGCGGCAGATGATGGAAGAGGCAGGATTTATCGATGTTCAGATCGGTCCTGCTGTAGATACGTTTGCAGGCGCAGGTGGTGAACCCAATGCCCGCGTCTTCGAGGTTTACGGCTACGCATTCATGGCGCGCAAGCCAGTTTGATCCCGCCCACGGGTTGAATTCCGGGGCCGTGCCGACTGGGTTGCGCCAGTCGGCACCGCTCTCGCGCGGGCGCCTTCACAGCCTGCGCAGGGCGACACGACAGGTCGCGTCTTGCGCATGACTCTCCGGCAGATTGCCTGCAAAACAGGAGGTTCTCTTCCGGCGGGGATGCTTGCGTTCCAGCCTCTTTTGCGGTTCGTTGCCGATGTACGGCGGCGACCCAGCCGGTAAGATGGTGTCCTGTGGCGCTGACGGCAGGAGAAACGGCAGATGAAGGCAGTTGTATGGAACGATGCGGCCTCGGTTGAGGTTGTCGAGGTCGCGAAACCCGAACCCCGGCCCGGCTGGGTGCGTTTGCGGGTGGCTTCCTGCGGCATCTGTGGCTCGGACCTGCACGGCTACGGGCACCCGGAAATGGGTTGGTCGGGCAATCGGCCGGGTCACGAAATCTCCGGTTACGTCGACGCGCTCGGTGACGGGGTGGTGTTCGACCATGCCGGGCTGTTGGCAGTCGAGCCGACGGATGCCTGTGGCCATTGTTCCAGTTGTGACGGCGGCCATTACAACCTCTGTGCCGATGTCGGACTGGTCGGCTTCGAGTTGCCCGGCGGGCTCGCCGAGTTTGTCGAGGTTCCGGCGCAACGTCTTCATGCGCTTCCCGGGGATATGGCTTTGCCGGTCGCGACGCTGGCCGAGCCGCTGGCGGTTTGCGTGCGGGCAATCAGGCTCTCCGGGCTCGGCTTTGGCCAGCATGTCGCGGTGATCGGGGCCGGCACGATTGGTCTGCTCACCATCGCTGCCGCCCGTGCCGGCGGCGCGAGCAGCGTGCACGCCGTTGCCCGTCATCCCCGCCAGTCGGAGCTTGCCCTGGCCATGGGAGCCGATGCCACCTATGGCGATACCGAGGCCCTGCTTGATGCGATCGGTGACCGCATGTGTGACATCGTGATCGAGACCATCGGCGGCTACGGGACGACGCTGATCGACGCCGTGCGCATCGCCGCGCCGGGTGCAACCATCGTTAATGTCGGGTGCTTTGAGGGAGATACGCCAATTCCCGGCCCGATGTTCTTCCAGAAGGAACTCGTGCTTCGCGCTTCGAACTGTTACGCCTTCGATCAGGGCAAAAGCGACTTCGCGCTGGCAACTGAATTGCTTGGTGACCTCGATACGTCACTGGCGCCTCTTATCACCCATCGGTTCTCTCTTGACGACGTTGTCCCGGCATTCGAGACCGCGATGAACAAGGCCTCGGGCTCGATCAAGGTCCAGATCGAGCCTGCCGTCTGAACGGCCTTGATACGCAGAGGGTGTCGTGTGGATTGGGTTTCGCCGATCAGTTCCGCGAGCTCGTTGCCTGCTCAACCCACGATGCGACCGGGATTAAGCACCTGATTGCCGGCGGCGTAGCTCGCCCCGAGTATCCGCTTTGGCGCTAACAGATGCAGGGGGTCGTGTTCACTGGGCTCGATCTCAATTCTCGCCTCTCCCCACTGCAATTGCGTCGTCTCGGTATCGGCAACCATCATGATGACCTGTCGATCGACGGCCTCGATACGGTCGGTTTCAGGCAGGGCCTTCACAAACAATCGCGGAAACATGTCCGGCACGTCGAAGGGGGTGCCACCCGGCGTCATGTCGATCGAAATGACCCGCCGGCCAAGGCGTGCGGTGTGCCCCCATATGCGGTGTTGGTCGACGTGCAGCTCCATCGCTGCGAGCTTCATGTTGTAGCCCCAGATTTCCCGGGTGCCCGACAAGACCTGATCGGTGCTTGTGAACGCATGGGCCCAGGTCCCACCGGTTTCGTCGCCATGACGTACCTGCGCGATGACCGCACTGTCGTAGTACGGCCGGGTCGGCACCGTGCTTTCAAAATGCATCACCGTGATCTGGACGATGTTCGATATCAGCTCGAGAGGCTGCATGATCCGTTTGGCGAGCACCCGCTCATCTACCTCACAGTAGATACTCAAGGTGCGAAACCTATGGATCCACGGGGGTAGCGGATAAGGGAGCAGTTCAGGTTGCAGACTCTTGGTAGGCATGCGGCAGTACCTCAGTTTTGATAGCGTCAATCGGAGGAGAACGATGACATGGCAGTGATCGTTTGCAGCTTCGGTGAACCCAGTTGAGCTGGTAATTCCGTGCGATCCGTGAAGTGGCGCGACAACAACACTGCGGGAGTGCCTGGGATCCTAGAACCCCTGAAAAATGTTCCTTCAATAGAGAGATGATGCGCAATCAGTGCGTCAATTGGAACCTGCCATGGGTACCGATGCATATAGATGGCGCTTTAACAGGCCATCCTCGAGTGCCGTGATGTTCGAGCGCCAGCTTGTCAGGCGTTCTGCGTAATCGGCTTCGCCGATCAATTCCGCCAGGTCTTTGCTGTGTTCCAGGTCGGCCTCGAGTTGCCGCTGGCAGGTCGCCACGTAGGCATCCGTCAGGTCGACCGTTTTGCAGAGTGCCCAGCCGGTATCGGCCAACAGCGTGGGATAGTCGGTGTCGGACTCCACGAACTCGGGGCCATTCACGAGGGCGCGCTCACGCTGTTTCTCGGTGAGACCCGGCGCGACCGCTATCACCGTGAAGACCATGCGTCCTTCCGGCTGGACGACCCGTCTTGCGGCCGCGAGCACGGCGCGTTTCTGCTTGAGGCAACACAGCAGATCACTGTGACTGATGGCATCGAAGCTTTTGTCGGCGAGCGGAAGCCCGGTGGCGTCGGCAACCGCCGTGCATACCCTTTGCGACATACCTTCCCTGCGCGCCCTGTCATCTGCGATCTGCAAGCCATGATGGGGCAGGTCGATCAGCATCAGGTCACAGCCGCTCAGACTGGATAGGTAAAGGCCGGGCCAGCCTGTTCCTGCGCCGAGATCGAGGAGGGCGATGCCTGGCTCAAGTTCAAGGTAACGCGCCAATTCGTCCGCCTCGGCCTTGGTCGTCCAGCTGCAGGCGCCGTAGTTACAACCGCACACGTTCTGCTCGATATCGAGCATCACCGGCGATTGTGTCTGCCGATAGGACGATTCAAGGCGAGCCGTCTGGGCCTTTTCCTCGGGACTGCGCTCGGGCGAAACGGCCATGGATCGTTACCCTTCGTTTGAACATCGGTTCAGAGAAATCTGCGGACAGGTGCTTCTTGATCTGTAACCCGAGCGCAGCATAGCTGACCCACGCCATCAACCGCCGGATTTCCGCTCATGCGTCTTTATGTTCAACCCACGGCTTTCAGACAAGTGCAGCGACGTCCTGGGCGACGGATTCACCGCTCATATAGGCGCCGCTGCAGAGCATCATATAGGGGGCGGCAACTGCTTCGCCGGCAAAGAACAGCCGATCGGCAATTGGTTTTGCCAGCTCGGCGCGGGCACCATAATGGCCGGGCATGGCGGCGGCATAGGCGCCGAGCGTCCAGGGGTTTTCGGCCCAGCCCGTCAGATGGCCCGTGACGAAATGCTGTCGCGCATCGCTGCCGACCATTTTCACGACCTCTTCAAGCGCGAAGTCGACGGCGGCGTCTGTGCCTGCCGCCGAGAGCTCCCAGCCAAATTCGCCACCAACCCAGCCAATCATGATGTCGAAGTCAAAGGGCCAGGTCAGGAAGTAACAAGCCTCTGCCGGCATATCATTGGGAACGACATAGGACAGCCACTTGTTCTTGCCAAATCCAAAGCGTTCACCATCAAACTGGAGCGTCACCTTGGCCAGCAATCCCATGGGAAGATTGCCGATGGCCTGTTGTTTCCAATCGGGCAGTTCCGGCGTGAAACGGATCGATCCGGCACTCAGCACACCTGGCGAGACCGTGACGATACAGGCTTTTGCCTGAATGGTTCCCGCGGGGGTTTCGACAGCAACACCGTCACCACTCCAGTCAACACTGATGGCCGGGGTGTTAAGTATGACCGGAAGGTCCTGGCCCATACGCGCGACCAGCGTGCCGTAACCCTGTTTGATCATGTAGCGGGACGGGACTTCACCCGACTGCCACCAATCCTGTACTGACAGGTCCTCGAAATCGACCGAGTAATCCATCGGGCCCAACCAGGTCTGGCTCAGACCGGCAAACTTCATATCCCCAAAACTGTCGGGCATGACCGATGCAGCTGAGACGTCCAGTCCAGCTCGGCCAGCCGAATTCAGGGCACTTGTCATGGTGCCCCAGGCCGCGTCGTACTGATCGAGCTCAGTTCCTGTCGCCTTGCGGTCACCAACATACACAGTCTCACCGGCACCGTTCATCCTGTGCAGATCAAAGTCCCATTCCTCGGCCATATCCAGATAGGCAAAATTCGAGGGGCCCATGACGTTGAAGCAGCCATGATCGTACGGCACGCCAAAGGTCGTGCTTTCCGTATAGGCACGGCCGCCGATGCGGTCGGCACCTTCGACGATGACCACGGACTTGCCTTCAGCAATCAACGTGCGCGCCGCCGAAAGGCCGGCCGATCCAGCGCCAATGATCACCACATCCGGATTCGTCGGTATCGTCTGGGCCCAGGCGGGCAAGGTTACGGTTGCGAGCAGACTTGTCAGGACTGATCGGCGAGACAGGGCGTTAGAACGATATGATTTCATTTACGGTCAATGTCTCAAGTTGAGGTGAGGTGGTCCCACATTGTTGACCAGTTTGGCAGCGAAGTTAAGGTGTATTCCGTTTCCTGATCATGCCGATGTCGGTTGGGGCGATCGAGTCAATCTGTGTTGAAAGCGGGCTCTTGCTCTATGGCGCCGAGGCGACCGAAGAAAATACGCCCTGGGAAGTCGATGCCGGGTGGGCGATTTCCCGTCGCAAAGAGAACTTTCGCGGCAAGCAGGCTGTTTTTGAACTCGAGGGTAAGGAGAAGGTGAAGCTCTGCGGGGTTGTCGCCGACCATGACCATGTTGTGGACCACAACGCCGAACTCTTCATCGATGGCAAAATCGTCGGTCGCGTCACCACGGCGGCATACTCCCGGCGCCTCGGCAAATCCCTGGCACTCGTCCATCTTATCCCGTCCGCCGCCAGGGAAGGAACGGTGACGGAACTGATCGGGCCAACCGTGCAATGCCGTGCCACGGCGGCCATCATTCCGTTCGTTGATCCTGGCCGAAAGCGGCTCCATGCCATGTAGCGATCATGTTCGCCCTACGAAATCACCGCTTAGGGTCAGTAACGGAAGTAAGCGGCGTCAGGCTAAAGCAGACATCGCTCCTCGACGCTCCAACGCTGGCAGCTTTCGTACATCAGACAGTCAATGGCTTCGCATTCGCGTCCCACGGTTAAATGGATTTCATCTGACGCCGTCTGGCTGAGGCATAGTAGGGTTCTGGCGTTGGCTGGGATCGGAAACCATCGCTCGCGACCCCGCGCGGCGCGAGATCCGGATTTTCCGCGGGAGCGTCCATTTAGCCGGTTTCCGTGCGATGGAAGGTGGTAAGAAAATGTCTGTAACCCACTTGGAGATTCTCGAACGGTCCCCCTACGAGGACGGTCGATCCTTCGGCGAGGTGGGGCCCTACGAGCGGATCGATGCCATCGCCCATTATGCGGCCGATCCGGTGCACGTGGCCAACCAGGGCATCGTCGATCTCGCCCTCGCGCAACGTGACGACGAGGGCCTTGTCCGGTTCAGCGGTGATATGACCTTGCTGATGCCCCGGCATGCCGATCGGGGCAATCGGGCGCTGATCATGCATGTACCCAACCGGGGCGGGCGGCAGCTATCGCGGCTCAATCTCTACCCGCGCGAAAGCCCGGTTACCGCAGCCGTGGAGCCGGGCGACGGTTTCCTTTTCGAGCACGGCTGGACCGTCGGCTGGGCGGCATGGCAGTGGGATGTGCCACGATCGCCCGAGCGGGTGCGGATCGGCCTGGCAGCCCCCGAAGTGGCCATGACCGCGCGTCAGCCGGACGGCCGCATGCAGCTCAGGCTTCAGATCTTCCGCTCGGCATCAAGCCTGCCCCTGACCGATCAGCACGTCGGCCCCCACGGCGATCACCGCCTGATCCGGAGTGCCGACGTGAACGACGCCGGGGCTGCGCTGTTGGTGCGCCGGGGCCCCTATGGCCAAGCGCAAACCATTCCGCGGGATCGCTGGCGCTTTGCCCGCGCGGTTGATGGTCAAACGGTCGAGGACGACAGCCATATCTGGCTGGAAGGCGGGTTCGAATCCGGCCTGACGTATGATGTGATGTACACGCCGCTGAACTGCCCCGTGGTCGGCGCCGGACTGCTGGCGACCCGCGACCTGGCATCTCACCTGCGCTACGACGAAAGTGCGCCCACGGCCGGCGCGATCAACCATGTCATCGCCGAGGGCCAGTCCCAGTGCGGCCGCTTCCTGCGGACGTTTCTGCATCTGGGCCTCAACAACGACGAGGCGGCCCGGCCCGTCTTCGACGGCGTGCTCGCCCATATCGCCGGAGGCCGTCGCGGCGAATTCAACATGCGCCATGGACAGCCCTCGGTGCAACCGACACCGCTATTCGGCCATCTGTTCCCCTTTGCCGACGATCCGCAAACCGACCCCTTGACTGGCCGGACCGGTGGCCTGCTCGACCGCCAGCGGCAAAACGGAGGGCTGCCCAAGATTTTCTACACCGACACGTCGTCGGAATACTGGCGGGGCGATGCCTCGCTCACCCACACCGATCTTGCGTCGGGCGGTGACTGCGAACTGCCCGGCGAGGTCCGGCGCTACCTGTTCTCATCGACCCAGCATAGCGCCGGCGAGGTTCCACTTTCGAACGAGACTTCGTTCGGGGGCCTTGGGTCGGCTCCAGTGAGCGTTGTCGACTACCGCCCACTGTATCGCGCCGCGTTGATGAATCTGCTCGCCTGGGTCGCCGACGGGGTCGAGCCGCCCGAGAGCGCCTACCCGCGAGCGTCGAGCGATACCCGCCGGTCCAGACGCGAGCTCATTGAGGCGCTCTCGGCAATTCCCGGACTGGCTCTGCCCGACGCCAATGTGCTGACGGCGATGTATCCGCTTGATCTGGGCGAACATGCCGACCGCGGCATTGCCTCGCCACCGGCGGAGGTCGGCCCAACACCCTATCCCGACTGGGTTTCGTCGGTCGACGCGGACGGCAACGAGACGGCCGGCATTCGCATGCCCGACATCTCCGTGCCGGTCGCCACACACACCGGCTTCAACCCACGCCATCCAGACACCGGCGGGCCTGGCGAGATGCTCGAATACATCGGCTCGACGGTGCCCTTCGCGCCGACCGAGGAGGATCGCGTAGCGATGAACGACCCGCGGCCCTCACTGGTGAAACGCTACGCAAGCCGCATTGACTATCTCGATCAGGTTCGTCGGGCGGCGCAGACACTGGTGGAGCAGCGCTACCTGCTGGCCCCGGATATCGATGTCTGCGTCGAAATTGCCGCCGAGCGCTTTGATGCCTGCGTCGGGGCGGCGGCGTCTGAGTAAACTGGATTGAGTGGCGGCGACGCAATCCATAGGCTGCAGGTGATGCGCAATCGCTTTCGATACTCCAACAACTCGTCCGGCGTCGTCCGCCCCGCGGTAATGATGACCACTGGATCAGGAAGTCGGGTACCTCACCCTCGTTGTTGACGGCGTGTCACGAGCCAGCGTGTACACGATTGCAGAGCGTTAGGGTGCCGATGCCGCCAAATGCGGACATGCGCATGGGGTAACATCGCGTACCCGTAAGATTGCGACCGGAGCGCTGCCCGAGGTCGAAGTATCCGTCGACAACTTCACCGACATCGACCGACTGCCGGCCGACGTGCATGCCAGTGACCGAGGGGGTAAAGGCCACTGGACCGACCAGGAACGTGACGGATTGATTGAAGCTGCGGGATGGAGATTAGCGTCGCAGAAATCCGCGCAGACCGAGGCGGTATTGACTGTCCGGGAAGTAATCCTTGCTACGGAAATGACCGCAGCGGATGATGTTTCAGAGCCTGAGTCCGGGCAGATATGGTGGCTGATGATGGATGATTTTATCGGCAGCGGGAACGTCCTTAGCAAAGAACGTGTGAAGGAACTCTCCAAACGACGCAACGGTCCAGGATTGCTTCACCTGGCGAGCCACTTTGGCGCCATCGGGATCTGCACTTACGCGCTGTTCCTGACGCAAGGCTCCTGGTGGTGCGTTCCGTTTTTCTTCCTGCAAGGTGTCCTTCTCTCGTTCTTGTATGCCCCCGAGCACGAGTGTGATCACTATTCCGCGTATACAGAACGCTGGATGAACGTCGCGGTCGCGCGGGTCTGCGGATTTTTGATCCTGATGCCCAACGACTTTCATCGGTGGTCTCACTTCGCGCACCATCGCCACACTCAGGACTGGAACCTCGACACCGAGCTGACTGCCAGACCGGTTCTTGATTCGGTGGGGAAATATCTCTGGGTGTTGAGTGGTGTGCCGAGCCTGATTGGTCGGGTGCAGGTGTTGTTCCTGCACGCCGCCGGCCGTCTCGATCCGCCCTATCTGAGACCCGCGCAGAAGCGAACGGTCGAGCGATTGTGTCTGGCCCATCTCCTTGGCTATCTCATCATCGCCGTGGCGGCGGTTGCGATACAATCGTGGTGGCCGGTCTATTACTGGCTGGGACCCTTGGTCCTGACCCATTGGGTCTATTGGGTGCAGGGTCTTGGCGAGCATGCGTGTCTGACACATGAGCCCCATACCTTGCTGAACACCCGCACCATGAAGGCAAACTGGTTCATGCGCTGGGTAAACTGGAACATGACCTATCACACGGTCCACCATACCTATCCGTCGGTGCCGTTTTATCGTCTTCCCGAACTCCACAAAGAGATTGAGAAAGAGCTTGGTTTTGCCTTGCCGAGTGCAGGTTACATCGAGCTTCACTGGGAACACCTCAAGGCTTTGGCGGGGGGCGCGACCGAGCTGGAACTTTGCGCCGCGCATGATCGGGAAATTCAGGATTCCGGTGCGCTGTCCCGGCTTACGCGCGAGACACGAGCGATCTGACAACAGGGGCGACGGTGGCCGTATGGTCACGCTCCCGATGGACAATGCCCCGCCACGCAACTACCTTGCCCATGCCGGCCACAGGGAGAGCGGATTTTGCATCGAGGCGGTATCGCCACGGACCTCAATCTCGTGCTGCGCGACAACCTCACACTGATCGACAAGGGGTTCGTGCAGGCGCTCTGTCTGCGCTTCCATGATTCCAGGGAGCGGGCGCAACTCGCCTATGCCGACAACCTTGCCGAGACCAGAAGGCTGATGATCCTTCTGCGTGAGATGCAGCGCCTCGGTATCCCTCTTGATCCCGATGGGGCTGCGAACGTGCCAGAACGCGGTGATCTCGATCTGCAGCACGAAGCGCGCGCCATCTGGCTTTCGGATGGCGACCTCGCAGGCCGGAAACTGGAGTGCCTGCTGCGAGCCCAGAACGCACTGCAGGATTCGGGAAAACCGACGTTGGCGACACTCGCGCGCCTGATTGCCGAAAACCGGGAGCTCCATGAAGACCTGGGCAAACGTGCGCAGGGCATTGAGAACTTCGATCCGCCGGATCCGGAGGAGCAGAAATCCGAAGCCGAGAAAGCCACATTTGAGGAGTTTCTCAAGCACCTTCCCTATGCCGACCCGCAGTTCCTGGCCGGTGAGAGCGAGGTGGCTGGAGAAAACCTCGGCGATGTCTCCGCGACACTCAACGCGGTGCTCAACAACAGCTTCATCGCCATCGACCAGTTCTTCGTGCACGGCTTTGTTTTCCGAGGACATCGCGAACATGCGATTGCACAGGAAAGTATCGGCTATTCCATCCTGCAGATGGGAGCGGCGTATCGGTTGGCGCAACGGATTCTTGTTGTGGGCGCGGTGCCCGGAGGCCAGAACAATGAGGAACTTCGCTTATCCTATCGTGTCGTGGCCGGGCAGGAC
>Ga0233427_10001975_pt1 | contig 20373 bp, 22 predicted proteins | sample SI_118_April2016_5_FD_179885 | JGI IMG/M metagenome (GOLD analysis project Ga0233427, IMG submission 179885) | Seawater microbial communities from Saanich Inlet, British Columbia, Canada - SI_118_April2016_100_MG | ecosystem: Environmental > Aquatic > Marine > Inlet | place: Canada: British...
GTTGCGCCCGGCCTTTCCCCGCTCACGTTGTCGGACACGGCCCGAGAGCGCATCAAACCCGTGCCTCAGTCGTGGTATCTCGACCTCAACATGATCGCCGCCTACGTGGGCTCTGACGGTGGTGCTCGGGCCTACCACCACACCGCGCCCATCTCGATGATCTTTTCTCTCCACGCCGGGCTTGGCGCCGTGCTTGATGAGGGGATCGATCAGGTGATCGCTCGCCATGCCGCATGCGGCGAAGCGATCCAGACCGGCGTGCAGAAACTTGGCCTCAAACTTTTCGCCGCCGAAGAACACCGCCTGCCTCAGCTGACATCGGTCTGGGTTCCCGAGGAGCGCCTGCCCGGCAGTGCTACCGAAGCCGAGGTTCGCTCTCTGCTCCTGAGCCGCTACGGGATCGAGATCGGTGGGGGTCTTGGACCCGTCGCAGGCAAGGTCTGGCGTATAGGTTGCATGGGCAATACCGCTCGTCTCCGAAACGTTGAGCTACTTCTCGGCGCGCTCGGCGAAATTCTCGATTGACCAGGGGAGCAATATGACACGAGTAGCTATCATCGGAGCGGGGCCCAGTGGTCTTGCGATGCTTCGAGCATTCGCCTCCGAACGAGACAAGGGTGGAGACATTCCCGATCTCGTTTGCTACGAGAAGCAGTCGGACTGGGGTGGGCTGTGGAACTACAGCTGGCGAACCGGTCTCGACGACCACGGCGAGCCCGTACACAACAGCATGTATCGCTACCTGTGGTCGAACGGACCCAAGGAATGCCTGGAGTTCGCGGATTACTCGTTCGAGGAGCACTTCGGCAAGCCGATCGCTTCCTATCCGCCTCGTGCGGTGCTCTGGGACTACATCAAGGGTCGGGTCGAGAAGTCCGACGTTCGCAAATACATCCGCTTCGAGAACTCGGTGCGCCACGTCACCTTCGACGAAGATACCGAGCAATTTCAACTCGTCGCCCATGACCATGCGAGCGACACGGTCACCACTGATACCTTCGACAACGTCGTCGTTGCATCCGGTCACTTCTCGGTGCCGAATATGCCGCACTTCCCGGGCTACGACACGTTCGGTGGCCGCATTCTCCACGCGCATGACTTCCGCGATGCGCTCGAGTTCGCCGGCAAGGACATCATGCTTATCGGCTCAAGCTATTCGGCGGAAGACATCGGGTCTCAGTGCTGGAAGTACGGGGCAAAGTCCATCATTACGTCTTCACGAGCCGGCACCATGGGTTTCAATTGGCCCGATAACTGGACCGAGAAGCCGATTCTCACGCACGTCGACGGCAATACCGTGCATTTCGCCGATGGCACCAGTGCTGAGGTCGAGGCCATCATTAGCTGCACCGGCTACAAGCACCACTTCCCCTACCTTGAGGATGATCTTCGCCTGATCACCGGAAATCTGTTATGGACCGACGGCCTCTACAAGGGAGTCACATGGCAGCGCAATCCGAAACTCTTCTACCTTGGGATGCAAGACCAGTACTACACATTCAATATGTTCGACGCTCAGGCCTGGTTCGCACGAGACATGATTCTCGGCCGTATCGAGACCCCCGACCAGGCCACCATGGAGGCCGATAGTCAGCCTTGGCATGACCGAAATGCCGCATTGGCCGATGCCTACGAGGAAATTGACTTCCAGGGCGACTACACGCAGCACCTCGTCGACCTCACCGACTATCCCGACTTCAACATCCCATCCGTCAACGCCATGTTCAAGACGTGGAAAGGCCACAAAGGCAAATCGATCATGGAGTATCGCGACTGGGGGTTCACCTCAACACTGACTGGTACGCAAGCACCGGTGCATCACACAAAGTGGGCCGAGGCGCTCGATGACTCGATGGACAGCTACTTGGTCATCGGCGACTAAACAGTCGTACCCTGACATCCTCTCGCTGGCTGCTAAAAGGTCGTTCAATGCACTCTGACAATCTCTCTGTTGCACCTGCGCTCGCCGAGTTCGTCAGGTCAAAACTTCTCCCAGGGACAGGCGTTGAACCCGACTCATTCTGGGTTGGGTTTGAGGAAATCATCGCCGAGCTCGGCCCGCGCAATACCCATCTTTTAGATCGTCGAGACCAGCTACAAGAACAGATCGACCAGTGGCACAGAGACCACGAGGGCCACGAAGTCGACGCCTACGCGGATTTCCTACGAGAAATTGGATACATCGACTACGTCAGCGATGACGTTTCAGTAGCGACAGAACACGTCGACGTAGAGATCTCGAGCATCGCTGGCCCTCAACTCGTGGTTCCGCTCGACAACTCCCGGTACGCGCTGAACGCCGCCAATGCCCGGTGGCGCAGCCTCTACGACGCGCTCTACGGAACCGACGTGATCGACGGCGGTAGCGGCTGCAGCAGAACGGCGAAGTACAACCCCATTCGAGGGGAACGGGTCATCAGGTACGGTCGAGATTTCCTCGACCGCCACTTCAGTCTTGACCGCGCCAGCCACCACTGGATCACCAGCTATTTCGTCGAGAACGGCGACCTCAAGACTCGCAGCGGCGATGGCACGGTCAGCACCCTCCTGCGGCCGGAACGATTCGTGGCCTATACCGGCAACCCGGCATCCCCCGACTCAATTCTGCTGCGCAAGAACGGACTCGGCTGCGAGATCCACTTCGGCGAAGGCCTATTCATCGGGCGGCGCGACCACGCCAACATCTACGACATCCTTCTCGAGTCCGCAGTCACCGCGATCATGGACTGCGAGGATTCGGTCTGCGCTGTCGACCTCGACGACAAGCTCGTGGTTTATGGAAACTGGCTCGGTCTCATGAAGGGAACGCTCACACGGTCGTTCACTAAGGGCGCCGAGACGGTCCATCGCACGATGGACTCAGATCGAAGGTTCACGGCGGCCGATGGCAGTGGCGAGCATGTCGAACACGGTCGCTCCCTCATGCTGGTGCGAAATGTCGGACCACATCTGACCACCGACATCGTCACCTACAAGGGTGAACCAGTTCCCGAGACAATGCTCGACGCCCTCATCACATCGGCAGCAGCGCTGCACGATCTCAATGGGTCGGGTGAGTTCCGAAACTCCCGAGCTGGTTCGGTGTACATCGTCAAACCGAAGATGCACGGCCCGAACGAAGTCGCGCTGGCCTGTGAACTGTTCAGCCGCGTCGAATCCGTGCTGGGCCTCGCTCCCAACACGCTCAAGATGGGGATCATGGACGAGGAACGGCGGACGTCGCTCGGCCTGAAGGCGTGCCTTGAGCATGCCCGCAAGCGGGTTGTCTTTATCAACACTGGTTTCCTCGACCGCACGGGGGATGAGATCCACACGGATATGGAGGCCGGCCCAGTTCTTCCCAAGGGCGAGATGAAGGGTGCAACCTGGCTTCAAGCCTACGAGAACTCCAATGTCGATACAGGGCTTGCCTGTGGCCTCAAGGGCCGTGCCCAGATCGGCAAAGGCATGTGGGCCATGCCGTCAGAGATGGCCGAGATGGTGAAAACAAAGATCGCGCACCCGCTTTCCGGTGCGAACTGCGCGTGGGTGCCATCGCCCACCGCAGCAACACTTCACGCCATTCACTATTTCCTGCTCGACGTAGCCGACCGCCAACGCGACTTGATCGACCGGCCTCGACAGCGCGTCAACAGCATGCTCGCAATCCCCATCCTGGCCAAAGATCGCGTGCTCTCGACGAAAGAAATTGAGCGAGAACTGGAAAACAACGTGCAAGGCATATTGGGCTATGTGGCACGGTGGGTGGGTCAGGGCGTTGGTTGCTCAACCGTGTCCGACATAGATGACATTGGGCTCATGGAGGATCTCGCAACCCTTCGAATCTCCTCGCAACATGTCGCAAACTGGCTGCACCATGATGTCGTAACCGAAGACCAGGTCCGCTCCACGATGCAGCGAATGGCGGCGATCGTCGATCAGCAGAACGCCAGCGAAGCCAGCTACCAACCGATGGCGCCTGACTTCGAGAAATCGATTCCGTTTCAGGCATCGCTTGACCTGGTGCTAGATGGACGGGCGCAACCCAATGGCTACACCGAGGCGACCCTTCGTGGTCATCGCCGCGCCATGAAAGCGAAATTGGCGTAACGTCAGAGACGTGGGTGTCGTAATTTGGGCGGACGAACGAGTCCGATTTGTGCTGATCTTGCTTCTCGTCGCTGTTCTTGGCCTCACGTTTTGGGAGACTCGCGAGCGGCAGTTCGAGCCCAAAGCCACTCGATGGTGGCTTACTTTTGTCCTACTTACTCACGCATTTGGCTATCTGCTGCTGCGGGGCTACACCATCTACGCAGACCGCAAGACTCGATGATCGCTCGTTGGCGTGCTACCGAAACTCGATGGAAAGCGCTGATCCTCCTGGGCGGAGCGCTCGTCATCCTCGGTCTCTCCGGACGCTACGGCTCCACCACCGATCTTGAGATTAGCAAGGTTGAGGCGGTCGAAATCGGCTCGGAGTACCTTGATTTCGAGCCGGAGATCACGGAGAGTCGAATTCTTCGACAGGGGTTCTTCCGCCGCCCCGTGTGGGCCGTGAACTTCCGCATCCCTGATCCCGCCGATCCCCGCAACGAAACTCTGCGCCAACTCGTCGTTGAGGTTGATGCCGTGACCGGCGACGTTCTGCGGATCGGTGATGACGGAGCCGACGAGCCAGCCAGCGGCTGACGTTTTCTGCTCAAGCGCTGTTGAGCGTGGTCACATCATATCTACATATCTACCCTGACGGGAGCTTCTTTATGTCTACCCTGGCGGGAGCTTCTTTACTTGTGGTACGGTCCGCCTACGTGTGACGGGGGTCACACGCATAACCAAGGGAGGCTCGCACATGATGGTGCTAGGCCAAGAAACTGTTGACCTTACGTCGACGGTATTCACCGAGGCGTACTACTTCTTCACCGTGGCCATTATGTGGCTGTTGCACGTTGGCTTCATGACATACGAAGCGGGAGTAAGTCGCCGCAAGAATGTTATGGCTACGGCTATGAAGAACATTCTTACAATCGCGGTAGTTACCCCGACGTTCTACTACCTCGGATGGTGGGTTTACTTCTGCTTTGAAGAAGGAATCCTTCCGACCGGGTCAGCCGACGGAGCGAATAGTGTCGGATCGGCGCTCTATTTCTGCGGCGACGGATACGGGCTTCCATGGGACGGCTCGATGGGGCCCCACCTCGGCGACAACATCACCGGCGTATTCTGGGCGGCATTCGTCCTCTTCTCGTGGACGACGGGATCCATCATGTCAGGTGCGCTACTCGAACGAGTTCGCATGTCCGGCTATCTGATCCTCACTGCCATCATGGGTGGCATCGTATGGGTCATTGCTGCAGCCTGGGGCTGGAGTTACGGCGGGTGGCTCACAGTCCACTTCGGCTACCACGACTTCGCCGCCTCGGGAGTAGTGCACGGCATTGCCGGCATCTTCACGTTGGGTGTCTTGTTCCGGCTCGGTCCACGCATCGGCAAGTATGACCGCAGCGGTGGTGCGAGAAATTTCAAGCCTCAGAATCTGCACCTTACGTTGATGGGCTTGATGATCATCTTCACGGGGTTCTACGCGTTCTACGCGGCGTGCCTCGCGATCACCGCTGGTACAGCCCCGGGTTGGGCGAACATCTACTTCAGCCCTGCAACCTTGTCAGCCATCACCTTCACGATCACGATGGGCTTCGCGGGCGGGTTCGCCGGCGGCTACATCTTCTCGAAGGGTGACCCTTTCTGGACGCTCTCTGGTGGCCTCGCTGGCGTGGTGACAGTGTCGGCGGGAGCCGACATCTATCAGCCCTCGCTGGTCATGATCCTGTCGTTCTTTGCGGCCGGCATCGCGATCTGGGTTGGCAACTTCCTGGCCGTGCGGATGCGAGTCGACGACGCTGTCGGCGCAGTTGCCGTCCACGGAGTTATGGGATTCATCGGTGTCCTACTCGTAGGAGTGTTTGCCTCGGGCTATCCCACCGGCGTCGCCGGGGTCGAGACCTCACTTCTCGGTCAGGCAGTTGGCGTAGCGGCATTGTTCCCGCTCGCCTTCCTGTCGGGATACATCATCTCTGGAATACTCAAGCAGTTCAACATGCTGCGAGTTCCGGCAGAGGTGGAGCTCGAAGGTCTCGACATCGCCGAATACGGAGGAGACTTCTTCCCCGAATTCGGCATGGCAGACGAGATGATCGTCAACGCGGACGGTTCGGAAGAACTAGCCGCCCCTGTCCTTCTGGCCGCATTCCACGACCTCAAGTCCACGTGATCTCGCGATGCTTCAACTGATCGGCTCAATCATTCTGATGTACCTCGTCGTCGGCTCAGCCGCCGTCTGGGGTACTCGGAAATGGGCTTCCCAGAAAGAGGCACTCGCAACCACAAACGAACGAACGGAAACGAACCAATGAATACCTTCCCGTATGACAGCTGGGATGCGGCGCTCGCAGATTTGGGCGCCTATTACACCTGGGCTCATAACGACACGGCAATCAAGATTATCACCGTTATCGGAATCGTGATGTCGCTGTACTGGATGTACAGCTTCGTGACTACCGAGAGCAGCAAGCTTGACGAAAAGGCGAGCGAGCTCGCCAACAAGTATCGGAGTAACTGATGGCTGGAAAGCAAATTGAATTCAAGGATGAGCAGACGCATGACAAAGGCTTTGAACGAGCCGTCGTGATGTTCAGCGTCGCGTGCATTGTGCTGGTCATCATCGCAGTCAACGTTGTTGGAGGCGGCGGGGTCTGACACCCAAAGTGAAGCAACTAATGACGTCTCGACCGCGAGCGGCACAACTGCTGCTCGCGGTCGCGGGCATATCCATGTTCTTGCCGTGGGCACGCAGCGACGTCCCCTTGCTACGAGACGCACAAGGTGTCGACACCAGTGAGGGTATTCTCGTACTACTCGTATCCCTCGCCACCATCGGTCTCATCCGTGTCGGTCTGCGGCCTGCATGGATGGGTGCTGGACTCGTGTTCGCAGTCGCAGGACGCGAGATTCTCAGCATCAGTGATCACGCCAACGCATCACCCGGTACCGGGTTGTGGATCTCATTCGCTGCGGGAACGGGAGCCACGATTCTTCTGGTCATTGAGATGTTCGGGGCAATTACCCGGCCAGCTCCGGATTCCTGATCATTTTCGGACTCATTGAGATTGATCGGGCCGCGACGACAAATCGACACTCGTCTCGTTGGACGCAGCCGCTTCGCGTTCCATTCGCAGTTCGTCGAGATTGTGTATCCCGTCGAGATTGCCGGCCTCAGCCGCCCGCTGCCACCAGTACTCCGCTGATTCGGAGCCGCTGAGTCGGCCCTGATTCTGCCGGATAAAACCGAGATTAACCATCGCGTCGTCATGGCCGACGCGCGCCGCATTGTCCCACCAATAAGCGGCGGAGTTATGACCCACCGTTCGTCCCGCCTCGAATCGGAGAACACCAAGATTGAACATAGCATCGGCGCCGCCCTTGGCTGCCGCAGCGGCCCACCATGACTCGGCGGAATCTTCACCCTCAATGCGGCCAAGTCCCATGCCGACCAAACCAAGGTTGGTCATGGCGTTGACATCGTCTTTGGACGCGGCGTTTCGCCAGCGCTCAATCTCTTCGTCATCGGGCTGTTCGCCGGTCATCAAGACTCCTGATTACTCATTGGCAATGTAGCGGTTGGGAATGAATGCCAATCCGGCGTTGGGCTAATCTGAAAGGAAGGGAAAGTCGACCGGCGCACGTTGGACGAGGCCGTACTGTGTGACCTCAGGGGCCGGTGAGACCCGCAAGCCGGGTATGGGTTCACGGCTCAACAACCACCAGGATCCCAAATCCAGCCAGCACTGTGCCAGCGAGGCCACCGATCAGCTGACGTGTTCTGTCGGTCAGCGCCGCGCGTGCGTGTAAGGACGAGCACAGAACAACCCAGCCCGTGAGCCAGACGAGTCCAATACCAAGATACACACCTGCGAAAACGAGCCCTTGTAGCCAGACCTTGCCGTGGGGAGCGAGGAAGCTTGGTAGGAGCGACAAGAAGACGATCGCAACCTTCGGGTTCAAGACGTTGGTGTAAAGACCTTCACGAAAAGCGGCTCTCGGGCGGACTGGATTGGCACACGACTGCGTCGAAGTCTTGTCGTTCCTCAACGCCCAGTAGGCGGCGCGAACACCGAGAAGAACCAAATAGAAGCCGCCGGCCAACCGAAGAATAGCGAACGCACTATCAGAGGCTGCCAACACCGCCGACACACCAAGCGTGGCAAACGCTGCGTGAACCACCAAGCCTGAACAGACACCCCCGGTCGCGGCAAGACCACACGCTCTGCCCCCAAACACGGCGTGACGAGCTACGAGTGCCATGTCAGGGCCCGGGGTCACTGCCACGATGGTCACAACCACGACGAAGCCGAGTAGATCCGCATCGCCCAGCAACGCGGCGATCACAATGAATCCTGACTCCCCTCGGTGCCAAAGGGACGGCTGGGAATCGTCCTATCTAACGCGTGGTAATCGCTGGCCTCACGCGTCCAAATCGATGCTTGCGTGGTGAGTCCGGTGGGCGTATCAAGCGTCCCTGCGGCTACGGAGATCTTGTCGGCTGTTTCGCCGCTGCGCCAAAACAAGGTGCTGCCACACTCCTCACAAAAGCCATACCCCACGGTGCCGTCCGGGCTGTACCACCGCAACCGCTCCATCGAATCAACTTGAAGATCGTCACGCATGCACTGTGTGGCCGCGAGAAAGTGGCCGGTGTGGCGACGACAACGATGACAATGACAGTTGATGACGTCTCGAACGTGACCAGCTATCCGGAAACGGACACGCCCACACAAGCAACGACCCGAGACCTCGTCTGGCAAATCAGCTCCAAGGGTACGGAGAGTTGCTCAGCGGATGGAGCTTGCCTTCGGCGTAGCGGGAGTAGCGGAACGGCTCGAGCAAGGCCTGTGGTTCGCCCATGATCTCCTTGGCCACGAGTGCACCAACCCCGATCATCTTGTAACCATGGTTGGAATCGGCGATGACATGAGCGTTGCCGGCAAACGTGTCGAACACAGGGAAACTGTCAGGGGTGAAGGCTCCGATACCCCCTGAAGGTTCCCTGCTCATCTTCGGATGCATGTTCTCGAATCGCTCGTGGCAGAACGAAAGCGCCGAAGCCCAGATCATGCGGAAGTCGTCATTGACCACGAAGTCAGGACTGGCTTCGCCATAGGGGTCGACTGCGACTTCGTCGAACGGCTTATCCACCTTCATCGGCATGTAGCCGCCCTGTATGCCACCGAAGTTCAAGTCGGGCTTGTAGTAGATGCCCCATTCACCGTCAACGAGCATGTCGCCGTCATCGGAACGCAACGGCACATCGGTATCAACGTGGACAACTGGTGGAACCTCACCTGCATTGGTCCGAAGATAGCCGGGGTCAATGGCCAAGGTGCCTTCCTGCAACGCCCAGTATCTCCAAGTTGGCTGACTGATCATCGTGCCGTCGACAAGGATGTCAGTGCTTTCGGGGAGATTGAGCATGCGCCAGAAGTGCGGCGCCCATGGGCCCGCTCCCATGACTACAACATCGCATGCGATCGTACCTCTGTTGGTGACCACAGCGCTCACGTTGCCATCGGACATCTCAAGTTCACGCACGTCGGCATGACCAATAATGTCGACACCTTCAGCCCGGCATTTCGCTTCGAGACCATCCAGCGATGGCTGGTTGAAGGCAAAGCCACCGCGCTTTTCATGCAGCACAGAGGTGATCCCACCAGCCCGCCAGTCATGAAAGATGGTCTTCATGTAGGTGTCACACGCCGAGGACCCCTCAATGAAGGACGACTCATACCCGATGGCCTGCTGCTGCTCGTAGATCGAGCGGACATCATCGTGCATTCCCTCGTGAGAGATCTGCATGTAGCCCACCGGGTGGTACGCGTAGGCGGCGAGATCACTCTCCCAGACCGACACCGAGTGTGCCATGAGTTCCCGCATGGCCGGTTGGAAATAGTTGTTGCGAACAACACCGCAGGCGATACCGGACGCACCTGCACCAATTCGCGTCTTGTCGATGATCAAAATGTCGGCGCCGCTACCTGTTCCCGCTGACTTCAACTCCTTCGCGAGATGATAGGCCGTCGACAGGCCATGGATTCCAGCACCAATGATGCAATATCGCACCGAGGTTGGAAGTGGGAGAATCTCTTCATCTATGCGCATGGCTTAGTGCCCCGAGGGTGCTTCCCAGCCTTCGAGGACCGGCGGCTTCCAATCGCCTCCGACACTCCGACACTCATCGACCCATGGGCCGAGATCAACCTGCGGGAACTTGCAGTGAATGTCCTTGAGTTGAATTCCGTAGGAATTGCCGGACTGAAGATGCTTGATAAGAACCTTGCGGGCCAGTTCATCCTCTCGCCCCGGTGGAATGTCGAAGTAGATCTTGAGAAAGGCGTTCGAATACCGGTCAAAGACAGCGGGTTGGCCATCTTCTTCTAGTAGCCAGATGTCCTCGAGCCAGTTGAGATCCTCGCCCGGAGTAGCTGCCATCAGGTCAACATCTTCAACCAACGACATGTCGCTTTGGTAGTCGAACCGCTTTCCAGCGAGTTGCTCCGCATCGATTCCAACCGTACGTTTTCCAGTATCGGCTTTGATCTCAGCCATCTCAACTGCCTTCCTGACCGGTCATCTTGGCCATCATGTCGCGCATCTCCGCGAGGTGGTTCTCTTCTGTAACGCCAGGGATGTAGTTGGTTCCGGCGAGCGGTACCTTCGCCATCGCAGAGGCCTCATACGTGAGGGCCGCAAGGTCCTCGGGCTCAAGGTTGTGGATGTTGGTCTTGCCGCACGCACGAGCGAGCAACTGGACTTCCATCGTGAGCGTGATGAGATAGTTGTACACCCGCAGCGCAGCTTCATCGACGTCGAGACGCTTGCGCAATTCGACATCTTGGGTGGCAATACCCACTGGGCAACGACCGGTATGGCAGTGGTAGCACTGGCCGGCAGGGACACCAATAGTGCCTTCGTAGTCGGTGATGCCTGGCAAATGTTTGTTGCAGTTGAGAGCCATGAGGGCCGCTGTCCCAATCGCTACACCCTTGGCTCCAAGGGCGAGACACTTGGCAATATCGCCACCGTTGCGAATGCCGCCAGCAACAACAAGATCGACGTCATCAGCGAGACCAACATCTTCGAGCGCTCGGCGCGCTTCAGGAATCGCCGCCATAAGCGGGATACCTGTTTCCTCAGTCGCCAAGTGGGGACCGGCACCAGTGCCACCTTCGGCGCCATCGAGATAGATGGAGTCGGGTCCACACTTCGCAGCCATCCTCACGTCGTCATAGACCCGGGATGCACCAAGCTTGAGCTGAATCGGGATCTGATAGTCGGTCGCTTCGCGGATCTCTTGGATCTTGAGCGATAGGTCATCCGGACCGATCCAGTCGGGGTGACGGGCCGGTGACCGCTGATCGATGCCCGCAGGCAGCGAACGCATCTCGGCGACTTGCTCGGTGACCTTTTGACCCATGAGGTGACCACCAAGACCCACCTTGCAGCCCTGTCCGATAAAGAACTCAGCAGCGTCGGCCAACATCAGGTGGTGCGGGTTGAAGCCGTATCGACTCTGAATGACCTGGTAGAACCATTTGGTCGACAAGTCACGTTCTGGCGGAATCATGCCACCTTCACCGGAACACGTCGCCGAGCCCGCCATTGACGCACCCTTGGCCAATGCCATTTTGGCTTCAATTGACAACGCACCGAAGCTCATCCCCGTGATGTACACCGGAATGTCGAGTTCGAGTGGCTTCTTCGCGAACCGGCCACCGATGACCGTCTTGGTATCGCACTTCTCGCGATAGCCCTCGATCACAAAGCGTGTGAGGGTGCCTGGCAGGAAGACAAGTTCATCCCAGTGTGGGATCTTCTTGAACATCGAAAAGCCGCGCATCCGGTATCGGCCGAGTTCAGCCTTTACATGAATATCGTTGATGACCGTCGGCGTGAAGATTTGGCTCTGACCGAGATTATCGGTCTTGGCATTGACCAAGACTGCATCTTGCTCGGCTTGGGTTTGTGCGTTCTTTGCTTGACTCATGAATCCATCCCCCTCAGATGACGAGCTTCTTCTCGGACGGTTCAAGCGCGTCATAATTGTGGAGTTGCTTGCCGCAAACGAACTTTTCGAACGGTGGTGGCGTACCAAGGTCATACAACGCGAACTTGCGATTGATGAACTCAGTATCAGCATCGGTCCAATCGCCAGGCACACAGTCGACACCGAGTGACGCAATCTTTCCACCCACATAGATGGCGCCGTCATACATGGAATCGCCCATGTTGTGGCCAGCATCACCACAGATGATCTGGCGACCTCGCTGCATCATGAAGCCCGTGTTGATACCCACATTGCCTTGAACGATGATGGTTCCGCCCTTCTGGTCAATGCCGGTGCGAGCACCAACATCACCCTTGAAGACCAGGTCACCACCACGCAATGCCGCACCAGTAAGCGAGCCTGCACCGCGTTCGACGACGACCGCGCCAGACATCATATTTTCCGCACACGACCACCCGACTCGGCCGTCGATCTTCACAATCGGCCCGTCGATCAGGCCACAAGCGAACCAGCCCGGCGATCCTTCGAAGGTGATGTTGCAACGCTTGAGTATGCCGACTCCAAGCGAGTGCTTCGACCCAGGATTGGCGACGGTGACGTTGTGAATGTTTTCGACATAGATGAGACGGCGAAGCTCCAAATTGATCTGCCGAGTCGTCAAATCGGTGGCATCAAGGCGTGCCGAGTCACCATCGACCTCTGCGGTCATCGGTGCTACGGCATCGGGTTCCGCGAGACCTCGGGCGTCATAGCTAATGCCAGATTTCGAACCTGCGCTCATACCTGCCATACCTTTACTTCGCGCTCGTAGGGATCACGGGTGTCGACCTCACGCCCGACAAGGGCACGAATCGCAATTTCTTCAGTGGCAACCACAACCATCTCGTCGCTTTCGAACAATACGAGGGGCTTCGCAGCCATCTCATCCTTACAGAAACCGAGTTGGTTGCCGGTCACACAGACATAGGTGAAGACCCCGTCGAAATCGTCGAGACTCTCCTTCATGGCCGTTTCGAGTTCAACCCCACTCTGCAACTTCTCTGCGAGATACACCGCGATGATCTCCGAATCACACTCTGACTGGAATCGATGGCCCGCACGCTCAAGGCGGCGGCGCCAGTAGTGGTAGTTGGTCAGTTGGCCGTTGTGAACCACGGCGACGTCGGCAAAGGGGTACGCCCAGTAGGGGTGTGCACTCGCCAGGTCAACGTCAGACTCGGTGGCCATACGAACGTGGCCGATGCCGTGAGTGCCGGTAAACGCGCCGAGGTTGTACTGGCCGTCAACGGTTTCGGCGTCGCCGAGATCCTTTACGATCTCAAGGGAGTTACCAAGCGAGAGAACCTCGCAGCCCGGAACGTCCTCGAGATAGTCAGCCAATGGCTTGAGTTCACCTGAATAACGCACCGTGGCGCGGAAGGCATAGCCAGTTTCGCTCTGCATCGTCGCCACATCAGCGCCAATCTTGGCGAGGCGCGACTCGACTTCTTGTCGATTCCGCTCGAGGCGCTCTTCCATATGCATGCTCCCCGCCTCACCAGGTTCGGCGAGTACAAACCGGATAACGATCATGTCGTCGGACGGCCCATAGAGCGCATACCCGGTGGAATCGGGCCCGCGGTGCTTCATTGATTGGAGCATCTTGGTCAGCTCCGCGCCAATATCCGCGGTGCCATCACGATGGATAATGCCGGCAATGCCACACATATGTCGTGTCTCCTTATTCGGTCGTTGGGGTGTAGACGAACTACTTACGGGAGGATGTCGAGGTATTCGTCGACATCCCAATCGGTCACCGTCGCCATGAATCGTTCCCACTCATCACGCTTGTAGTGCTCAAAGACACGGAACATATCTCCGGGGAGAGCCGATTTGATGACATCATCGGCACGAAGCGCGTCGAGCGCCTCACCGAGATTCATCGGAATCTTCTTGACGTCTTTGCCCGCTTCCATGGCCTCGTAGATGTTGCGTTCTTCAGGGGGTCCAGGATCGAGTTGGGCATCGAGACCATGGTCCATGGCCTTGATGAGGCCAGCCATTGAAAGGTACGGGTTAACTGCAGAGTCCACCGAGCGGTACTCGAAGCGGCCAGGAGCCGAAATCCGCAATGCCGTGGTGCGGTTCTGGAATCCCCAGTCGGCAAAGACCGGCGCCCAGAAGCCCGTGTCCCACAGACGGCGATAGGAGTTGACGGTGGGCGAGCCGAGGCACGTGAGGGCCTGGAGATGCTCGATGATGCCACCGATCGCCATCATGCCGATTGGGCCCGGGATCTGCGGATCATCACCTTCGGGCATGAACTTGTTGTTGTCGTCGCCGTCCCACAACGAGATGTTGTGGTGACAACCGTTCGCGGACACGCCCATGAACGGCTTCGGCATGAAGCATGGGAAGGCACCGAGCTCACGGCCGACCTGCTTGCAGATCTGACGATAGGTCGAAAGACGGTCAGCGGTGAGTTCTGCCCGGTCGAAGTTGAAGTTGAGCTCGAGCTGACCTGGTGCGTCCTCATGGTCGCCCTGGATCATGTCGAGGCCCATGGCTTCGCCGTATTCGACAACACGATGGATGAGCGGTTGAAGCTCGGCAAACTGGTCAATGTGGTAGCAGTTCGGCTTGGTGAGCCCTTCAACGGTCGGTTTGCCGTCAGCATCAGCCTTGAGCCACATCATCTCAGGTTCACAACCAGCTCGGAGATGGAGCCCGTGCTTGGCTTCGAACTCAGCGTGGATCCGCTGCAAATTGCCACGACAGTCCGACGAGAGGAACGCACCGCCGTCTACTTTCTCTTCCCGACCGCGAAATAGCGTGCAGAAGACACGAGCCGTCTTGGAGTCCCATGGGAGCTTCATGAAGGTGTCAGTTTCTGCGACACCGACGAGTTCTTTGGATTCTGCCCCGTAGCCGATGTAATCACCGTGACGGTCAACGAAGAGATTGGCAGTCGAGCCGTACACCAACTGGAAACCCTTGCGGGCGATCGTCCCGAAGTGCTTGGCCGGGATGCCCTTGCCCATAATCCGACCCGTTACTGAAATGAACTGACAGTAGAGGTACTGGATCCCTTCATCCTTGATTTGTTTCTCGATCGCCATTACTTCGGCCTCGCGGCCGTCAGCGCTGATGAACTCTTCGATGTCGCTCATTTGTCCCCCAAGAATGTATAGAACGTAGACACCCAGCCTCAAGCTGGATGTGGCTCTCGACAATACAAGTGAACGATCGCCCCCGCTAGTGAAACACAGAACCGCGCAACATGTCCACTCTGAAGGGTGAAACTTTCACCTTATTAGGGATAACTCGCACAGGACTCGATCGGGGATGCCCACTTCCTCTGGCACGGTCAATCTCTCGTCTATGGGCGACTCACGAGAGAACCACAGCCGGGTCAGGTACCAGATCCCGGGCGAGCCACTGAAACACTTTCCAGGCCATCGCCGGGCTCGACATGTCGTGAGCGACCTGTTTGGCCGCTTCCACACTGATCGGAACGGCATCAGGGGCCTTGACGTGCACTTCGGCCACTCGTTCGGCCATAACGAACCATCCGACAGCCTCACCCGGGGAACGACCACCGGTAAGCAGGCCGTGGTTACGAAGGATGCAGAGCTTCGTGTCACCCATCGCCTTGGCGATCCGTTCACCGCCTTGTACAGAGATGACCTCAAGATCCTCACCCATGTAGATCGACTGATCGAAGACAAACGAGCAGGACTCCTGCGAGAGCGGCTCAAACGGCTTCACGTTCGCCGACCAGGGCGTACCGAACTGCGTATGAGTATGCGCTGCTGACACAAGGTCAGGCCGCGCCGCGAGGATCGGCGAGTGAATGTTGTAGCCGGCGGTGTTCACACCATTGGTGTCCGGGCCGGCGGCAATCCGGCCATCCGGGCCAACCAGTATCAGCTTGTCGACGGTGGCCGCCCAGAACGGAATCCCGTAGCCCAGCACCCAGAAGTGGTCGGTGAGAATCGGATCGCGGGCCGAGATGTGACCGTCGCCGAGTTGACCCCACCTCAGCTTCGAAAAGATTCGATATCCAATGGCCACCTCCCACTTGCGGTGCTGTCGCATCTCCTCGGGGTCGTCAAACGACGGAAGGTCAGAGGAGTACGAGATATCGGGGTACTCGTCGAAGATCAGTGCCATCGCGTCAGACTAGGCGTCGATTCAGACCCCAGGAAAGGACTGCTGAGTCTGCTCCATCGAGAGAAGCCATTGTTTGAGTTCGAGGCCACCCGCAAATCCGGTGAGTGACCCGTTCGCCCCCACGATTCGGTGACACGGCAAGATGATCGGGACGGGGTTCTTGCCATTGGCCGCACCCACCGCTCGAAACGCTCCCGGACGACCAATGCGTTCGGCCTGCTCGCCATAACTCGTGGTTTCGCCGTAGGGAACCGAGGCCAGGGATCGCCACGCTTCGACCTGAAACTCGGTGCCGTGGAGATCAAGCGGAAGATCGAAGTCCTTGCGATCGCCAGCGAAGTACTCGTGGATCTGGGCCTCTGCTACCAAGAGCACGGGGTCATTATCGATAACGGGCAGGTCATCGGCGAGACCAACCTGGCCTGGAGTCTGGCCGTCGAAGAGCACACGGGACACGCCATCGTCGGAGGCGATGAGTGTCAGCGTGCCAATGGGGGTGTCAAAAAAGGATTGGCGATTGACCATTAGTAGTCTCCTACAGGTGCGGAAAGGCTGGCCCAGAGATGCTGGGCGGCATGGGCACGAAACGGACGCCAGTCTTCAGCCCGCGCTGCGAGGTCGGCGATGGATGGGAGTTCGTCGGCTCCGGTGAGCCTGGCGACGGCCTGGCGAATGCCGAGATCGCCGGCCGGAAAGGCGTCAGGATCTCGATGGGCGCGCATGGCCACGACATCGGCCGTCCACGCGCCAATCCCCGGGAGGGCCAAAAGGTCCGCCCGGAAGCGTTCAGGGTCCGAATCGTGGAGGTCAAGTTCTCCATCGGCTACCGCTTGAGCGACCGCAGCAATAGTGCCAGCGCGGCGGCGCGGCATTGCCGCCTGACAGTCATCGCCGAGACCGACCAAGGCCAACGGATCAGGGAACTGATGCGTAAGGCCCAGCGCCGGGGCGACGAACCGCATCCCGTAGCGCTCGGCGAGGCGAGCGGTGACGGTAGAGGCCCCAGCAACACTCACCTGCTGGCCGACAATTATGCGTACAACGGTCTCGAATCGATCCCAGCCACCGACAACTCGAAGACCTGGGCGCGCCGCCACGAGCGAGCCAAGCAGCGGATCACCAGCAAGGTGTTCGTTAGCCGTCTTCACGTCGTCATCGAGCCCGAAGAAGCGCCGCACCCGGGCTACCTCATCGACGATCGACTCATACGTCGGCAGATGTGCCGTGAGCCTCAGGTGGTCGGCCTGACGATCATCGGGGGCCGTGAGATCGAGCTCGACCACCCCCGGGTGGCCACAGATCGCCATAGCCCGACGATAGGTCGTGTTGCCGTCGTCATCAGCGACAAGCGACTCCACTCCCGCGGTTATCCGTGGACCGAGGTGAGATCGGATCATAGCGAGATCAAGAGGTCCGACGAACGGCAAACGCAGACGGAGTCCACCATCGGCAGGAAGACAATCACGGCGGCCACGCTTGGCCCGAAGGTCGCGAGGCGAGAAGCGGAAGATCTGCTCCACGACTCTGTTCATCTGTCGAACACTGCCGAACCCGCTAGCGCCGGCGATGACATTCATCGAGAGATCCGACTCATCGAGTAGGCGACGGGCGAAATGGGCCCGCCGGGAACGAGCGACAAAGTCGGGGGTCGCACCGATGTGCTCGTCAAAGAGGCGCCGAAGCTGGCGAGTGGAGTAGCCGACACGATCAGCAAGGGCACCTTCATCGAAGCGGTCGAGGAACCCATCGGAGATCAGTTGGACAGCGGCCGCAACCGGTTGCGGCGCATGGCTGAACTCGACCGAACGAAGATGACGATCCGGTCGACACCGAAGACACGCCCGATAGCCGGCAGCCTCCGCAGCAACCGGCGCGGTGTAGGCCACAACGTTGCGCGGATCGGGCCGAGCCGTGCACCCAGGCCGACAATAGATGCCGGTGGTAGCGACTGCAGAAACGGCCATACGAGCAGTATGCCCGATCCCTTCGGACAGATTCGGACATGCGATATTTCCCGAGCCACGACTTCCAGCCAACCGGACTCGCTGGACCTCAATGTGCGCTGGTCGTTTGACTACACGTGCACTGGGGTGAAGATGGACTGATCGATCGACGAGTCCCAGCCCGCTTCGCTGAACAGGCCCGCCGCGATGCGGCCCACCTCGTCGCTCGACTTCGCTGACGAACCGTTCCCGCCTCGTGCGACTGCGATCCCCTCGTCAATCCAACCGATGTACGGGTAGCCCGTGACCGTGCCGGTGACCACACACGGCTTCGACGTCAACGGACCAAAGTCGGCTTCGGGTAGGAGGGCTCGAAGGTTCACAGACAGACTGTCGACCTCGTCGGGATTACCGTCGCTGTGGAACCAGTCCACGAGTTGGTCCTGCTCAAGAGGTACGAACGTCGCGAGATTGCCACCGATCTTTATGCGGCGAACACCGTCGGGATACTCAGTCGGAGGGTTCCAGTAAATCTCCTCAACACGTTCGTCGTATGGCTGATCACAGACCAGGCTCGGGACCTCACGACCATCGCCGAATCCCTCCCACTCGGCCATGACTATGGTTCTCGGGCGGCGCTCGACGGCCAACTGCACAGCTGCGAGATCGCCGGCGAAGGCACCTGTGGCAAGTAGCACTTGTCGCGCGGAGATTGTTCCGAAGCTGCCGCTGACCTCGAAGCCACCGGCCGCACCTCGTAGCGAATCCACCTCTGCGTTGATCACTGTGGCGCCGGCAGCCTCAGCGAGACGCGACTGGGCTGCGACAAGCCGGCGCGGCCGTATATACCCTCCCGGTGCGCCCTCGAAGACCAGGTCGAGATCATTGGAGATATTGATCCCCATGGTTTCACGGACCCACGCTCTGTCCACCAATTGAGCATCGCTCCCGTACACCACCGCCCGTTCAGCCCAATCGGCTGCGTCGCAGTAGGCGGCCAGAAAGCCGCACGGCACATGGAAGTCAATGCCCGAACGTTCCGCAATGTCGCCATACCGTCCGATCGCCTTGGCCGCCAGTTCGGTCCATACACCGGTGCGCCCAACGATGCGGGTGATTCGTCCGGCGTCTCCATGACTCGAGTACTGGTCTCCCGGCCCAATGAGGGCGACAGAACGGCCCTGCTCGGCAAGATGACGGCCTGCCGCACCACCAATCATTCCTCGGCCAACAACAACAACATCTACATCCATGTTGCCAGTCTGGCCGATCAATGGAACCTGCCGGGTACCAGCCGTCGGTGACGACGGACTGCGGCAGTGGCCGGCGATGGCCGGGATGGGACGAAGGCGATTACGCACATCACGAGCACGCCGGCAACCACCCGGGCCGCAGTGAATGGTTCTTCGAATACCAGCCAACCCACAACGAACATCGTCGGAAGCTCGATCGCTCCCGCCAGAGCGGCGCGAGCGGCGCCAACGGCCGGAGCGACCAACGAATAAATGAACTGCGGGACTACCCCAGTGGTGACACCGATGCCGGCGACCAGGAACCAGGCCCGCACGTCACCGGGGATCATCTCGTTCGAAGGAAGGCTTAGCATCAGGGGCCCCAGACCAACCATCGAGCCGATTGAGAGCGCGACCACTCTCTCTGATGCCTTCAGGCTCCCGAGGCGATTCGTGACCACCGCGACCGCGAACCCAAAACTGACGGGCGCCGCAATCATGATGAGCAGCTTGTTCTTGTGGGCTCCATCGAGTTCGGGGCCAAGGGCAAGCACTGCCGCGGCGATCACCACCAGCGCTCCCCACAACGCGCGCGGGTGCGGGGTATCTCGAAAGAGGACCCAGGCGAAGACAATCGCAAAGATCGGATAACTCATGTAGAGCACGGCGGCGGTGGCAACGGGGACCAATTCGAGCGCTTCGACATAGCTGGTCCAGCCCAGACCCATCGCTACACCCATTACAAGCCCCCAGGCGAACGCACGGCGCTTCTCGCGTGTGACCCGAAGGAAGACCCCCAGGACCAAAAAACCGGCCATGTTGCGATAGAAGACCACCGCAACCGGTGCCATACCGCCGTCGGTGAGTTCACGGGCAAAGATCGGAACTGTGCCCATCATGATGGAAACAACAATGATGCCGACCGTGGCAACCCGCGAGGTGATCTCGACTG
>Ga0233427_10001979_pt1 | contig 20359 bp, 19 predicted proteins | sample SI_118_April2016_5_FD_179885 | JGI IMG/M metagenome (GOLD analysis project Ga0233427, IMG submission 179885) | Seawater microbial communities from Saanich Inlet, British Columbia, Canada - SI_118_April2016_100_MG | ecosystem: Environmental > Aquatic > Marine > Inlet | place: Canada: British...
ATTTATAAATTAATATTATTATTTATATATTTATTTATATTTATTTATAAATTAATATAATTATTTTTTCGCAAAATTTATTTATTAAAATATTTGATTATATTAATAAAATTAAATAAATTATAAAATAATAATTAAACTTGTTTAACTATATTAGTTTAATTTTAATACAAATTATTAAAATGATAACATTAAATGAATTAAATTCTTCTAGACAAACAAATTATATTATAATATTTATATTATTACTTATTTTTACTGGTAGTATTGTAAGTATTAAATATATTTATGGTGATACTACTAAAAAAGAAGATAAAGAAGAGAATACTAATGATGAAAATAAAGAAGAGAATACTAATGATGAAAATAAAGAAGAGAATACTAATGATGAAAATACAGATTCAACATTAAAACAATGGGCAAGATTTTTAATACCTCTGTTTGCGATGGGTGCTTTTTTTGTAGCCTGTTGTATTATTTCTAAAATTATTGTGAATGGCAATCATCCTTTGTTAGATGCTCCTAGAGATCAATTTTCTGGCATTATCTTTATGTTTTTAGTAGCAGGTATATTAACTGTTTTAAATTTAACAGTATTAAAAGATATGAAATTAATTGATTATATTAAAGGTAAAAAATTCTCTGTGGTTGGAGTATTTATGGCATTAGGTGTTAGTGCTATTGTTTTTGGTTTCTTAGATAATTTTGGAATGAAACTTGGCACAGATGCTTTAGATGATTCATTCCTTCAATTATTTTTAAGTCCATTCTCTGTTGATAGTAGATTTACAGAACATAGTGAAGTTATACAAGATAATTTAAAATATATGAATGTGTGGGCAAATAGTAAATGGAGAAGTGTTATTAATCACGTATTAAGATTTAAAGATGAAATCGCTGATGCTTCAAAAAAAAATAATAATTCAATGAAAGATTTAGTTAAAGATATAAAAGAATTTATGGATGATGGAGCATTACCATTAATTATACCTAAAGAAATAAAAGAAATAAATAGTAAAACTACTGGCACATACGCTTTTATACAAAATATAAAAGAAAAATATGATATTATAGATGGTTCTAAAGCAATGTTAGGTAATACATTTTCTGATTTTATAGGAGCCATTTTGGGAGCAGGTATTATTAATCTATTTATTTATATGACAAGTTATGATAGTGTCTATACTGGTGATGATTCAGTAGATAATAATTGGCTACTTACCAGTTTAAGCAAATATTCACCATTTATGGAAGCATTCTTTATAGCCATTGGTTGTTTAATACCTGTATTTCTCAATATTGCGATGACTCGTAGTAAATATAATCATACTAATAGAAATTCTTGGATTGTAGTTGGAGTTATTACTTTATTAATAGTTGTAATGATGTATTATAGTGCTTTTGGTATTAAAGATATGACATTGAAAGATAAAAAGAATTCTATAAAAAAAACTATGAATGATCTTAAAGATAGATTGGATATTACAAATAAACAAAATGATAAAACATTAAATAAAGATATTGATGCGTTTATTAATAGTTTGTAAATAATTTTAATTTTAATTTACAATTAAATTATAAAATATTATTGATAAATTACATTTTTAGTATCTAATCCTATCCATTCTGCTTTATAATGTTCATATATTCTTTCAACATGAATTGGATTCTTATGTATTGTTGCTCCATACATTCTTAATATATCTTTTGGATATAAAACAATTTTATTTTCAAAATTATTTATATATGCTCCCCACCATGATAATGTAGAATGACTTATAATATTATGATGGCATAAAGACATACACCATAAATCTATATAATCTAAATTGTCTTCATAATAAATACAATCATTATTAATTACATTAAATTTATTTTTCAATTGTTTTATATCATCTGAAAATATATTAATTATTATTTTTTTATTATCTTCTATTTGTTTTGATATATTATTTTTAATATAATTTATTGCTTCAAAAAAAAAAGTAAATTTTTCATTATATTTTATATTACAACCCCAATTTAATCTTACATGAACAGAAATATTTATTATATTAGTATCAAATAAATGTGGATATTTATTATTTATTAAATTATAACTATTTAAATCCGGCTTAATTAATTCACAAATATCATTATAGTAATCATTAAAATATAAATGTGATTGTAAATAACCTGTTATATATATAGTATTAGTATTATTAGTTTTAATAACATTTATAATTTTATTAGATACTGAGGAATGACCGGAACATTCATTTATTTTATATAATGGTTTATAATTATTATTAATAGTAATATCATCAATTGTATTTATTGTATCATCATAAAATTTTAAATTTCTATAAATAGTTTCACCATGATTTAAATTATATTGATTTTTTAATTTATTAATTTGTTTTTTTAAATTAATATTATTAAATTTTTTATTATATTTGCGTGCTAAACCATATCCAGCAAAAATTTGAAATAACGCATTCCCTAAACCGGTATTTATTTTTGTTAAAAATGGCGAGTCGTATTGTGTTAGATCTGGTATAATCATATTTATTTTATATATATATAATATTTACGTATAAATAAAGTAATTTAAAAATATTTAATTTATATTAATTAAATATTTTTAAATTACTTTATTTATACGTAAATATTATATATATATAATATCTATATTTTTTAAATTGTAAAGATGTTTAATTTAAAATCAACAAGAGGGGATCATAAAATATTTGAGTATGATACTAATAAATTTAAATTTAAAGAATTTATTGAGAATTTATACAATACAAATGATTTAGAAAATTTATATAATTTATCCATAGATTATAATAATTTAAAAAATAATTTAAATAATGATTTTAATTTAAATGATATTGAAACTGATTTACATAAAAAATTTTATAATGAAATAAAAAATAATGATAAATTTAAAATATTATATTGTTCATTAATAAAAGATATTTTTAATAGTTTTTTTCCAAATGAAAAAATATTAATCTACCAATCTTATCCTAGTATTAGATTTCAATTTGAAAATAGTATAGCTGTTCCAGAACATTGTGATTCGGATAGTATTGGTAATCATCCATTAGGAGAAAAGAATTTTATACTACCAATTACTACAATGTCAAATACTAATAGTTTATATATAGAATCAAAACCTAATGAAGGTGATTTTAAATCAGTTTATTTAGAATATGGTGATATATTTTATTTTAATGGTAATAAATGTATTCATAAAAATGTTTCTAATAAAGAAGGTAAACTTAGAATATCTTTTGATTTTAGAGTAATATTAGTAAAAGATTATATAAATTATTTAAATAATAATATTACTTATACAAATCCAAGAGATGAAAATTCTAAAAGAACACCTATTAAAATGACAATTGGTGGATATTATCAAATTACATTTAAAGAATATAATATAGAACAAATGCTTGAATGGTATAATATACCAAATTTATTATTACAACATAGACCAACATTTGGAAAAGAAGAAGCATTATCGTGTTATAATTATATGTCTGAAGATAATTTTATTACAGAACATAAAAAAACAATTGAATTAGAAAATATAATATGTAAATATTTAAATGTTAAAAATTGTATTATGACCACAAGTTGCACTACAGCATTAATTTTATCATTAATGTCATTAAATTTAAATAAAAATGATGAAGTAATTGTTCCAAATTATACTATGATAGCAACAGTAAATGCAATTAAACATTTAGGTTTAACACCAATTATTATCGATGTTGATTATGAAACATATGCTATAGATTTAAATGAAATTAAAAAACATATTACTATGAATACTAAAGTAATTATACATGTATCCATTAATAATAGATATAATAATTTATTTGAAATTAATAATTATTGTAAGGATAATAATATATTTTTAATAGAAGATGCCGCACAATCTTTAGGATGTAAAATAGATAATACTTATTTAGGAACAATAGGTGATATTGGTTGTTTTTCATTAAGCACACCAAAAATAATAAGTTCGGGACAAGGTGGGTTTATTGTTACTAATAATGATAAAATTGCTACAATAATATCTAAAATTAAAAATTTTGGAAGAAAAGAAAGTGGTAAAGATATATATGAAATATTTGGTTTAAATTTAAAATATACTGATATACAAGCAGTTATAACAATAGAACAAATGAAAAAATTAGATTATAGAGTTAAGCGTATGAGTGAAATATATAATTTATATTATAATAATTTAAAACATGATATAGAAATAATTAAACCATTATATGAGGGATGGCATCCCTGGTTTGTTGATATATATTGTAAATCAAATTTATTTAGAAATAAATTAATTGATTTTTTGAGAAAACATAATATACAAACAAGAGAATCATATGGTGAAATAAATAAAACTAATATTTATTATGATTCAAAATATATGAAAGGTAGTTCCAAAGTTTCAAATTGTTGTTTATTTTTACCATCATATATAACTATATCAGATGAAGAAATTAATTATATTTGTAAAATTATAAAATTATATATATATGGAAATGAAGAATTTATATATAGAACTTTAGAAAAAAATGATTTTAAAGATTATTTATATTTAATGAATTCATTTAGAAAAACTAATATTGATATAGATAAAGAATATTTTGATAAAATATATAATACTATAATTATAAATAATAGCACAATTATAGTATGTGAGTTTATGGGTAAATTAATAGGAAGTATTACAATTTTAATAGAACAAAAAATAATTCATAATTTTGCCCTATATGCACATATAGAAGATGTTTTTATTCATGAAGATTTTAGACATAAAAAAATAGGAACAGAGTTAATAAAAGAAGCATTAAACTATTGTAAAAAATTAAAAGTATTTAAAGTATCTTTAAATTGTAGTGATGAATTAGAAAAATTTTATTCTTTAAATAATTTTGAAAAAAGACAAATAAATATGTCACAATTATTATAATATTATTTAATTTTACATTTTTTACAAATTAAATATATTTTAATATTATATTTATTATTTATTTTAAAATTTAAAAATAAATTTATATTAAAATTTAAAAATAAATTTATATTAAAATTTAAAAATAAATACTAAATTTATATTAAATTTAAAAATGGATAAAGTTTCAGTAATAATCCCTACATTTAATAGATTTAATTATTTAATGAATACAATTAATTCTGTAAAAGAACAAACATATGAAAATATAGAAATAATTGTAGTAAATGATAGATCTACTGAAGATGAATATTATAATTATGATTGGAAATTAAATAATATAATTATTATACATTTAAAAGAAAATAGTAAAAATAAATTTGGATTTGCATGTGCGGGAGGATACCAAAGAAATTTTGGTATAGAAAAAGCGAGTGGAGATTATATAGCTTTTTGCGATGATGATGATATATGGTTTCCTAAAAAAATAGAATTACAAATAAAAGCAATGCAAATTACAGGTTGTAATATGTCTTCTACAGATGGTTTACTAGGTAATGGTGTATATAATGAGAATAAAAAATATGAAAAATATAATGAAGAACATTTTTTTAAAATATTATATAATATTTATGAAAAATATAGTAAAATTAAAAATAATAAAAATATGTTAGAAAATGGTTTTCCTAATATATGGAATTTAGAATTTATAAAAATACATAATTGTATGATATGTTCAAGTGTTATTATAAAAAAAGAAATAATTAATAAAGTTGGTAAATTTGATATTAGAAAAACAGGAGATGAAGATTATGATTATTGGTTAAGAACACTCTATTATACAAATAGTGTATATATAAAAGATATTTGTTTTTATTATGATGGAAGACACGGAGGGGGACAAAATTGGTAGATTTTTTAATAGTTCTTATTTTTTTAATTTATTTTTAATCATATTTCTATGTTCAACTACTCCTGTTTCGTCAGGATTAATATATTCACCAACAAATCTAAATTCTTCATCATAACTTATAGGAAAAGGTTTAATTATTTCTTTTGCTAACTTACAGAATGATGAATGAATTAAAGCATCATTTTTTATAATAGGATATATAATATTTTTTAAAAAATCTTGATCATAATTTCTAATACCATATTGTTTAAAATTATTAATTAAATGACATAAACTAATAATTTTAGGATTTTTCTTCATTCCAAACATTCCTCCTTGTATAGGATATGTATGATATGGATGATCTCTCATTATATGAAATAACTTATTAGAATTTAACCATTCATCAACTGCTAATTTTTCTCTTAATAAAATACGTGTATCAGTATCTCTAGATAACATTATAGATACATTAGAATTATCTATTGGTTCAAACCTCCACATCATAGGTTTTGAAGTATTTAAATCATCTTCTTTAAATATAAGTTTTACATTAGTATGTATTTGTAATTCACTAATAGTTTCCTTTGGAACACTAGGTAAATGAATATAAAACCAACATTCAAAATCAGGATAATAATCTTTAGCACACTCAACATTTTTAATAGCACCAATATTATAAATGGGTTTATCACCCCATAATGAAAAAGATATTACTTTTACCATTTTATATTTATTTATTATTTAATGTTTAATTTTAATTTACTTAATATTTTTAAATAATAAATAATAACTAATAAATAATAAATAATAACTAATAAATAATAAATAATAACTAATAAATAATAAATAATAAATAATAAATAATAAGTAATAAATAATAAATAATAACTAATTAAAAAATGAATATAAAATTAACACATAATATAGAAAATTATTTTATTAAATCCAATAATTATTATTCTATGCAATCACAAAAGAAATTTATTGAATATTTTCTTCCAAATAATTTAATAGTAAATATAGATAATAACATAAATAATACTAAAATATATAATTCTATAATTTATGATATACAATTGGATAATAATTCACATTTAGATGAAACTAAATTTAATATTTTAATATGTGTAGAAAATTGTAACGCACATTCTCATTATAAACACTATAATAAATATAATAATTTTAACAATGATAAAATTAGATTATATTTTTATAATCATATTGATAAATGTATTATAACAAATACATATATGGCAATACCAGTAATTTATACACAAATTAATTATTTTATTAATAATTATAATATTATAAAACCTTCATTAATAACAAAATTTAATGATAAAAAATTTTGTTTATTTGTAAGTAATAATAAATATAATAATATTAATAAAAATATAATAAAAAAATATTTAAAAAATATTGATAATTGTGAAAATTTAGATATATATAAAACACAAATATCTAATAAATCGTGTTATCATTCAGAAGAATTATTAACTATATTTAATAAATATAAATTTATTTTTGTTGCTGAAAATTCTATAGATGATGGTTATATAACTGAAAAAATATTTAATTGTTTATTTGCTAATTGTATTCCAATATATTTAGGCTCACATAAAATAGATTATTTTTTTAATAAAGATTGTTTTATTAATGGCAATAGTATTATTGATAATACAATAAATTTAAATAGTATAACAAAACATATAATAGATTTAAATAAAAATGAAGATAAATTTAATGAAATTATAAATATAAATAAAATTAATTCAAACTATGATGACGAAAATTATAAAGATAAATTAAAAATGTTTATTGATAAATATATAAATTAATTAATTATTAAATTTGTTTTCTTGTAGCCCAAAATGGATATTTAAATGATATTGTAGAATTAAAACCCTCTTTAAAATATGTTTCATCATCTATAATTAAATCACCATTCATATGTTTATAAAGTAGAGACATAATAGATTGATCGTGTCTATGTTGCTCACTATTTTCTGTATATATATCTGTAAATAATTTATAATCATCATTTAATATTTCTAATATTTGTTTAAAAAAATTAATAGTATATGTATTTTTTTTTATTAACTGTATTCCTCCCACAAGTTGATTACTTTCTAAATAATCATTCATAATTTTATCACTAATATTAAATTTATCTTTAAAATAGTTTATTGTTTTTTTATTTGTAAATTTTTTTTCTTGATGTGTTAATTGAAATCTTAATAATCCTGATTGACTATTATTACACATATTTATATATTCATTAAAACGTTCTTTAGATTCTTTTGTAATATTTATATGACAGCCTGCATCTATATATACTAATATATCATTATCATTTATTTGTTCTAAAACTTTAGATATTATATAGGGTTTCCAAATCCAATATCCACCCCCTTTTGACATATTCCATATATCTTTATTTTTTTGTTTAAAATCATTATCTATATTATTTTCAGTAAAACATTTAAATGTATTAAATAACCCACACTGATTACCTAATTTAATAATATTATTATATCTGTTATTAAAATGTCTAGATGTATAACTAATACCATATATTTTAGACATAGTATTTAATTATAAAAAATGGAAAAATAATTTATATTATACATTTAATTTTATTTTTATATTAGTAATTAATGTATTATAATAAGTACTAATAATCTCCGGAGCATCATCTGTAAATACATTACCTTTTAAATAATAATTTGAATTTGTCATAACATGTTTTATTTTTTCTCTTAATTTAATAGGGTTATCTATATCACAAAAACAATATTTATGTTCATTTAATAAACCTTTTTCAGGTAAATCAATCGCCCAATATAAAGGTATTGTTCCTCCTTCAAACGCATGAATTATTTTTTCAGTAAAATAACCCTCAAACGCAGAGTTTTCAGGACAAATATTATAAATAGATTTAGCAATATAATTAATTTTATCTTCAACTTTTAAACCTAATTTATCAATTGTATTATGATTAAATATACCAGGACAATATATATTACAATAATTATTTTTTACGATTTCATTATATATTTTTGTTCTTTGACCACCTCTATCATGTCTACATATTAATGTTGTACTTATTTTTTTATGTTCTGTTTTCTTATTTTCTTTATATTTAGTTTCAATATAATCAATTAAATTATATTCTTGTTTATAATTATAAAATTTATAATACATTAACCATAATGGAAAACGTATTTGTTTTTTTTCTAAATTAGTATATTTAAATCCAACAATTAAATCAAAAGTATCTATTAATAGTTGTTCGTTATTATATGGATGAAATCTATTTAAATTTTCTCCATAATAAAAAAGTTTACATTTTGCTTTACTATTTTTTACAATATTAATATCTCCATTTATACTTGCTATAAGTATATCTGGATTATCAGTATAATCTATAAGTTTAACATTACCTATATTTGTATTAATAAAATCTGTAAAATAACTATCATTTGTAGGATCTTTCCAAAAATTTACATATGACAATGTAATCATGATTGTTTATTTACAATAGTTTATGATTGTTTATTTATTATTGTTTATTTAATATGTTTTTTTACTTTTATATTATTAAAATTATTATTAAATATAATTTATATACTTACTTTTATAATATCAACATTTTCATTTATAATTTCTCTAGTTATAATTTTATAATCTAATGTATTTAGACCTGAATGCATAATATATTTTATTTTAATACTATCTATTAAAGTATTAAATATATCATATTCAAAATGTGTTTTATCATTAAAAAAATTATCCATATGTCTATCATCTACATCATTTTTAATATTAAAATAATCAAATCTATTTGAATTATTACTTAATATATTTTTATTAACTTGTATTTTCATATATTCTACTCTATTTTGTAATGCTTTATCTTCTACACCCCAACCCCAAAAATTATTAGGAAAGCCATTAAGTTTTTGAAAATGATTACTAGTAAATTTAATAATTCCACCTAATGTATTACATTGAGATGTATATATACCAACTATATTATTCTCTTCATGTTTTGTATATAATTCTTTTATACATTTTTCATTAGGATAAATATCAACATCATGTGATAAAAAAAATTTACTTTTATCTTTATATTCATTAAAACCTATATTTAATAACATACCTCTATTAAATAATTTGCCTTCGTCTTGTTCTACTATAACTAATTTAAAAGGTTTTAAATATTTTTCAAATAATGGTATAACATTTTTAATAAATAATTCTAAATGTTCTTTTCTATTTCTATATGGTATAATAATAACATTTTCAAATTCAAATCCATCCATTTTTTATAATACTATAAAATAATTAAAATTGTAATATAAAAATTATTAATTGTAATATTATTTTTAACTATAATATTATTTTTATATTTAAATAAAATAAAAATGAAAAGTTTATAAAAAATAAAAAAATTTAATAAATTTATAATAAAACTATTTAATCTTTTTTAGATTTAGTTTTCTTAGATTTTTTAGATGATTTAGATTTCATTTTTCTACTAAGGTTTACTTTTTTAGTTTTTGATACCGAGCGACGACTACGCATACTACCTGAAGATTTACGAGACTTAACACATTTTTTTGTGGGAATAACTTTAACTGGTTTACATATCATATCATATTTATAAGTGCGATCGCCAACAACTAATGGAGTGTCTTTTTTTACACGACGGCATTTATAAGCATACTGTTTATGTTTGGAACCTTGTGTAGTTTCACGAACTTCAATGTAAAGAGCACATTGACCTTTAATTTTTTTAACTTCACAAAGACCTGTAAGGGCTTTCATAGCAGCACGTTGAGCACTATGACCAATTAAACGAGCATCATAATCTTTGCGAGAAAACTTGGTTTTACAACCATCTATATGATAGGCGTTATTTATGGCAAATGAACGTTTGCCTGTATCTTTAAGAGAACGAGAACTAGTTGAAAACATTTTACTATATTATTTAATGATATATAATTATATACTTATTTTATAATTAGATAATCTTTTTTTATTAATTAGAATAAAAATAAATAAAAAATAAAAAATAAATAATTATAATTATAAAAAAATTAATAATTATATTAAATAATTATATATAAATATAGTAATATATAATTTATTAAATTAAAAAATAAAATGTTATTGGAAAAGTGTTGTATTACTATTTTAATATTATTACTCATATTTTTATACCTTTATTCTAAAAAAGAAAACTTTGAAGATGATCAAACAACTCAATCAAATTTACCTATTAGCACACAATTAAGAAATGAAATTGGAACATTATTAAACATTTCACCTTCTCGTATCAGTAATTTAGATTATGCAGGTAATTTAATAATGAATACATTAAAAGTTCATTTTGATATTCATGATAATAATTTAGACGAAACACTCAATAATGAAAATTCTAAAATGGAAGCAAAAAAAATAGCTGATAATTTAATGCTTACTGATAAATTTATTGTTAGTATAAATAATAGAACAATTATATTACGTAAAATGCTACCTAAAACTGAAACAACAAATATAGAAAAATCTAGATTTTTTGATAATAAAGGATTAAAAGAACTGAGTAAATATGCTAATAATAAATATATATCTGTTCCCAACGATGAATCTTTAACTAAATTTTATACTCTTGGAATTGATAAAGACTATAACTTAGAACCTAAATTATAATAGTTAATATTTTATATAATTTATTATTTTATAATTTAATAACTATAATCAGGAATATGTGAATGTCTTTCCATCCAAACACGAGGTTGTCCTATTTCTTCAGGTTCATAATCTGTAATAATATCTCTTTTATCTCTAGATAAACCTGTATTTTTATCTTTTGTTTCTAAAATATTATCTCTCCATTTATATAAATCCAATTCATCTTGTAATTCTTTTTTCTTTTTTTCATCAGTTTCATTTTCAAATGATGTTTGTAAATTGTGTATTTTTTGTAAATCATATTGATTTCTTCTTATACCTTCTTCAACTAATTTATCTCTACGCCAATAATACGCCCTATTTTCATTATATTCTAATGGTTTAAAACGTTTATAATAAGGTGTATCTAATGTATTATCATTTATATTATTATCTAATAATGTAAAATATTCTTCTGTCATTTGTAAAGTATTTTTATAAGTTTCATATAAAAATAAACATACAATTATAAATAATAAACTTTTTATTATCATTTAAATTTATTTCTAGATTTATTAGTATTTAATATATAAAATTATTAGTTTAAACACTTGATAATTTCTAGAATTATTAGTATCTGTAATTATTAGTCTCTAGAATAATTATTATTTATTTATTCTATAATTTTATAATATTAAATTAAACTAATATAATTTAATTTAACTAATTATATTATATGTTAAATATATAAATAATAAAATAAAAATAATAAATAGTAAGTAGTAAATAATAAAAAATAAATAAAAATAGATTAAAACTATCATAAATGACAGCACCACCAAGAAAATTAAATGACGCAAAAACACCAGGTATGTGGGCTTTTGACCGCTCTGGTGAATGGACTAGTAAATATATAACTTGTAATAAAACAGCACCTACAACAGCACCTTTAAATATCGATACTAGTAAAATTGACCCTTGTAATTCATTATGTAGATTATCATCTAAATATGAACCAACAACTTGTAGTATTAGTATGACTAATAATATTCCAACTGTAACATTTTCACCTAATTGCCTTATTAAATTTGGAAATGAATTTTTCTATCTTCGTAAAATGACAATACACCACACAAGTATGCATACTATAAATGAAAGTTATTCTGATTTAGAAATATTACTTTACCATAACAGCAGTCCAACAACTGACGATGATGGCGGTGTTATAGTATCAATATTATTAAAAAAAGGAGATGATTATGGTTCAGCAAATGAATTTATGAATGAATTTATAAATCGTATGCCTTCTAATGAAATGCCAATTGAAAAAGATATTGATGTAAGTAGTCATTGGAACCCAGAACAACTCTTTCCAAGTTCAAAATCTTTTTTTTATTATGAAGGATCATTACCTTATCCACCTTGTTCCCCTGATTGGAAATTTATTATATTTGAAGAAATTGTTCCTATCGCACAAAATATAATAGATACTGTTAAATATATGCTTGGACCAGGTAATAAGAATATTAGACCAATACAAAAAACTCCAAACGATATAACTATCTTTTATAATTCCAACTCTAGTTTTGATAATGTTCAAGATATGAGTGATGAAACTATAGAAAAAGAAATAAACCCCGAAGCAACTGTTCCTCCAATTAACTCTCTTGGTTCAACATCTTGGTTAAAACAAAATATATATTATATTAAAGCCATTGTAATTACAATTATATTAATATTAATGATATATGTAGCCATTAAATTTGCTAAAATTATAGTATCAAATGATTTACTCAATAGTTTTATTATTAAACAATTACAAAAAAAACAACAACGTGATTATGAAAAATCTCAAAAACAAATGGCTGATCAACAAGCAGCAGAATACGGCGGAATACAACAAGTAGAAAAACCACAATCAATTAATAATAACAATAACAATAACAATAATAATAATTAGATAATTAGATAATTAATTCATTTTCTAAAAATTTTTTATTAATTAAAATATTTTCTAAATTTTTTTATATTAATTATTTAAAAACATTTTTTAATTTTTTTATATTAATTATTTATAAAAAAATTAATATTAATATTTTTTAAAAATAAAATATTGATAAATAATAAATACTATATTATTAAAACTATAACGTATAAATTAATATAATATTAATATAATATAAATATAATATAAATAAAATGGATACTTGCTTTAAAACTAGTGATAATAAACATTTTCAATGCCCACCTCGTATGGCTGATGGTCGTCATTTTACTGATTACCGTCCAAGTAATTTTATTAATGATTTAATTAGATCTGATAATAACATTAGTAATTCTCTTCACTATCGTGTATTCCTCCAGGAAAACGCAGATGCTTTAATGGACCGTCATCGTAATGTTGCCTGTAAATTAAATTGCTGTGGTCCCTGTCCCATTGCCGATTCTAAAGAAGGTTTTGAAAATGGAACTATGTTACCCGAAAAATATAAATTTGTTACCGACGGTCGCGTTGGTAAAATGGTATTAAATGATATTAATGGTGTAGGAACTGGTCGTAAATTCTATTCTCAACCTAACTCCGATTGTGCTGAAATGCCTAAAGCGTGGCCTTCATCTCAACAAACTAATCAATGTGCATCACCACTTGACCAATTTAATTACTTAGGTGATATGGAACCTTCTCCTCAAGGTATGCGTCAAGCAGTCCCTGGTGGTGGTAAAGTATTAAATCATGAAGCCAACTTTTAAATTTAATACTTAATTTCAATTATTTAATTTAATATTTTTATTTTTTTAATTATTGTTTAATTTCATTTTATAATATTTTTTAATTTCATTTTATAATATTTATATTTTAAATTTTATAATATTTATATTTTAATATAAAACTATTTTATTTAAAGTTAAAGTATCTAGAATAATTTAATAGAATAATTTTATTTATATTAAATTACAGTATTAAAAAATAGCAACACATAATAAAAACAAATAAAATTTAAAATGACACATATAAATTTAAAACATTTAGTTTTATCTGGAGGTGGATTGCTAGGTATTAGTTATATAGGATTATTTAAATACTTTGAAGAAAAAAATGTTATTAAAACAATAGAAAGTATTACAGGTAGTAGTGCTGGTGCTATTTTTGGGGCATTGTTAGCATTAGGTTATACATCAAATGAATTGATAAATATATTTAAACAGGTCATATTTAAAGATTACTTACAAATAAATGTTGATTCAATACTAAATTTTACAACACAAAAAGGTTTTGAATCAGGAAATAAATTAAACTTATTTATAAAAAAATGTATTTATAATAAAACGAATAATGAAAATTTAACATTTATTCAACTCTATGAAAAATATAATATAAATTTACAAATAGGCGTTACAAATTTAACTCAACATAAATTTGAACTATTAAATAAAGATTCTTATCCAGATTTACCTATTCATAAAGCAATAAGTGCTTCTATAGCAATACCTTTTATATTAGAACCAATCATAATCAATAATGATATTTATTGTGATGGTGGTATTTTAGATAATTTACCAATTGATAGTGTTATTGATATGGACTTAATAAATAATACAAATACAATAAATAATAATTCTATTACTGAACCTATTACCGAACCTATTACAACTCCTAAACCCAATACGAAACCTGAATTAATAAATGAAACTACACAAACCAAATCAGAATTAATAAATAAAACTATACAAACTAAAGACGTACCAAAAGATAATAATATAGATCAAAATAAAGAAGAAAAAGAAAGTTTATCAGTAATTGGTTTTTATTTAATTAATCAAGGACAAACTGTAAATAAAGATAATTATAAATCAATTAATATAACTGAATATATTAATTTATTTACAAGAACATTATCCAAATGTATTATTAATAGAAAAATAGAAAAAACAAAAATAAATAAAAATAAATATAAAATAATTAATATTGAAATACCTTGTGATATTATGTCATTTCTTAAAATAAGTGCAACACATTCAGATATTGATGATATTATAAAAATTGCTTATAATGTTACTTTAACTAATTTAGAATAAAGTATTAGTTTAACTAAATAAACTAAATTTAGGAAAAATAACTGGTTAATCCTTCAAATGAACGTTCTCCGTCATAAACTTCACTTGAACCATTATCATTTAAAAGTTTAACAGTGGGAAAACCACTGACATTATTTTCTTTAGCAAGTGATTTGTATTTATCACAATCAACCATAACAAAACGTAAAGTTTTACCTTTATGGTCATTACCATTTAATTCGGTCATTGCTTTTTTATAATGAGGTTTAAAAGAGACACAGTGAGGGCACCAATCAGCATAAAAAAGAGCAACAATGGTTTCACCATTAGCGGCTTTTAAATCAGGAGCACCGTTTTCAAAAGGCTCATTCGCACGATTGCTTTTAGTAGCCATATAATAAGCACCGAATAAGACAACGACTAAACCTAAAAAGGCAATCATATTCCAATCACCCTTAGAAGATGAGCGGGAATTACGAGAATTATTTCTTTTATTATTAGAAGAAGGCATGATTTAGTTTAATGTAAATTAAATAAGTTATAGAATAGTTTATAATTATTTATTATTATTTTATTAGATTTAATTTTTTTATTAATTTAATTTTTTTATTAATTTATTTTTTTTATTAATTTAATTTTTTTATTAATTTAATTTTTTTATTAATTTAAAAATGTATTTAGTAAAATCCTTATAAATAAAGTAAAAAGTTATAATCATAAATTAAAACTATTAAATAAAATAAAATAAAGTAATTAAAATAAAAATATTCATTATTTAAAATGAATCATCTTTTTTCAAGAAATATATTAAATTCAATTATTCCTAATATTACTATGAAATTTAAACCAAGTATAGATTATAGAAAATATTATAAAAATAATAATAAAATTAACAATAAAAATAACAATAAAAATAGAATTAATAAAAATAATAAAATTTTAAATAAAACTAATTTACTTAAAACTAATAATAAAACTAATTTACTTAATATTAGTAATAAACAAAGTATAATACAATCTATTAATAAAACTATTATTGAAAATAAACATATAAAAAAAGAAACAATACCAAAAAGAATTAGAGAATTAGTTTGGACAACACATAATACCGAAGTGTTTTCTAATAAATGTTATGTGTCCTGGTGTGATAATATAATTAATGTCTTTAATTTTCAAGTAGGTCATGACATTCCTGAATCAAAAGGAGGAACACTTGATATTGATAATTTAAAACCAATTTGTGGAAATTGTAATTTATCTATGTCAAATAACTATAGTATTAAAGAATGGTCTAATTTAATAAAAAATAATAAAAGTATAAGTGATAATAATAATCCTATAAGTGTTAATAATAAGAATATAAATGATAATACAATTATTAGACCAGAAACAGTGATTAATAAAGATACAGTAATTACACCAGAAACAGTAATCACACCTGATATAAAAGAGTATCCTGAAACAAATGAAATAATTGAATTACAAAAAAAAAACTCATTTATAAATACTATTTGTAATAGATTACCAAATATACCTTTACAATTGCCATTAATTACTATGATTTTATATCCTTTAAAATATATAAGAGTCTAAAAATCCAACTCAATACTATTAGTTGGATTATATGTATTTAAATCACTATTTGTTATTTTCTGTTTTTTTGCTTTTGGTGCTCTTTTATTTGGATTATAAAATACAGACTCTGAATTTTTCTCTAATTCTTCAATATACTCTACAATATTACCATTTTTCAATCCAATATCTTTACATTTACAAATAACATCCCACGCTTTACATAATTTAGGAACATATTCTCCTTCAAATATATTAGCATCATAAACAACAGTTTTTTCACTATAAACATCTAAACGCCAAAATTTAGTAGTTATAAACATAAATCCATCTTTAAAATTTTCTCCATTCATATCAACAATCCATTTTTCAATACTATTTTTATCATACGAGGCATCTAGTGGATACAATACATACTTATGACGTATATCAACATCACTAAATCTCTTTTTATACCAAATAACAAGTCCTTTTTCATTACCAAATTTATTAATATTTTCTTTAGGAATATTTTTATTTTTAATACGTTTTACCCAATTTGGATTACTCATATCTAATTTATCAGCCAACATTTCATCCAATGATGTATAAGGTTTATTATTAGAAGAATAAGAATGACAATTAATATCAACAATTGTTGTTTCAACAAAATCACAAATAGGTATTTGAGTTGTATATTGTTGTTGTAAAATTTGAACCATATACTCGGGTTTAACTGTTGTATCAATTTCACGACTATAAGGATTTTTAATTTCTAAAAGACGACCATATTTAGATTTACATTCATATGTATCTTTATGACATGCAGTAATAATACCATCTGGACTTGCTCCAATACAATCAGTAGGAGACCTTAAAATACCATATTCCGTAACGGATACACTATTACGTGATTCATAAATTGCTCTAGAAACATCTTCATATGTATTACCATGCATTAATGGAGGAGCACTAGAACTAACATAAGAACTCACCCCAACTTTAATTTTTAATGAACTAATTGCCCTTGACATTCCACATTTATTTAAAAAATACCCAGCATCACTCGCAGATATCATCGTTTCGCGATTTTTAAACCATTCAGGTGTTTTTTGCTCAATAAGAGGAATATTAGCAATACCATTACATGTTTTTATTAATCCTGGAAAATAATGTTCTTTCATTCGTTTTAATAAATATAAATCAACTTCTTTAGTTTCAATAGGTATTGTATTAGATGACGCTTTTTTTTTAGTCATATCTAAACTAGAATTATACTGTTTAACTTCATTTAATAATAAATTTCTATAACGATTTAATGTATATAAATAAGCCCCATTATACATAGGATTTTGCTTAATTAAATAAATTGCATTTTTATCTATTTTAGTTTCTAAATCTAACATTATTTTTTCAATATCTGTATAAGTTTCAGTTGCTTCATCCATTTTAGTAGCATCTAACATTATGTCCATGTTATTAATTTCATCCATTTTAAATAATTTATTATATTCAACTCTATATAATTTATTATATTCAACTCTATATAATTTGTTATATTAAACTATATATAATTCATATAGTTATTATACTATAATTATTTTTATATTCAATTTTTATAATTTACAATAAAAAATAAAAAACAATACTTTAAATTAATATAAACTTTATATAATTTGTTTTATATAAGTTGATTTTATGTAATTTATTTTTTTAAGTAATGTTTTTTTATTCTTAAATATGAAACTATAAATGAATTAAATTATAAACTTGATGATGAAGATTGGAAGGGTAAGTTTATAATTTATATTAATTATTTTTTTAATTAATAATAATTTATAGTTTTATATTTATAAGAACACTCACTTAATAAATAATAAAAAAAATCAATTTTTGGTAGTTTTTTTAATTTTTGTTATTTTTACACAAGTTGTGCGTTATTTTTTTCAATAACTTTAACCAATTCCTCAAGTTTGGCGAGAAAGTTTTCAATCGGATAAGTTTGGTGAGGAGACTTTTCTGATGAGGAAGAGGTCCATCCACCCCAATACGACCAAGGATTGCGACAATACAACTCAATCAACATCTCTTCAGATGAAAGTTTATCATCTGATTTTTTTTCAATTTTATTTAAAATTTCTAATAAGCGTTCCAAAAATTCAGCCAAGTTTTTAGGAACACAGTTGGCATTTGAAGCAGCTTCAAAGAAACTTCCAACATTTTTTCCATAGTTTGTTGGTTCACTCATCTTCAAATACACAAAAAGCAAGATGTGTAAGAATATTAAAAATTAATATTATAATATAATAATCAATTTTATATTATATTTTCTTATTTTTTCTATTTTTTAATCTTTCTATATATTAAATATAATATTAGTATGTCTAGAACTAAAAAACAAAGTAAAAAATCTAAAAAACAAATTAAAACATCTAAACAACAAAATAAAACATCTAAAACACAAAGTAAAACATCTAAAAAACAAAGTAAAAACATTAAATTTATAGCACGTATTGTTTTTGATAATTATAGTAAAACATTTGATACTATATATATTATTAAAACTATTTTAGAAAATGCAGGTGGATATGTAGAACTTTGTAATTTTGATGAAATATCAAAAAATTCTATATTTCCAATATTTAATACTGTAAATATTCAAATATTTATTAATAAAATATTTATAGAATATTTTTATAATGTATTTATATCAGATAAATCTTATTTATTAGTAAATATAGAATATTTATATAAATGGGAAATTCAAAGATTAAAAGATAAAACATTAATTCCATTATTTACTACACATTATGATATGGTAACAGTAAAAAAAATGAATATATATGGTCATTATATTGGTATGAGTTATAATATTTATAATAAAATTAATAAATTTAATAATATAAATAATAATATAAATAATTTAAATATTAATATAAATAATAAAATAAATAATTTATTTCTTCACATAGGAAATAATAATTTATTATCAGGGACACAAATTTTAATTAAAACATGGATTTTAAAAAAAATAAAAGAACCATTGATTATATTAACTGAAAATATAAATAATAACAATAGTGATTTATTTAAATATTGGAAATCATTAAATCCAAGAATTACTAATTTACCAAATAAAATTAATGAACTATTTCCTAAAAATTTAAAAATACCTAAATTTAAAAATGTAGGGTCTATTTTTATGTGTGAAACTATACCTGATATTAAAA
>Ga0233427_10001980_pt1 | contig 20358 bp, 18 predicted proteins | sample SI_118_April2016_5_FD_179885 | JGI IMG/M metagenome (GOLD analysis project Ga0233427, IMG submission 179885) | Seawater microbial communities from Saanich Inlet, British Columbia, Canada - SI_118_April2016_100_MG | ecosystem: Environmental > Aquatic > Marine > Inlet | place: Canada: British...
CAGCCACTTCATTTAAACTTATATTACGCAAAGATGCTATTTCTTCAGCAACATGCCGTACATATGCAGGCTGATTTGTCTTGCCACGGAACGGTACAGGAGCAAGATAAGGTGAATCAGTTTCAATTAGCATTCTTTCAAGTGGAATTTTCTTAGCAGTTTCTTTTAGATTGGCCGCATTCTTAAATGTAACAATGCCTGAGAATGATATGTAGAAATTCATTTCCATTGCTTTCTGCGCTACTTCCCAGCTTTCAGTAAAGCAGTGCATCACACCTCCGATCTGATCTGCACCCTCCTCTGCCATGATACTTAAGGTATCTGCAGCAGCTTCACGGGTATGAATGATAAGTGGCTTATTACATTCACGAGCTGCACGTATATGCTCTCGGAATCTATTTCTCTGCCACTCTAGATCACCTTTTATCCGAGAATAGTCTAGTCCTGTCTCCCCTATTGCTATAACTTTTGGATTCTTGGCTAGTGAAACAAGCTCCTCTGATTTTGGTTCAGTCAGGTCCTCATAATCAGGATGTACTCCTACTGAAGCATAGAGATTCTGATAACCCTCAGCTAGTAAAAGTAGCCTTGGAAAGTCTTCCAAATTAACGCTTACACACAGGGCGTGTGTAACCTCATTATTTTTCATGTTCTCAAGAATCTCATCAATATTATTTGCGAGATCAGGAAAATCAAGATGACAGTGCGAGTCAATTAACATAATTAGTTTAAAAATTAATAAAAAATCTTATATTGATGGTTATAAACCTTATCCTCGCTGATTACTCCTAGCTGGAGCCATCAACATAGCATAAGAAATGAAAGCTTCCTCTAAAAATAGTCTAGGATTAAGAGTGTGATGTGCTAACCGTTGCATATCAATTAAATTACGCAAATATCTAGCAAGTTTAAGCAGTTCAATCTTTGGAACCAACTCTTCTATTTCTGCCTGCATAGATAAATGATAACGAATCTTACCTGTTGTACGGCAACTCATTAAGTCATAACACCATTTTTGTAACCAGCTTATTGTAGTTGGGAGGTCAGATTTTTGTAATTCCTCAGCTAGTAATATTGGATTAAGTCCATTTAACACACTAATATTATTAATAAAATTTTCATGCTCTAAACGATAATCGCCATTATTATATTCTAGTGCCGCCAAAGGAGCATATCCAACAGCAGCAAGACTATCTTGTGCGCCTTCGACATCCTGCCTCTCAAGCCAATCTATAGCCAAATTAAAATCCGGAACAGGCATAGCTATTTGCCTACAACGGCTGTGGATAGTTGCCAGTATATGATGCGGTCTGTGTGTTACAAGAATCAATAACGTTTGAGGTGGCGGTTCTTCTAAGTTCTTTAGTAGTGCATTAGCAGCTGCAGCATTCATTGCTTCTGCCGGACTTATTATAACTATCTTATAGCCATTACGATGACTAGACATATTTACTACATCATTCAGGGCTCGTATTTGTGCAACACTAATTTGCTTACTTGGTTTTTTCTTCAGTTTCGCACTACTCGGCTTATCTTTACTCTCACCTGATGATTCCGATAATGCTTCTGGTTCAACCAGGTAGAAATCCGGATGCCCCGCTTGTTCAAACCATCTGCAGCCGGAACAACTTCCACAAGCCTGGTTTTCTGATAACCGATCCTCGCATAATAAAGATTTTGCCAAAGATTTAGCAAACTCTAATTTTCCAATACCCTTCCTACCTTTTAATAGTATTGCATGACCTATAGAAGACTTATTCTTAGTCAGAATTTTCCAGATTTCATTTTGCCATGGAAATATATTATTCATTAACAGATAGTTAAGATAATATCTTTAAGCTTAAGTCTAATACTTTCTAAAGATTGACTTGAGTCAATTATATGAATCCGATGTGAAAATTTACGTGCCCTCTTAAGGTAAGACTCCCGCACTCTGTCAAAAAACTCACCCTCCTCCTTTTCAAATCTATCTATTGATTCAACACCATCCCCTCTATTATTTAGACGCTTCCTTCCCAATTCGCTTGTCACATCAAAATAAAAGGTTAGGTCTGGCTGAAATTCTCCTTGCACCCAATGCTCTAGGCCATCAAGCTTATCTTCTGATAAACCTCTGCCACCACCCTGGTAAGCAAAACTAGCATCTGTAAAGCGGTCTGAAATTACCCACTCCCCCTTAGTTAGTGCTGGTAATATTAATTTATCTAAATGCTCCCGTCTAGCTGTAAACATAAGCAGAGCCTCCGTTTCAGGATGCATTGTTTGCCTAGAATCAAGTAGGATCGAACGCAATCTTTCACCTAGAGGAGTCCCGCCAGGTTCATGCGTTGCTACAATGCTCTTCCCCATACCCTCCAAAAGATTTTCTAACCATAAGAGGTGGGTACTCTTTCCTGCGCCATCAATTCCTTCGAGTGTTATAAATTTACCTGGGCTCATTTTTGACATATCTGAAATAAATTTATCTTAATAATTACCAGCCTTGTTACAGTATTACATACCATTTATTAAAACCAGAACATTATAAATATTTTATTGGTAATTTATATTTTTTAATGTAAATTGTCATATAGGACAATCCTATCTGATTATCTTATTAAGTGGGCTTAAGAAGAGTTTCTTGTCGAGTAAATAACCGCGTAACGCCCTCCCTAGCAACGCTCTTATTGGCCTAAGGAAAGAAATTTGTATTGATCGGGAAACCAAATTATGGCAAAATGCGCGTACTTGTATTCTGTAATAACATTTCAAAAATATTTCAATCCAATTAGTACACGGAGTAAAGCTTATTAAGCTAGCCAATTCTAATGTACTTATTAAACATCGATATACAGGAATAATCTTTATGAATCAAAGAGATAGCTCAGTACGCAAAGAGTCGTCAACAAAAATATCCAAGGGGTTACTAAAATTTCTTTTTGGCACTATTTTCGTTGGAATGACATTTCCAGCTTTAGCTCACAAAACAAATACCTTATTAGATGACGTAGTGTCTGTAGTTAAGAATGGCTTTGTAAGTACTACGTCTGAGGAAGAATCTGCTGAAATATTAAAGGCTGTACCGGTAGTAACTAAGGGGCCTCGTCCAGGGGGATTCATAATTCCACCGAGTCCAAAAGCAAAAGAGTATCCAGGACAGTGGTCTTTCATGGATTTTGTAACAGGTAAGAACCGAACAACCAAGCCTGTTAGCCCTTATGCTCCGTTTGCTCTGCAAACTACCCCTGCATCAGATATAAATTTCAGATATCTGGATAAGCCTAATCATGAAAAAGATATTTTTGATCCTCTGAAGCGTATTCAAATCGGTAATAACACCACATTATCTTTTGGTGGCCAATTCTGGTATCGCCATATGCGTGCAACAGATGCCAGATTAGGCTCATCTGGGAAGAATAATACTTTCCATTTGACACGTCTGCGTACTCACGTTGATATATGGTACCAAGATAAAATTAGGTTCTTTGGTGAATTCATAGATGCACGCTCCTGGGGTAACGAATTAAATCACCTTGGCATAGACCGAAATCACACAGATATGCTAAGCATTTTTATGGATGTGAAATTAGGTGAAGCCAAAACATTCGGGCAACGTGGTAAGGCCTACGTCCGTATTGGTAGACAAGAACTTACCTTTGGCTCTCAAAGACTTATTTCATCATTAGATTGGGTAAATACAAGACGTACATTCCAAGGGGTAAAAGCTTTCTATCATTCGCCTAAGTTTAATTTAGATACCTTCTGGGTCCGTCCTATGACGACTCAGCCGAACGCATTTGATCAATGGAATAAGAAAAAAGATTTTGTTGGTTTGTGGGGAACCTATAAACCCAAGAAGGGCGATGCTTTCGATCTCTATTACTTAAGCCTAATGAATGGCGCAGGAAATATTGTTGGCCAAAACGGTGTGCAAGGTAACTCTGTCATACATACCATTGGTAGCAGATATGTTGGAACATATAAACGTTTATTATTTGAATTAGAAGGTATGTACCAGTTCGGTAGGCATTCCAATCAGGATATATCTGCCGGTGCAGTAGCTGTCGGTGCTGGTTATCGCGTTCCACTGCCATTTAACCCAACTGTTTGGGCCCGTTATGATTATGCTTCTGGTGATGACAACGCCGGCACTGGTGGAACCCGTAATACATTTAATCATCTCTTCCCATTTGGAAACTATTACATGGGCTGGTTAGACCGCGTTGGTCGTCAGAATATACATGACATTAATGCTCAGTTTAGTATGCATCCACAACGCTGGCTTACATTCATTTCTCAATACCATAGATACTATTTGGCACAGAAAAAAGACTTTTTATATAATGCAGGCGGGGCAGCAACCCTTCGCGATGCGACAGGCCAGTCTGGCAGTCATGTAGGTGATGAAATTGATGTTCGTTTCAACATACACGTTGATCGCCATCAAGATATTTTAGTTGGGTATTCTAAAATGTGGGCTGGGAAATTTACGAAAGCTCAAAGGCCAGGAATTAACCCAGATTTATTCTACGTGCAATATAACTTCCGTTTCTAAGTACCATTATATAAATACCAACCCTAACCAATGCTCTATACAGTAGAGTATTGGTTTACTTCCAAAGCAAGGGATGATGATAGGAACATTAAAAAGATTAGCTATTCTGCTAATCTTTTTTTTTGATTACCGCAGGTACTAATCTTTGGTCCCTTTTGGTAATCTGTCCTGACACACGGAGAAGTAATTACTTTACGTGGCGACAAAAATAATTCTTAGGAGAGCAATAGTATGGTTGATGTGGGATACGCGATAGTATTGCTTGGAATAATTATGGCAATGTATTACGGTAGTTATCGCATAATAAAAAATTTTGTTAATGCTACTAAGAAGGATTCATCTAAGACAATAACCACTATTTTTGGTATAGCCATTGCAGGTGGAGTTATTTATTTAGCTGCATCAGAGCTACGCAAAAAAATAGAGTTATTTATTTAGCTTCGGCAGCGAGAATTGAATGATCATTCAACTATGACAAATGAAATAATGACTGATGCCGTTCAGCTAGCGAAGCACTACTTTGATCTTTCGAATAAGGGAAAACTAACGGAAATCAAGGAGCTGTTCACGTCTTCGAGCACCTACAGTTCCGCGAATATGGATGTTTACCTCGGCGCTGATCAAATTATGGACATGCAGACAAAATTCTTCGCTGATTTTGAAAAAATGGGCTGGCATGTGAACGGCGTCAAAGAAGTTAAGCCGGGAATAGTTCTTTTTGATTTCACCTTCACTGGAAAAACTCTCGATGGAGAAATAGTACAACGATCTGGCAGGGAGTATGTGGTCATCCACAATGGCAAAATTCAACACATTGAGGTTCGCAATAAAAACTGAGGTGCTGGGTCAAGTATATTCAGTGCAGATCCCCACCGATACTCAAGGATCGCGCTATTAGATTAAGCAAAATGATCGGTGCACCCTACTTCACTATGTCTGCAGCAGGTGTAACAAAAAAGTCAAACACGCTGGCAACTATAAACATGAGCACAAGAAACACCAAGATCTGTTTACGTGTCATACAACCTCCGAAACGAATTTATATGGTCTTATATCATCATATAATTTAATAAAATTAAAAACCAAATAGGTGTTATTTTTCATTCTCATGATACTCAATCTCTTCACCTTCATAGTTTCATTCAAATAAGGAGTAGAGATAAGAGACAGAAAAAATACCGAAAGTAAGAATGGTTTTTTCATTTGATCTTTTGACTATTATTCGCAATTCTTATAGTTCTTCTTTAAGCAGCCTCTTGCCATATCTTGCGCTTCTGAGATTTGGGATGCAGTCATTAAAGCGGATACTTTATCTCGGTTCTTGCTTCCCTTTTCACTCCTATTACTAGCAGCAAGGTTGAACCAACTGTGCGCTAGCACATAATCTTGTATCACGCCTTCTCCATTGGTATACATCAAACCTAAATTATTTTGAGCTTCTCCATCCCCTTGCTCTGCAGCTAAGCGATACCATTCCACCGCTTTTTTATAATCTTGTGTCACACCTTCACCATTGGCATACATCACACCAAGGCTATGTTGCGCAGATGCATAACCTTGCTCTGCTAAAGGTCGGAATAATTTAAGGGCAGTAGCATAATCTCTTTTTAGATATGCCTCCATCCCATCATCTATATCATCAAAATGCTCTGCCCTAGTAACACTGTTGCACATAACAGCTAGTGCTAGAATTAGCAGTAGTTTCTTCATTTTTTTTTCTTTCTAAAGTTAGACACGTCATTACCAAATGTCTTATAAGTTTTTTTCTTTCTGAGATCCTTATTATCAAAATCATATTCCACATATGTTTTCTTTGGGTCGGCGTGGGATATTACTTTTGGATTCAGACCATACCGATCAAGTTCATTGAAAAACTCTCCCCATAACTCTCTCACTTTGCAGAGCTCATGTTTAGTTATTAGTCTTTTAATTATTCCGTTAATAGTTATATCGCCAATATTTTTATACTTCTTCATTAAGCAGCCTCGTGCCATATCCTAAGTTTCTGAGATTTGAGCATGCGTAATTTTTTCATTCTTGTGATACTAAACCTCCTTACCTTCATAGTCTCACTCAAACAAGGAGCAGAGATAATGGGCAGGAAGAGTATCGGGAATAGGAACAGTTTTTTTCATTTTACTCTTTAAGTATTAGTCGCAGTCTTTATAGTTCTTCTTTAAGCAGTCTCGCGCCATGTCTTCCGCTTCAGAGATTTGAGTAGGTGTCATTTCTTTAGCTAATGAATCTCGGTTATTACTTCCGTTGTCGTTTCCATTAATCGCAGCTAGGTTGTTCCACATGTGCGCACGCACATAATCTTGTATGACACCGTGTCCTAAGTCATACATCAAACCTAGATTAGTTTGCGCTCCATCTACACCTTTCCTCGCAGCCTTTCGGTACCATTTAACCGCTTCCTCATAATCTTGTAAAACTCCTTGTCCCTTTTCATACATCACACCAAGGTTATATTGCGCCTTCCCATATCCTTGCCTCGCAGCCTTTCGATACCACTTAACCGCTTCTCTAACATCCTGTTCTACTCCATAACCATTTTGATACATAAAACCCAGGTAATGTTTCGCCTTTGCAACTCCCTCCTCTGCTAGCGGCTGCCATAATTCAAGAGCAGTCGCATAATCTTTTTTTTCATATGCCTTATATCCATCTTCAAGATCATCCCCTCTAGCAACACTGCTGCACAAAACAACCAGCACTAGAATTAATAGTAATTTTTTCATTTCTTATCCCGTCCTCTTGGGATGCTGAAGAAGCCACGCACAATATATCCTGTTGCACAAGTAAAGCCCCAGATAATTAATGGTGGTACAAAAATCATACCAAACATCAAATACCAGCTTGTAGTATTGGGAATGTTGTCAATATAAATAGAAAAAAAGAACATGGTGGCTAGAATTAACCATAACCCAATTGAAATCTTAGAAGCTCTTCGCCCCCCTTCGAATAAATTCATTGCCATTACATATTCCCTTCATAGTTTTACTATGATCATATACCTACAGTGATATTTGTCTATAAAGGAGGCTTATTAAGATTAGCCAATTAAATTAAGCGGAAAAGTGGTCTGGTAGGATTGCACCAGGTACAAAAAACTCTATGCGTTTGTCATATAAGGGCTTTATATATTTTATAGTATATGATAAATCACTAAATTGATGGGAGCGATGGGAATTAGATTTCTGCGCGCCATTTAAAAATATTAAGTTCGATAAAAGAAAATGCCAGGATCCATAAAGAGGCGTCCCAAAAATCTAGGAAAGTACCGTCAACACCCCAGTAAATGGCGCATCCAAACAACAGAGAGTATAAAAATGCCTTTATAAAATGCATTGCCTTGACCATTATATGGGTCAATTGATGGCGCAACTGCATCCATACATCTGCCTGCAAAATTAATACGATTAAGACCCAATTACTTGCGTTAGTAACATCTATGATGGCAAGATTTTGAGCCAATGCCAAATGCGAGCTGTCCGCTACAACATTTGTTCCTGGCAAATGAAATAGCGCCTCGCCACGAGTTAGCTCAGTGCAATTTTGTATATTAATCACGGCGAAGTCATCGGGACTGATCATAAATACCAGTTGTTGCCCAATCTGATCGCACAAATTTTGTATGGCAGATAATTCAAAAGAATACATCGCCGTATATTTGGCGATGTAACCATAGAGTGAATAGACAATAAAACCGTAAGCGATAGCCTTGAGCGCATTGACTGACCATTTGACCCACAGGTTATGCCGTCGTTCATCGGATAACAGCGAGGTCTCAAGCTCAAACATCAGTAGTAATATAAGCCATGCCACGGTGTCGATCGTCGCAGCATAACCCTCGATAATCTGCGACCACTGCAAACCACCACTAAAAAGATGACGGGTTGCTCCATAATCCTGTAAAAAAAACTGTCCTCCATTCAACATTAACAATCCGAAGACCGTACACTTGAATATCTGAAACCACGGTAGGGGACGGCCCGACGGCGCTCCGACATCTAACATATATGTCCCATTTTTTCTATAATTGAGCATTAGTCTCGGTTCTTATAGTTCTTTGTCGGACTAATCCATTTTTTTAAAATACGAATATCTTTTTTTATCTCCATCACTAATAAATAATGGACCTAACTTTACATTAATTAGAGTATTTTTGATCCCAATGACATTACTTACTTGCTCTTGATTTAAAATTTATGTAGTCTGACTGTTACATACTATAGTGAACAAAGATTGGTTTATACGTTTATGACAACCCAACTCACTGTTCTTTAAGTATTAATAATAGTATGCATTGTATTTAGTACATTAGTACTTTTATATAAGGAGGCTATTATGGATATGGACTTAACACCTGTATTAATAGCAGTATCAGTAATCGTAGTTGGCTTTGCTGTCTGGCTTTTTAGACACTAAAAACGACTGCCCTGACTACAATATGTAGTCAGGATAATTACTGCGAATTGCCTGGTGTATCTATGCCAAGTATCCTTTTTTTTGTCTGATATACCAGCATCACCAAAATCGCCTACCCTAGCAACACTCCTGCACATCACAGCCAGCACTAATTTTTAGTCTCTTTTGATGATAATTAAGAATTAGGTTTTTCATTTATTTTTCATTCTTGCGATATTAAACCTCTTCACCTTCATAGTCTCATTCAAACAAGGAGTAGCAATAATGGACAGAAAGAGTAGTGGAAGTAGGAGTAATTTTTTCATTTGATTTTTCCTAAATGACATTACATAACTATATACCTACAATGAGATTTGTCTAGATAGGAAGCACGGTGATTTGTTAAGGATTAGGCAATCAAGTGTACTCCGCGCGCGTGAGAGAATAAGTTATTTGCTAAACGAACCATTAAATAAATATCTATAAACTAAAACTATTAATCCTACAATTCCAAATATTATAAATAGGAACCCATATTTAGAGCCTGCTGCTCCAGTATGAACATAGTCTCCTTTACTACGCGTTTCTATCGGAATAGTAACAAGAGGTGTGCCAATATCTTTATTTGGATCACCTTCTAACAATAAAATAATATATTTACTGCGCGGTTCTAATGAAATCATAATGGGGATGCTGCCATTATTATATGTAGTAGACGGTATAGATAATGCTTCTTGCTCTTCATTTTGTTCTATTTTTACTACTCTTATTTCAATTGCCTGTTCGCGTAACTCAAATGAGAATAGGTCGATTACTATATTTAGTAAGCCTGCCGGTACAGATGAACAAAAAGGTGGATAGGATGGATGATTTCCTTCTGGTACAACGTATGCGTTAAAACCAACAGGAAAAGAACCAGAGTCTATTACACATGCGCCACTAGTAACCGAATCTAATTGCTCACTCGAACAAGATATAAGAGACAGGAATATTATTGGAAGTAGGAATAGTTTTTTCATTACTTATTTTGATTTCTGTATTTTATAATCATGTCATTTGTTACACCAGAAGCCCCCTCTGAATAGAAGTGCAACATAACTATATACCTACAATGAAATTTGTCTAGATAGGAAGCACAGTGGTTTGTTAAGGGTTAACCAATCAGTGTGCCGGAGATAAGTGTGATAAAACTGGTGGCAGGTGTTAAGAAGAATTATTACTTATATAGTGAGAAAGAAAATTCAGCATTATTGGAAAAAGAAAAATAATACAAAATATGGCAACAACTGGATTCCTCTTAAATGTTTTAACGATACCTTTAAAGGCTAGCACTAGAATTAGTAGGAGTTTTTTCATTTGATCTCTTAATGATTAGTCGTAGTTCTTATAGTTCTTTCATATGAATAATACGAAATCTCACTGCCTAAATCAATTACAGAAACATTGGATTACTTTGCCAGGTAGTCCACGTCAATACGGCAGCGAATCCGACCCACAACAAGTACGGGATCATCAATACAACAGCCATTCGCCTGATCTTCCAAAAAGAAAAAAGAGATGCAACAATAAGCAAAAGAAGCAATAGCACACCAACAAACGACCAAGCACCCAGGTGCCAAACGAAATAAAGCCACGACCAAAGCGCATTAATACTGAGCTGAATAACGAACAATCCTAGCGCTTGCTTTGTGGCTTGAGGCTCTCGCCAAACAAGCCATACCGCAACTCCCATGAGCAAATAAAGAATCGACCATACCGGACCAAAGACCGATGCTGGCGGCGCCCACGAGGGCTTGATTAGCTCGGCATAGAAGACTGCAGCATCAACTGATGCAATCGCCCCGAGAGCCGCTGCTGTAAACGTGAGGAGCAACCACCCGACCAAGCCAAGCGCCTGTGTACGAATTGAGCGCGTAAAATTACTTGATTGCATACCTCATCCCTAAAAAATTGAGTATCCAAAGATTTATATTTTTCAACACCTACACTTGAAACAAAACTGAAAAAATGGTCCATCGTGCAATATAATAAACTATCATGGCTTCAGCTATTATTAAGAAAAAATCAACTCCAACTACTAGAACTTTTGACGCCTTCGGAAATATAGAAATATATTCTTTCGTAAAACTCCTTTGTATAAAATAAAAAATACCACCTATCAGTAATGGAGCAATAAATAGACCAATCGCAAAATAAGCTAGTCCTTGCCATGTAAAAAAATTAAGTATCTCGCTATTTGCTATAAAAATACATGAGCCAATACTGAACCATAAGAAAAGTGCAACCTTACCGCATTTTTTTTGCAGATCTATTAATCCTTCCTCAGGTTCCTTATCTATCTGGTCAGCATCTTCTTCCTTCTTCATAGTCTATTTTCCTTGGTTTACACTTTACCGAGATTGCCAGTAATCACTTTATACCTTTAAATAATCACTCGCTAGTATGATTGAAATCATATTTAGACAGGAAACAAAAAACCCGCCAATCACAAGGATTAAAGCGGGTTTAATGTACGTCTTTGGACTGCATAAAACAAGTAACTGGTGGCGCGGCGGGAATTAAATTATAGTTAAAGACCCTTATGGTAAGCCATTAAATAACAGACAGCATTACAAAGATTTAACCATATTCTCGACTACTTTCTTAGCATCACCAAATACCATCATGGTTTTATCCATGTAGAACAGATCGTTGTCTAAACCTGCATAACCAACACCCATACTCCGTTTTACTACCATAACGGTTCGTGCTTTATGAGTATCTAAAATTGGCATTCCATAAATAAGACTACCTTTATCATATGCCGCAGGATTCACAACATCATTTGCACCTAAAACCAATACAACATCAGTATTAGAGAAATCACTATTAATCTCATCCATTTCTAATACTTGCTCATAGGGTATCTCTGCCTCGGCTAATAGTACATTCATATGTCCTGGCATACGCCCAGCAACCGGATGGATTGCAAACCGCACATTGATACCTTTTTCGATCAATACTTCTGCAAGCTCTTTCACTGAGTGTTGCGCTCGTGCTACAGCCAGACCATAACCGGGAACAATAATTACACTATCTGCGTTACCTAATAAGAAAGCAGCATCATCTGCGCTACCGCTACGATGAGTTTTTTGTTCTCCGTCACCCACTGCCACTGTTCCACCGTCGCTACCAAACCCACCCAATATGACGGAAAGGAATGGTCGATTCATGGCTTTGCACATAATATAAGACAATATTGCACCAGAACTACCCACCAGAGAACCTGCAATAATTAGCATTGGATTACCAAGTGAGAAACCGATACCAGCTGCTGCCCAACCTGAATAGGAGTTAAGCATAGAAATTACTACTGGCATGTCTGCTCCGCCAATAGGAATAATAATCAAGAAGCCCAGAGCAAAGGCAATTACAGTCATACAAATAAACGCTGTCCAATTAGTAGTATCACTAAAAAAGAACCATAAACCAAACCCAATCATCGCCAGAGCTATGATTAGATTAACCATATGCTGCCCGTTAAATGTAATAGGTGAGCCGCCCATACGACCTGATAATTTTAGAAATGCAATCACTGACCCTGACCAGGTCATAGCACCAATAAATGTACCCAGGAATAGCTCTAATTTACTGCCCATCGGTAGAATTGCAGGTAAGCCAAATGAAACTGGGTTATTAACAGCTGCGATAGCGATAAATACAGCCGCTAAGCCCACCAGTGAGTGCATAAATGCAACAAGTTCTGGCATAGCCGTCATTTGCACTCGTTTTGCCACAACTGTACCAATCGCACCACCTAAAGCGATACAAGCAACTATCAGCGCCCAATTCTCGGTGATTGTAAGCGTAGTAAGAACAGCAATAGACATTCCTACCATTCCAAATAAATTACCTTTACGGGCAGTAACTGGCGAACTTAAACCTTTTAGCGCCAGAATAAAAAAAACTGACGCGATAAGATAAGCTAAAGCAACTAAATTCGGTGACATTTACACGTTTCCTTTTTTATCTTTTTTTCTAAACATATCTAACATACGTTGACTAACAAGAAATCCACCAAATACGTTGATTGAGGCTAGCGTCACAGCAATCGCACCTAACCAAACACCCCAATCCGTTTCTACAGATCCGGCAGCCAACATGGCACCAACTAAAATAATGCCTGAAATGGCATTAGTCACCGACATCAATGGTGTGTGTAAGGCAGGAGTAACGTTCCACACAACGTGGTAACCAACAAATATTGCTAATACAAATATCGTGATATTAATAATGGTTGGATCAATTTCTCCAATCATGAGAGCTCCTCCTAAATACCTAAAAAATTTAACTTAAAAATACTTACTTTACGTTAGATACCACTTCCCCATCTATACAGGCTAGGGTTCCTGCAATAATTTCATCTTCACGATCAAGCTTAAATTCTCCGCTCTCTGCGTCTAGCATTAAATTTAAGAAATTCAATAAATTACGAGCATAAAGTGAACTAGAATCTGCTGCCACTAATCCCGGAATATTGGCTATTCCTATGAGATTTACACCATGCTTAACTACAGTTTTATTTAGCTCTGATAACGGACAATTCCCGCCAGCCTCTACTGCCATATCTACAATCACTGAGCCTGGTTTCATTTCTTTTACAGTCTCTTCACTAATTAAAACTGGTGCCGGGCGCCCTGGGATTAATGCCGTAGTGATAATGATATCTGCCACTAAGGCTCGTTGATGCACTAATTCTCCCTGACGACGTTTATAGTCATCAGACATCTCCCGAGCATAACCGCCGGCGGTTTCTGCCTGTTCCTTTTCCTCATCGCTTAGGGGTACTTCAACAAATTTCGCGCCCAGACTTTCTACTTGCTCCTTCGCTACTGGACGCACATCAAATGCTTCAATTACTGCCCCTAGACGTTTTGCTGTAGCAATGGCCTGTAAACCAGCAACCCCTGCTCCTAGTACTAGTATACGTGCAGCCTTCACGGTACCTGCAGCTGTCATCAACATAGGGAGGAATTTCTGATAAACATTTGCTGCTATCAGCACTGCCTTATATCCAGCAATATTGGCCTGTGAAGAAAGTACGTCCATATTTTGAGCGCGAGAAATACGAGGTATCTTCTCCATAGAAAATGCAGTTAATCCATGGGCTGCTAGAGAAGCAATGCCTTCAGTATTATGTGGAGATAATAGACCCAATAAAACTGCATCCTTACGTATCATTTTTAGCTCAGAAGAATCCGGAGCTTGTACTTTAAGTACGATCTGCGACAACCTGTAAAGTTCTTCCGTACCATTTATTATAGTTGCACCGGCTTCCTTAAAACTCTCATCAGTAATACTTGCTCCAGCACCGGCTCCTGACTGTATCAGAACGACATGAGTCCCATTAGCAGAGAACTTCTTAACAGTCTCTGGAGTAGCTGCAACGCGGGTTTCTCCATCCAATATCTCCGCGGGTATTCCTATAAACATTGACAATCTCCCTTATAGATATTTTATATCTCTATAAAACACCCATATAAAATCTCCACTAACAAATAACTCTCATTTTTCTAAGAGTCCTCGATTATAAATAATTCTGGGTATGATGTGTTGCGCAGAATACAAGATAAGTTAAATTTTATACTCTTAGTTTCTAATCTCGCCTGATTCCTTTAAACAATGGCTAATCCACTTTGTGGTCAATTTCTCCTGAGCACTATTTTGGCGTAATCGTGATGCAAGACCGCCAAAATCAACCTGGTCAAGCGGTTGATCCTGATTGAAGCATGAAAATACATAAGTAATTGCACCCGTTTCCGGGTTTTTATGAGGCTGCAAGCACTGTGCACAAATTTCTTTCATCATGCACTGCATTGGTGAGTTTATAGAGCCGATTGCAAAATGATCTGACTTTAAATAGGGTCGTAGTTCATTTCGTCGAGCAATACCTACCGCTGCCATCATCCGGTCTGAACCAATAGTAAGTATTCTGTCAGCATCAGACAACTGAATTGGCTGAGGCCCTAAAGCCCCACTTCCATAGGCAACCATTGCCTCTACCATATTTCCAATATAGCTAAAATCTCCAGGCCGTGAAGGTTTAAATCCTGGCGACTCATCACAACACCATACAACTGTATCTGCAGCTGCTTCAATTTCTGCTACTTTATAACGATCAATCAATTTTTTATATCCAGCAAAATACAAGACCTTTGATCCGGCTGCTCTTGCTGCAGCACCAATAGAAAATAAAACTGCATTTCCTAGCCCGCCTCCAACTAGCACCTTGGTCTCACCTGGGACAATTTCTGTTGGAGTCCCTGTTGGGCCCATTAATATAACCGGATCACCGGGACTAAGCGTGGCACATAAATCAGCTGATCCACCCATTTCTAATGCTATTAATGATACTAATCCTCTTTCTATATCTACTGATGCGCCTGTCAGGGCAATTCCCTCCATAGCAAGCTTCGTATTCCCAGCATTAATTGCAAGCGTTTCAAAGTTCTGAAAACGATAGAACTGACCTGGCTGGAAACGTTCTGCCGCCATAGGTGCATGTACTACAACTTCAATAATAGTTGGGGTGAGTCTTTCTATACTATGTACTGTAGGTCGTAACCGTGCATTAATTCCAGAAAAGAATTGTGAATTTTCTTCTATTGATATTGGGGACTGCCGACTCAGCGCACGACTTACCACAGGATAACCCTGCTTTGCACTAGACATTGCCTTTACCACATTCCCAGAATAAGATGGGTGGAGATCTCCAAAAAAGCTAATGAACCGTCCGTCATTACAACGACTTAAGAGGACCATTGGAGATTCTGGTTTAGGATTTCCATGGGCCGGCTCTACCGGGTCCCCATTCTCATCACAAGAAGCAAAATAACGCCCGTGTAGTTTGAAATTTTTCGTATCTTCTCTAGCAAGCACTGTGTTCGGCTGCGTACCTGCTGCAACCAGTACAGCACGTGCCGGCAATTCAGTTTCTCCGACTTTCTGCCATGAACCTTCTTCGTCTAGTTCTTTAATTGAAAATTTTATGGATTTAGCATGTTCCCATTGATCGAGCTCTATACTTTCAGGTGTAAGACCCTCAGAGAATGTTATCCCCTCCTCTAACGCCTTTTCCACTTCTTCATGATTCAGGGTATAAGATGGGCTATCTATCATCCGTTTCCTATACGCAAGAGTGGCCCCTCCCCAAGATTGGAGTAATTCTAGAATTTTTGGTGCGCGCCCTTCATTTTTTGCTAATTTACGCTCGTCTCGAATGGCACGTGCATGAGTAAGGAACTCATCTGCAATTTCACGCTCCTCCTCGTCCCATAAATTACGAGTTTCTTTTTCACCCTTTATAGATGAAAGAGTCTCATAGCGGCGAAGAAATTTATCTACCTGCACCGGGTAATAGGCAAGAGCCTCAGTTGCCGTATCAATCGCTGTTAATCCGCCTCCAATCACTACAACAGGTAAACGTAACTGCATATTTGCGACAGAACTATCTTGAGCCGCACCAGATAGTTGTAATGCCATCAGGAAGTCAGATGCGGCGCGAACTCCACGGGCAAGACCATTTGGCAGATCTAGTACGGTTGGGCGACCCGCTCCAGCGGCAAGTGCTATATGATCAAACCCCATATTAAGTGCATCGTCCGCTGTAATTGTTCCTCCAAAACGAATCCCCCCAAACAAGGAGAATTCCTTCCTCCGTTCTAGCAGCAACCGAATTAATTTTAGAAAGTTTTTGTTCCAGCGTACGGTAATTCCATATTCCGCCACACCGCCAAAGCCTGCAGGCATACGTTCATTTAAATCCTCATCAAGTTCTTTTGCATCTCTGATGGCCCTAAATGCTACATGACCACCCTCTTTGGTTCCTGAGATATCTGATGGCAGAGATTCTATTTTAAGCCCGTCTATACCCACTACAGCATGACCATCATTCATCAAATGATGCGCTAAAGTATATCCTGCGGGTCCCATACCAACCACTAGCACTTTATGACCAGATGGGGCTTTTGGAACAGGACGATTCAAATCTAACGGGTTCCAGCGTGTAAGAAGACTATAAATCTCAAATCCCCATGGTAATTCAAGAATATCCTTAAGAGACCGTGTTTCTGCTTCAGGAATATTTACTGGTTCTTGCTTTTGATAAATACAGGACTTCATACAATCATTACAAATCCGATGGCCAGTTCCAGCGCACATAGGATTATCTAATACAATCATAGCTAGACTACCGATAGCAATTCCCTCGGTCTTAAGCTTATGGAATTCAGAAATACGCTCCTCTAAAGGGCAACCGGCAAGTAAAACGCCAAACTGACTTTTTTTGAAGGATTTAGGCTCATCAGGTGACTTCGGCTTGACCTTCAATCCTTTTGAGCAAGAATCCTTTCCCTGTTCATGACACCAAATGCAGTAATTTGCCTCATCTAAAGCGCCTACAAGATCAGTACCTTGGTCAGTCAGTGAAAATCCTTCTCTCCGGCGCAAATGATCTAATCGATGAGAAACATAACCTTCAGTAGTATCGATAACTGACGGTACTAAACGCAAATAATCCAGCTTAGGGTGACCTTTAAAAAGTACACCTTCTTGGCTACGTATTTTTCCTTCTGCTGTTTTCAATGCCCAAGCAGCATAAAACAATGCTGCCTTAAGGAACTCTTCATTTTTTTCTTCATCCTTTAGCCACTCTATTACTTTTGTTGCAAAAACAAGCTCAGAAAATGGCTCTTTAAATTCAATCTCCAACTGTTTCTCTAATTTGTAGCCATCAATCTTTGATATATCTTCATCGCTAACTTTATTCATCGCTTTCCGCAACACAAACTGCCTTTTACAAAAATATAGCGGTGCTAGCTCATGATGGTGTGCAGAAAGTGCCTGAACCTCGGTCTCTATACAGAATAATTTTGAAATAAAATCGTCAAGTAATGGAGCAACTTCAATTAATAAATTAGACTCATCTTTCGCATTAAGGCTATCACTATGAGAGCGAGCATGATCAAGCCGAGTATATAAATCAAGATCACTATCCTTTAAAAAATCAAGAAAAGCGTGATCGAGTTTTAAAAGTCCCGTACGTTGATATAAATCAGCAAAATTCATATCGAACCCTAGAACAAGCGATTCTCCAGCTTCTCCTAACTTAGTGCCTGAGTCTGATCCTATATTTTTCATATTCAGTAAATTATTAATGATGTTAAATAAATAGAAATAAAATTTTAATTAGCGCTTTAATTTATAGTTTTGGGACTTATCATTGATATACTAAATTACTTATTGGCCGGACAAATCATTCCTGCTGCAACAGTATTATTGCTAACCTCATCAACTACAATAAAGCTGCCTGTAGCATGATTCTTTTGATAGTCATCACAAGCTAGGGGCTGCTGCACATTAAGCTCCACACATCCTATATCATTCATTTTTAAAGTATCTACTGCCTCATGATTTAGCGTATTGATATCTACCCTGTAATCTATCTTACTCACTCCTGCCTTAACTATGCGGGTAGAATGCTTGAGAAGATACTTACATTTAGGGTCAAGGGCCGTCTCAGATAGCCAACATAATATTGTATTAATCTTTTTGCTAACATGCGGGGCATTTTTAGTTTTTACCAACATGTCACCACGGGAAATATCGAGATGATCTTCTATAGTTAATGTTACTGACTGTGGTGCAATAGCATGATTAAGGGGCCCATCGTAAGTAACAATTTCTTTAATGCGAGAACTCAACCCAGAGGGAAAGACTGTTATTTCATCTCCAACAGAAATCCGACCTGATTCAATTCTTCCCATGTAGCCACGAAAATCATGGAACTCTTTCGTTTTTGGACGACATACCAACTGTACTGGGAAACGAAAATCTTCAAGATTAATATCGTTGTCTATGGGAGTATTCTCCAGCACCTCCATTAAAGTCGAGCCTTTATACCAGGAAAGATTATCCCCACGTTCTACTACCATATCTCCATTTAAAGCAGACATTGGGATATACACAATATTCTCTAAGCCAAGCTTGGCTGCAAATTCGGCAAACTCCTGACTAATTTTCTTAACTACATCACTAGAGTAGCCAACAAGATCCATTTTATTGATAGCTACAACCAAATGAGGAATGCCCATCAAACTAGCTAAATAGGCATGGCGGCGAGATTGTGTAAGTACCCCTTTCCGCGCATCAATTAGAATAATTGCAAGATTCGCAGTAGATGCGCCGGTCACCATGTTACGAGTATATTGCTCATGTCCAGGAGTATCAGCGATAATAAATTTTCGTTTCGGAGTAGCAAAATAACGATAGGCCACATCAATAGTAATACCTTGCTCACGTTCTGCCTGTAAACCGTCAGTTAATAATGACAAGTCTACGTCCGTCATTCCGCGTTTGTGCGAAGTGTTTGTAATCGAACTTAATTGATCTTCAAATATCGATTTAGAATCATATAATAAGCGCCCAATTAAGGTGCTCTTACCATCATCTACACTACCGGCTGTGATAAAACGTAATAACTCAGTATCACTAAACGAAATTTTATTGTTTCCTGCCATTTATCATCCTTCTCGGAGTTCGGATTACTGTAAATCTCTCTGATCACCTGCTTTTGGTGAACCACTTACTCTAAAAATATCCCTCTTTCTTACGTAGTTCCATGGATGCATCTGATGTTTGGTCATCCATACGGGTAGCACCCCGCTCAGTAATATGTGTAATCGCTGTTTCAGTAATAATTTCCTCTACATTCACCGCATCAGATTCTACTGGGCAGGTACAACTCATATCCCCTACTGTACGGAAACGAACCATAATGTTTTCTGATTGTTCACCGTCCTTAGGTTGAACAAGATGAGATACTGGCAACAGGCCATTTTCACGTCGATACACATCTCGTTTATGTGCAAAATAAATATGTGGCACCTCCAATTTCTCACGCGCGATATATTCCCAGACATCCAGCTCGGTCCAGTTGCTTATTGGGAATACACGAATATTCTCTCCTTTATGCACTCGTGTATTATAAATATCCCATAATTCGGGCCGCTGATTCTTTGGATCCCATTGTCCGAATTCATCTCGGAAAGAAAATATACGTTCCTTTGCCCTAGCTTTTTCTTCGTCGCGCCGTGCGCCACCAATACAAGCATCAAGCTCAAGCTCTGCGATTGAATCTAGTAGTGTCACTGATTGAAATGAATTTCGACTCTGATTCTCTGAGCGCAGAACCACCCTACCTTGTTTAATAGAGTCTTCCATGCTGCGCACAATTAAACGCTCACCTAATTCCTTAGCTCTCCTATCACGAAATTCAATTACTTCTGGAAAATTATGGCCAGTATCTATATGCAACAATGGAAATGGGAAAGGACCTGGACGAAATGCTTTTTCTGCGAGCCTTAGCAACACAATGG
>Ga0233427_10001982_pt1 | contig 20346 bp, 20 predicted proteins | sample SI_118_April2016_5_FD_179885 | JGI IMG/M metagenome (GOLD analysis project Ga0233427, IMG submission 179885) | Seawater microbial communities from Saanich Inlet, British Columbia, Canada - SI_118_April2016_100_MG | ecosystem: Environmental > Aquatic > Marine > Inlet | place: Canada: British...
TGGGGGGTCGGGATCAAGGATTAGATCAATTGAAAACGGCATTGAAAACCATGAAAAAATACGATGAAACGCGTGATATTATGAGTATAGAAACATCGGGTTTGTCGGCGTATTTGAAGTATGGTTGCATATCCATTCGTGAAGTATATAGTGGTTTTAAGAAGAAATACGGTAAATTTCATGAACTTGTGCGTCAGTTAATATGGCGCGATTTTTATGCTCATTTGCTTTACTTTTATCCGGAAAATTTGGGGAATTTGTATAATAAGAAAATGAGTGAATTAAAATGGTCGGTAAATAAGAACCATTTAGAAGCATGGAAAAAGGGGGAAACGGGTGTGCCATTAATAGATGCAGGTATGCGTCAAATGAATGAAACGGGATATATGCATAATCGATGCCGTATGTTAGTAGCAACGTATTTAGTTAAAATTCTGCATATTGACTGGCGGGAAGGAGAAAAATATTTCGCTCAAAAGTTAGTTGATTATGATGTGGCGTCGAATTCGGGTAATTGGCAAGCAATTGTGGGTGGGGGTGTTTATGCAATGCCGTGGTTCCGCGTAATGAGCCCATGGGCGCAATCTGAGGAATATGATCCTGAAGCGGTTTATATAAAGACATGGGTGAAGGAATTGGCGTCGATTGAGCCAAAAGTCATACACAAATGGTATAAATATTGCAAAACCCGTGAATATAAGGAAGAATACAGGTGTCCTATTGTAGATTATAAAAAAGAACGCGAGGTGTTTTTGGATTCCATGAAATAAAAATATTGGCAGTTGTTTGGTTATTTTCCGCTGCATTTGCTAAAAAGAAATAAATATTGATTTGTAATTATACAACAAGTCAATATTTAACGACATCCCACTTTCTTCATATCTTCTTGAATATCTACTAATAAATCGCTCGTAGACGTAATAAAAAGGTCGGGGTAAATCGCATGTATAAAGGCTTTCATTGAGCCAATCGCGAGTTTGTATCCAAGACGCGATGAAAACCAAAAATGTTCACTATATGACATACAAACGCGTAATGGATGTGAAAAATAAGAATAGGTAAATTGATTAAAAAAGGATTCCATAATGTAATTATGGAATATGAACATATTTTATACATTCCGGATTTTATATGTCTAGTGAAACCGTGTTTTTATCGGATTTCTGTTTGCGTTTGCTCTTTTTCGGCAACACATTTCCTTGTGCTTCTTTTAATGAATTCACACTTACCATAGATTCTCCCCCCGCTTCGTTTAATCCGTTGTGAATATTGACCTCGCGTGTTTTTAATCCGGACAATATGTTGTCTAGATCAACGTTTTGAGGACCCTTCATTTCGGGTCTAGGACCTTGCATACTTCCAGCAGGAGGTCCTCGAGGTGGCTGTTGCATAGGGGTTCTATCTTGTGTTTGTAGGTTTTCTTGTTGCTGACTAATGTCAATGCCTTGCTCTCTAAACATTGCTCCTCGGCCCATTGCGAGGTCTGGGCGGTTGTTGGGTGCTTCTGTGAATTGCATACCTGGTCGTTGAACTCTACCGTCATTTTTCGTTTGCATAGCCGGAGGAGGAGGTCCAAACGAAGTATTGGGTTTATTATCTGGATTCAACATTTCACTTACAAAATCCATTGCAGGATTCTGATTACTCATACTTTGCACGGTTGCATCGGAAAACATTTTCATTAATTCGGGACTTTGTTTGATCACATCATTGAAACCAGGTGTCGCAGTCGAAAGCGCCTTGTTCGTAATATTCAACACAGCACCACTGAAACCCAGACGCAACAACAATGACAATTCGGGCGCCATTTTTCCTCCCTTGTATTTTTCGTGCAATTCTGCGAAAATTTCGTCGTAACTCTCAATATCTTCGTTGATCTGTTCACCCCAACCATCCAAGTTCAAACCAAATGGATCAAATACCGCATTCGCGTATTCCATTGAACTGACAATAGTAGAAAACCACCAACCCTGCAACTTTACACTGTCCTTTTTACGCTTTTCCTCCATAATGGTTTCATATTCGTCTTCTACTTCGTCAAAATCGGATTCCATAGTAAAATTACTGCTATGCTTTACATGTCCCTTTTCATACCATTCGTCCAATTTCTTCAACATAGCACGCTTTTTACGTCTTTTTTCACGATCGTTCATACGAGGACCTGCAGAAGCAGTTGGTAATTCATTTACTTTAGAGAAACCGTCCCATGTCTTTGTATTACCTACACTTTCCATGGTAGCCGCCCCTAAATTCGATCCATTGTTTTCTTCGCCTAAACTATTCAATTTAATCGTTTCCGTTGCTGAGGGACTTTTTCCTCCTAAATTAAATAGATTCGAAAATCCTCCAAACGAACTATTGGATGTTTCTACATTTTTGGATTCACCGGAAATACCGGATGCCTCGTTTAATTCCTTTTCCAATAAGTCTAAATCATCCATTTCGACATTTGTCGAATGAGAACTCGAAATATTTTTATCATTCATGAGCAATTCAATTCCCGGACCGAAATTCACAGACGGTTTTGAACTGCTCGATGGTTCGGGTTCAAAAGAAGTAGAAATATTCTCTATTTTTTCTTCGTTAATTGACAAAGGAGCTGTTTCCAAATCATTAATGCCAATATCTATGACTTCCATTATGATAGACTAATACAATTTATTTTTAAGTCTTCCGCATAAGTAATTAGTTTTTGCATTTTTAAATAATAAAGCCCCTGTAAAAAACAATCTGCTAAATCATCCTTCTTGGATGTTTCCAACGCCGATTTCCAAGACGAGAACCCCGGATTCGCCTCCAAAAACAATTTGCAAAAATGAATACTGTCTAATTTGTGCTGTTTGTAGGTGTTTTCTTGGGAATCCTTTTTTACTAAATGTTTGAGTTTGTTGGAAGAGGAAATGAATTCCAAGACAAGGGAATCTGATTCGTCTTTCATAATGTAATATTGCGCCAACATACCTTGCAATGTCTTCATTCGCGTAGCAATCGGAGAAATCTGGTTCTCAATAATGACATGCGTCGGGTTTTCCATAATGGTTCGCTCATTTAATAGTTGTTTTAAGGAATGTCCGAGCGTAATTAAATTGACTTCACCTGCTTTTTCTTTCTTCGTGTTGATTTTTTCCAAGAGAAACTTGTCATAATGCGTCGCGATTTCCTCTAAACATTGCTTTTTGGTTTTGGGATACGTCGATGGTTGAAAGATTCCATATGAAAGTCCAAGACTGTGTAATTTTTCGATGGATAATTTCTTCAAATCCGATGGTTTATTCGACTCTGGAAATAAGAAGCTCTTGGAATTCACTATTTTTTTAGCATGTATATTACAAAAACACAAACCGTTTTTTGTATACACGGCCTTCTTACCACATATTTTTGGAGAAGTTTCCAAGAGACGTTTCTTTAAAGGGAGTTCAAAAGAGCATGTTTTTAGGGGTTTTTCGGAGGATTTCATTAGATTTAGAACATTCCAATCAATAATCGAGATTTGTGTGTCTTGGATTTCAAATAAAACATAGGCCATGTTTTTGATTCCCACATCGTAACTAATGAGTTTCATATTACTTAAAAGAATAAGTGTTTTAAGTATTCTTTTAAGGAAGTTTCAATATGCTTATTTATAGTTCTTTTTCAACATTTCTTCTTGGCTCATAGGCATATTTGTCATTCTACGTGCATGCAACTGTTCCTTGCTTAAATATAGGTTTTTCAAATCACTGGACTGTCTATGTTCAATGGGTTTTTCTGATTCATGATAAGAGGAATAGCGAGCAGGTTGTTGGAACATATTGTCGAAATCGCCTTGTTGACTGGGCAAAAAACGCTGGAAATATCCTACGTCGTTTGATGCTTCTACAAAATTGTCGCGCATAATAGCCTGTCCGTTTTTCGTCAAATAATTGCGATATTGCCAATTGCTCTCAATACCCGCTTCCTTTATTAGATTTTCATTTAAGACCGCCTCGGGTTGGTAAGATGCAGTAATATTACGTCCGTCAGCAGTTAAAGGAGGAAACCCTGGGTATTTATTATTCATCGTATACCCGATTGTTGATTTAGGAACAACGTCAGGATAAGCCGATTTTATTGGTTCTTTGCGTGGATAAGAAAACATTATATACTTTCAAGATAAAATGTTTTTTCACTTCTTTATTATGCACTTTCTTCAGTGTTTTTTAATAATTCCAAGATTTCGGTCTTTTTCATCTTTTTTGCATCTTCTACTAAACCTTTCTCCGTGACATATGTTTTTAAATTAGCTACATTCATTTTTGCAAAATCGACGGATTGTGTTTGAAGGGTATTTTCCTCATTCTTTTCTTCGTCTTCTTCGTCGTCTGATACAACTATTTTACTATCTGCATTATCCAGTTGAATCATCATTTGAGTTCCGACTAACTCTAAACCCTCCTTTTCTTCTCCTTCTGATTCAGAATCGGAATCGGAATCGGAGTCTTCATCGGTTTCCTCGTCTAAAATCTCGTCGTCGGACTCGATTTCCTCTACTTCTTGTTGTGTTTGTTCTACTTGTGACATATTGCTAAACATATGTCCTTGTGGAACGGGAATACTCGCCATACCTCCTCTAATTTGCGTTAACTGTTGTTGACTGGATATAACAGCTCCTTTCATTGCATTCACTTCCGATGCAAGTCCATTTACTATTTCAAACATAGTATCGCATTTGGTCTCATTTGCGGTTAATCTTTGTTTAAAGTGATATACCAACAATAAAATCAATACAAAAGCTATTCCTAAACTTAGAAAGAAAAAAGTATCCATAAAACCAGGCATTATTAATATATTGTAAAGAGAGTTACTATATTCTTTTCAAACGAAATATATTTTGTGCAAATATATTATAATCATTGTCATTTATGGAAAACAACAGCAATAGTAATGAAAATAAGAATAGTGTGAATAAAACAATGAAGCAAATGGCGAAAACAGTTAGCAACGGAAATCAGTTATTTTCTACTAAAAACCTTATTATTCTTGTATTGGTTTTATTGCTCATATTAAGCTTTTTAGGCATAAATCTATTGGTTTACGTCGGACGCTTCTTGGAACTTTTGGTAAACATTGTTCGCCCGTTGGTTGACGGACTCATCGGTTTCGTGTTTTATTATATTGGATTGGCGATCAATGTAAGTGCCGATGTAACAGCCGACGTAGCCCGCACAGGTATCGACATTGCAGAAGGCACCGCACATTCCGTAGGAAATTTACTTCAAAACGAGGATAATGTAAGCGGACCTCTTCCTGAACAAAATATAGTATACAAACAATTGTTTGAAACACAACCTTTAGAGGAACAACCCATTCCTTATACAATGGATATTCATCAATCGCATAACGATGCCAGCGAAATCTGGAAAACCACGACCGATATGGCGGAAATGATAATGCAGGAATCGTCCCTTCCAATTGACATTAGGGTTACAGAAAAGAAGGACAAAATTCCCAGCATTTCCATGGAAAAGGATTTAGATGAAACCATTCAAAAAGAAAAACGCCCGACTGTAACAAACGAACAACCCTATTGTTTCGTAGGTGAGTTTGAAGGAAAACGCAGCTGTATTTCTTTAGAGGAAAACGAAACATGCATGTCGAATCAAACGTATAAAAGTGAACAAGAATGTTTGCAAAAACCAGAACCACCACAACAACAACCAGTACGAAGAAACTTGGGCATTGCACCACCCGTTCCTCCAAGAGCCGCTTACAGTCCCCCTATGGGAAATTATTTGCCTCAAGACAAATATGTAATGGGTCAACCAAAATATTATATCAATATGATGAACCCATATTACGCTTCTGAAAACTATCGTATGACGAATCCAAACATAATGGGTCCTAACCCGGGGTTGTATTTACAAAAATAAATAAATCATTTATTAATTTCCAAATAAATGATTTATATACAATCAATAGTATACATTAATGTTTAACGACGACGACGACCTACCTTTCCCAAATTACGAACAAGACCCCTGCATATTTGATTGGGAAGAAGAGTATTTCAAACAGTTCAAATGGTTGGAAAACCAAGACACGAATTCCAGCGAACAACATTCCCTTCATATGCGAAATGTATTTTTACCTATGTTACAGTCATCCATGGGAGTCCATATGTATAATGAACCCCAAGTAACCCTCAATCCAACGGAAAATAGACTATACATGTATTTTATTTCTTTAGAGGAAAATAAGATGTTTTTATACGTGGATTTTAAGGAAGAAAACAATGAAACTCTCATGCAAAGTGCACAAGAAAAATATGGATACATGCAAATATACAAACCACTAAGGATTGTATTTACAATGGAAGTCAAGGATTTATATGACATTGACAAAACCGTAAAACTGTTTATGCATATGTTTGGTATTAATAATACGCGCGGTGGGTCTTATACTTCACTTATGTTAGAAGAAGATCAAATCCGTTTTATAGAAAAGGAAAGAGAAGTCACATGTATCGATCATTATACGTCATCAACGCTATAAGAAATATCTTCTTTTTCGTCGTTGTTTAGACACCAATCCATAAAACGGGATGGATGCCACGTTTTTTGGATTAATTCTTCTTCGTATATTTTGAAATTCGTTTCACATAGTGACCATAGTGATTCATAATAATGCAGTGTTTCGTTTTCTTTCAACTTTTTATTATAATGAAGAGAATTGTAAGATAATAGTTCAAAACAGTCTAGTAATTCTTCGTTTTCTTGAATAAACTCTAGGTTTAGATTGTGATTTATACCCACGTAATCCCATATAACAACGGAAGAATATTTTTCCAAAATAGAAAGAGGTGTTTCTTTATTGAAACTAATTCCGTACCAATCCATAGACAGACGGTTCTTTTTGACAAAATCATAGAGACGTTCTTCATTTATTTCGAAATGTGTAAATAAATAGTGCAAATCCCAATCTTCATCTTTAAACTTATCTATTATTTCCCATGTCAACGATGGATTCGAACTCAACCAATAATAATTCCATGGCAATTTTTCTTCCAATGTCGTTTCGTCTAACACTATTGTTCTGGAAATCACATTCCAATTCCATTTAACCAGGGGGTTTTCTTTAATGATCTGCAATGTAATATTTGAATTATGTGAAAACTCGCTTGCATATTCCCATAAATCACTTTGAATTACGTTTTGCCAAGTGATTTTCTTATTTCGAACGAGATATTTCTTTGACCATGGAAAATGTGAATATTTGCAATATAATGTATACGAAAGACTCTGGTTGTCCGAGCAAAATATATCATAATTCCACGGGACTTCTTTGTGTTTAGAAACCAATGTAAAATCGATGTTTGGATGTATGCTCAATATTTCGAAATCCCAGTCTTCGTGTATATGTGTATCAATAAAATGATAGGATAGATGGTGGAAAATAGAAAGTACTTTATAATCCAAATTGATTTCGGGGTGTTGACAAATAAACCGTTCGGTGATGTTTGGGTTGCAATAGCGCGAATCTTGATGCCAGTCAAATTCCGGATGATTATCCATAAATTCCTGACGAATATTGGGGTTTTGAGAAAGCAAAATCATATTCCAACTTTTTTTTGGATACGCCAAGACTATTTTTTCTAATTCACTATAAAACATATTATATAGTAAATCATTTATTATTTATATTCTTCTAGGATTTGTAAATTTTTATAATGCGCTGTTTTTATCAAATTATTTCCATTGTTTTTCAATAAAATTCGTAATTGCGTGGCCTCGCTTCTTAGAAAAAGTTTCGTCAAATACGGATGACTTTCCTTATCTTCCGGATAATAATGCAATGATTTGTCGACTAAACGTTTGAACCAAATTTCAGGCAACTGTTTAATGTATGTATATGGATCAATAAACGAATATATGAAATCAATGACTTCACATGGGAGATTCAGATCTTTTATTGCGTATTTTGCCATATATAGAACAATCGTAAAATAGTTAAGACGCAACATCGAAAACCAATGGACTTAATTGTGCAGCATTTTCGACAATTTGCGAATTGATTTCGGTTTTCACATTGTTGTTTACATTGGAAATGGTAATTGAACTAATGTTTATAGGATTAACTGAGATTCCTCCAGACGAATTATATTGCTTCGTATCGGTGATTACTTGTAACGTCATAGAATAATTGTATTGAACACAAGACGTTAATTGAAAACTGTTTATAGTACAGTTTCCTAAATATAAATTCGACTCAAAATATCCTTGGTTTTGCAATAAAATAGTCATTTTACTTAGTTCATTGCTATTCATTACATATGCATATTGTAATTGCCCGGTCCCCGTATTGTAGATATTTAATACTATGTGTGTGATTGTGGTTTCAATGATCGATGTAGTATTCGAAGGTTCAAAAATACCAGAAATATTTAGTGAAACGGGAACACGCAAGTCGTATTTATTTGTTAAAAGAGGGGGATTGACAAATATTAATTTGAAAAAAGGATTTTGCGTATTACTAATAACGTTATTTATGGACTCACTTACATAGGGAAATGAAAGATCTTGGTATGCATGGGTGTTTATAGGAAGTGTTTTGGAAGAATAATTATATAACGGCACGTTGGATGTAACGCTTGGAACATCACCTATACACACATGACTATTTACCTTGGTGGATCTGGATAATTTTGACCATACTTCTTTTTTGGTTATTTTGTTTTGCTGACTATTGTGTAATAATACTTCTTGTTTTCTACGTTCATTTATTTGTTCTATTGTAAAATTGGCATAAGGGCATGGAAATATTGTAGCGCGCGTTTTGTTGCTATTGACTATTTGTAAATATTCTTGTCTATCGGCCAATTGATCATTACAAAAATTAGTTAAACTCTGTAAATAACTAATTACATTTGTTTCGTCGTTTTTTGAAACCGTAGGTTGTGATTGTTTATTTGGACAAATAAGACTATTATTACCTGGTGTAAATGGACCATCTGTAATGTAATTTGACATACAATATATTACTATATAAACATATTGTATTTTATTTATGTGCACTTAATAGTTTGCATTATACCATAAGTTTGACAAATAATATGGGAATCCACTGGCATCGTCACTTGCACCTGCGTCTGAAGCCTTGCTATTTCTACCCCAAATAACAATATTGTTGATTTGGAACACGCTCAATGCACTGTCGAAATATTGCAAATTGGAAATATTTCCATTGAATCCGCCATTGGAACAAACATATATGTCTTCGTAATTTTGCAAGGGAACATCTTGTAATATGATTCGGTTTGCAATTGTTCCATTAATATAGGTGTCTAAAGTGGTATTTTCCAAGCGAATTGCACAATGGAACCATTTTTGTAATGGAACGTCTTTGATGACCATTAAATCACGTGCATTTGTCGTGGAAACAGTGCTCATAGCCACAACCATATTTACACGGCCTTCTTGGGAAACATTGTTATCTAAATAGAGACCAGGACCACTGGATACCGTAGACATACCTTTATAGGGTCCTTCGGAAAAGAAAGTTCCGTTTCCTTTATTGAAAATAAGAGCATAATCATTGCTTTCGGATGTTTTGACGTCGTTAATGAAAATCCAAACTGACCATGTAAATTCCATACCACCGGATTGGTTATTGGATCGTAAAATCGGAATCGAATTTTGCTTTGTAGGGTCTTGGGAAACGACTAAACTACTTGATCCGTTTAATGTGCCAGATACAATCATCGGATTCCCCTTTGGTCCTGTAAAATATCCAATAATCATTACGCCTAAATTCAATAAAAATACAAAGGCAATGAGCACAAATATTAAAAAAGCGAATTTTGCAATGATCGTGTTGGAATTTAAGAAACTATTGCTTGCGTCGACCACGGAAGCATCGCCGAAACTATCTAAACTGTTTGATACTTGTTCACTTGCAGAAGTAATATTATCTGATACACTACTCGCAGCAGCAGCGCCGGTATCTGCCACATTTTTACCAAACTCGGAAATATTTTGACCTACATTTGAAAAGAATCCGGGTTTATTTTCTCCTGATTCGTTGGGCTTTTCTTCGTTGTTCATTATCTATATATTGTTCCGATTTTTTTAATGAAACTTATTTCATTAAAAACGTTTATTTATAGGTTCCACGTATAAGAAGATTCTTGCACATTGTTCTTGTCAATGGAAATGTTAATACTGTATGCATTTAAGAAATTCGATACAGCACTTCCAGATCCAGCCATATATGTATCCCATGCTTCTTGGGGACCAATGGGTCCAGACCAGTTTTTAAAACCGGAAATATAAGCATCCCAACCACTTCCTAAAATGACAGGGTCGTCTTGGGGAGTTCCAGGAGATTGTGGATAAGCACTTAACTGCACAGAGTTGACTAATTTACCATCAATATAACAATCCACAATGTTATTATCTGCACTCACAATCACATTTGTCCAAGCTTGCAATGGGAAGTTTTCAGTAACCGTAATTTGTTGTGTTTCACCATTGGAAAGTTTGATATCGCAATATAAGGTTGGTTGCACTTTAGCTAAATATAATTGAATGTTGTTGTTTCTAGCGAAAATGACTTTATTACTTGTTGTATCCCAGGTATTTACATATACCCAAATCGAATATGCGTAACGGGTAGATGAGCCACTTGGAATACTGGTAATCGATGCGTTTGTTCCCTTTAAACTAGCGGATTGTGATAATGTGCTCGATTTACTTACGAAATAAACGTATAAAATATAGATCAACACAATAACAATAATAGCTAAAATAATGGTTGTCCATGTTCCGTCCATATTATATATATATGGGATGATTTTTTATTGAGCTGAATTCTGTTCTTTTTTTTCTCGTGGGACAGGTGGGTTACTATTTGCAAAAATATTGTATTGGAATGCAATTTGCTCGGATGTTAATGGACGTTTATAGTATTCTACGTTACAAACGGCTCCATCGACTCCGAATTCATCTCCAATTGTAATCGTATCTAAATCACTGTATTGAGGAATGAAAGATTGAATAGTTGTATCTTTGGTGGATGCGTTTTCACCTGATAAACGGAATGTTCTTTCCAATTGTCCGTTAATAAACAAGTCTACCTTGTTGTCACTATAATTCAAAACCACTTGGTTCCATTTTTGAGAAGGCATTGAAACGGGATAAAAGGTATCTTTCATCGAATTATAACTGTCTTTATTTAAAAAGTCGAGTTCATTGTCAATGTAGTGGGCGTCATTTTTCATGATATCTAACTTTCCTTCCTCTACTACAATACTGTGTTTTAAGTCGTTTACTTGATCAGTCGTTAATGATTTTGATTGTATGGCGGTGTTTAGTTGTTCTATGTTTTTATTTACGCTTTTGATTTGTTTTGTGTTGGTGAGTTTTTCCTTGTATTTCTCTAAACTTGCTACTTCTTGTTTAAGCTCTTGGGATTCTTGATCGGTTAATGTAGGATTCGCGACTAAAACCGCATAATCCACTAATTTTTTTTGTACAATTGTGATTTCGTTTTCAAGTTTTTGATCAATGTCTTGGAGTTTTTCCTCTAAAGCTATGTCTTTATAATTGACATAATAAAACACGAATTTGTTTCTTTCCATGGGTTGATCTGTTACATTTCCGCCGCCATAATAAGTGACCAATGGTTTGACTTGATACATTCCGTTTTTATCTAAATATCCGTAATTTAAGATTTGACTTTCACGAGAATAATGATAATTTGAGGGACTTTGGTTGTTTACAAAGACCCAAAATGAAATGGCATAGTTTCTTGGAAAATAAGGTTCGTGAATACCCATTTGTTGTTGTTCTGTGCTGGGTTTTACTTTTAACATTGAACTCGTAGCAACGATTTGTTTACCTTTGTTTAAAGGAGTTACGTTTTTCACCAATAACAAACTGTCGTTTGTGCCGATCATGTAATTGGACAAATTGGGTAAGAAGAAATATAATACAATCAATAAGACTTCCAGTATAATAAAACCGTAAATTGCGACGGGTGTCAGTTGGAATTGTTCCAACAAATAGACCCATAAATCGTATAATGCACAAGGCAAGTAAAACAGTACGTCGGCCACAAATCCAGACCATCCCTTTAATTTGCTCAAATAATTGATCAATAAATTATATACCAAGGCCAAGGCGATTAAAATAATTGCCGTTAACAATAAATAATTGAACGTTCCTGTAATGTTTAGATCATAGCCAGTAGAAAGAGCATAATAATAAACAACGGCACCCAAAATAACAAATGCACCAAACATTTCTAAAAATGGGCGTCGGTTGTTTTCGTGCGATACTAGATTCAATAAAATGGCGAAAATCATAATCAATGGAAACATGTAAACAAAAAAGTATTTGCTCGTATTATAGGTTGCACTGCCAGGATTTGATATAATATTATACAACAAAATGCACACAATTAGGAAAACAATACTCGAAACAGTATATTTTATAATGCAATTTCGCCATTCATTGTTATTTTCAATTTGACCAGTCATTTTTCCTTTATTTTCTCCTGTGTTCATATTTTATATATAGTTCCTTATAAAATATGAAGATTTGTTTTCCGTTATAACAAAATATAACTATGTACTAACTTATCTATTTTCCGAATAATGTTTTTCTTTTCCTGGTTGTAATCGCGTATTACTTCTAAACATTGCTCGTAATTCCTCCATTCCAATTTACTCACTTCACTCTCTTGAAACACACTCAATTGTTTGCTGTTTTCATATGTGTAATTCATTACATAATACTTGTGTTTATAGGATTTATAATTTGAACCTGTGAAAACTTCCTCAAAAGGGAGTATATTTTGAATGTTTGTTAAATATCTACTTGACATACCCGTTTCTTCTTCGAATTCGCGCAAAGCACAATCAAAGTCCGTTTCGTAATTGTTTCGACGACCTTTTGGAAACCCCCATTCGGGTTCTTTCCAGTGAAAAGACCGCGAACTTTCTTCAATCAAATCATTTAACGTATAGGTTGTGTCGTTTTTCGCAATGATTCCATTGCACAGCATATCGAATTTTTCACGTGAAGATGCTTCTTCATTTTTATATAAGGGCGACAGTTCTTCTTTGTCTGACCAAACATGGTTCCATAATTCGTCAAAATTGCCATGTTTCATTCGCTTTTTCTCATCTTCGGTCATTTGATTTAGCATATTTAAAATATAGTGTTTGTTTTTCACGTTGTATTTGCCACGCATAAAATCAATATGTCCCAATGTGTCTTTTCTGCGGATCATTAAATATTGAATTTCATTTTGCGGTGTTTTACGAAAGGCAATAATACCGATGCTTGTAATGGGCATTTTACATAAATTAAACACGTGTCCGATTTTACCACAATTGTTACAATAATGATTATTTGTTTGCATGTTCTAATTAAATATATTTGTTCTTTAGTGTTTATATACTTTCTAATTAAATGGAAACTATGGATGAAAAATATAACAAGGAAAAAGAAAATCAATATTTACCTCCCGAGTTCACTCCTCTAAACGCACAATTATTTGATCGTCAAGTATGGGAACCTCATTATTGGTTTTTCTTTCATACCATTGCGCATAGTTATCCGGCCATTCCAAATGCAGTTACCAAGAGAAAATACTACGATTTTATACAGAATATTCCGTTATTTATACCGAATCCGGAAGTGGGCAACGAATTTAGCAAGTTATTGGACGATTATCCCGTTTCGCCTTATTTAGACAGTCGCGATTCGTTTATTCGGTGGGTGCATTTCATAAAAAACAAGCGCAATGCGTTTTTAGGAAAAGAAGAGATTTCGCTGTTTGCATCTTTGGATGAGTATCGAAATAATTATAAACCCGTGCAATTGAAAATTTCCGAGCGTTTGCAACTGAAAAAGGAGTATATTGTGATGGTCTTTACTGTATTATTGTTGGTGTTTTTGTTTTTCTTCTATAAATAGGGTTTTGTAAATAGTTAATATGTCCTTATATATTAACTATGCGTTTTGAGTTGCTATTGTTATTAATTGTTGCAGGATTATGCTTCCATATTTATAGCGAAGGTAAATACTGGAAAAAATTATTGGTATATAAGAAATATGCGCAAATGGCGGGTATTTTGGTGGCCGCATGTATTTTATATGTTTTAGTCAAAAAGAATCCGGAAAACGCCCAAAACATCATATTGGGATCCAACGAATATTTAAAATACCTGCCTGTTGACAAAAATGCTACTTCTTTATTATCCCCTGTCTTGGACTTTACTGGAAGAAGAACCTTTTCACAAGGTCAAGGAACACCTGAACAACTCGGAGTTGACAATCAATACAACCATCCTATCTTACAAGTTCCAAGACAAAACAATCAATTACAAACCATTTTAGAATCAGGTAAAAAAGGCACAAAACGATCTGTAAGCGAAACCAAGAAGAAATTCGTCGCTTCGAGACAAAACTGGTGCTGTGGCGGTTGCAAGAAACAATTAAATGCTTGGTTTGAAGTAGATCATAAAATACGTTTAGCAGATGGCGGATCAAATCACGTGGACAACTTAATTGCTTATTGTAGAGAATGTCATGGTCAGAAAACGACAATGGAAAATCTATAAATTGGTCCTCTTTTAGTTCGCTATATACAGCCACATAAATATAATCTTAATTTATATAGTTATAAATTAATGTTAGCATCGCATCAAGAAGAACCTATGCCAAAAACAGTGAAAATTACCAAGAAAAAGAAAGTAAACCAAGACAAACCACAGGCAGCAGCACCCATTCCAACACGCATATTAAATGAACCAATGTTTAGAGGAGAAGAAAAAGAAGATGCAAAACAAGAAGAGGAAAAGGAAGAATTAGTAGAAGAAGAAGAAGTTAAATTGCCACAAAATCAAGAAAACAAACCGAATGTGATCTTAAATGACGTATTGGCGACGGTTCCTCAAAACACCAATTCATATAGGCGAAAAAAGGAAATCATTGAAAGCGAAGTTGCAAATCAATTGGAAGACTATGACTTTCTATATCCTCATTTAGATGATCGGGAATTTTCTTATAAAATCGCTAAACATAAGGAATTCTATGAAAATCGGTATGATGGAACAATACACAATGTAGAAGAATATGCAAATAAAATGTGCAATGCGAGTTTTGAGTTAATGCCTCATCAAATTTTCGTGAAGAACTTCCTCTCTTTTGAAACACCGTATAATAGTTTGTTTTTATACCACGGTTTAGGAACAGGTAAGACGTGCAGTGCCATCGGAATCACCGAAGAAATGCGATCTTATATGAAACAAGTGGGCATTAAAAAACGAATTTTGATTGTTGCATCGCCCAATGTCCAAGACAATTTCAAAATGCAGTTATTTGATGAGCGTAAATTGAGAGAAACCAATGGTGTATGGAACATACAATCTTGTCTTGGAAATTCACTCTTAAGGGAAATGAATCCGACTTCTTTGAAAAACATTCCGAAAGAAAAGGTCATTTCACAGATCCAATCGATTATCAATAATAATTATTTGTTTATGGGATATATTGAATTAGGCAATTACATTCGCAAGAAAACAAACGTGTCCGAAGAATCCGGGTTTAACGAAAAAGAGCGCAAGAAAATGGAAATCGAAATGATCCGCCGTGAATTTAATAACCGTCTTATTGTAATTGACGAAGTTCACAACTTAAAAGTCACACAAGAAGGCCAAGACACCAAAACCGCACAATTGTTAATGAAAATCGCTAAATATTCCGACAATATGCGCATGGTTTTATTATCGGCGACTCCCATGTATAACAGTGTAGAAGAAATCATATGGATTACGAATCTCATGAATTTGAATGACAAACGCTCGACGATTGCAAACAAAGAAGTATTTGATAAGAATGGTGCGTTTAGAGGAGAAAAGAAGGATGACAATGGGGTTGTTATCCAAGAAAGTGGTTATGATTTATTGCAACGAAAACTCATGGGGTATTTTTCCTATGTTCGCGGTGAAAATCCATATACCTTTCCTTATCGTATATATCCCGATTTATTTGCTCCAAACAATACTTTCGAGGAACCAACTACCACATTAGGTAGTCTTGGAAATGCAGCTCAAGCAATCGTCGGAAATTATGCGAAAAAATACCGTTTACCGACTTTACAACTAAATGGCAAGAATATTGAAACACCATTGGAACACACTCCGTTATATGTAAATGAAGTTCAAACATACCAAGAAGCGGTTTACGAAGTTATTCTCAAGAAAACTCAAGACGAAATGGACAATGGAAAAGTTGATTACGAGGATTTAGACAAATTCGGATTTCGCATGTTGCAATCACCCTTGGAAGCATTGACCATGGTGTATCCGAACGAAATCATCGACAAATACGTAGAAGAACCACAATCATCCCATAGTGAAGAATTATTTTCAATAGTCGAACAACACATAGGAAAAAGGGGACTCTATAATGTAATGAATTTCGTGGACGATACGCGAAAACCCGTTCCCTTAAAACACAGTTATTCATATAAACCGGAAATAGTGGAAAAATATGGTCCTATTTTTCGGGAAGATGTCTTGGAAAAATACAGTTCCAAGATCCATTCGATTATCCAAAGTGTAAAAAAATCCACGGGAATTGTCATGATTTATACGCAATACATCGACGGTGGCGCTCTACCAATTGCACTCGCTTTAGAGGAAATAGGATTCGCACGTTACGGAACATCTTCAACCACTAAATCCCTTTTTGAAAAGCCACGTGCAGACCCATTGGATTCGAAAACAATGAAACCGCGCAGAGAATTGGAAAACAAGACACAATTTAAACAAGCGAAATACGTAATGATTACGGGTGACAAGGCTTTTTCTCCTCAAAACACCAAGGATTTGAAGGAAGTCACACGGGTCGAAAACAAAAACGGTGAATTAGTAAAAGTGATTTTGATTTCCCGTGCGGGTTCAGAGGGTTTGGATTTCAAAAACATTCGCCAAATACACATTGTTGACCCTTGGTATAATACAAATCGTATTGAGCAAATCATTGGAAGAGGTGTGCGCAATTTGAGTCATTGTATGCTGCCTTTTGAAAAGCGAAATGTAGAAATATACATGCATGCAAGTTATTTGAAGAAGAATTCGAATAACGAAGCGGCGGACGTATATGTATATCGTTTAGCGAAAAACAAGGCTTTAAAAATCGGTAAAGTAACGCGATTGTTAAAAGAAATATCGGTTGATTGCATTGTGCATATAGGACAAACGAATTTTAGCGTGCAACAAATCTCGACGGTTGCGGAAAATCAAAACATCGAATTGGAATTGTCTAGTTCACCAAATAAGATCAAATACGAAGTCGGCGATAAACCATTTAGTAGTTTGTGCGATTACATGGATAATTGTTCCTATAAGTGTTTGTCGCGCGATGTAAATACGATTCCCGAGCGCGAATTAATTGAGACGAATTATTCGAATTATTTTGCCAATTCCAATGACGAACGTATTAGCCAGCGCATTATAAATCTGTTCCGTGATCAACGTGATGGACAATACTTCTATTCTTTAGAGGAAATCGTGGCTTACGTAAATGTAGTAAAACAATATCCAATGAATCAAATCTATGCGTCACTTACGAAAATGGTAAACAACAAAAGCGAATTTATTTACGATAAATATGGACGACGCGGAAATTTAGTAAACAAGGGATTGGTATATGCTTTCCAACCAATCGAAATAAATGACGACAATATTACGATATTTGAACGCAAGGTTCCGGTCGATTACAAACGCCCAAATGTAGCCTTTGAAGAAAGGAAATCCTTTAGCGAAAAGACAGACAAAATTAAAGACGACGCTTCTTTATACGCAAGTGATTATACTACTTTGCTGCAACAAATGGTCAAAAATCTGGAAGACGCAAGTTCGCTACATAACATTACATCATCCGATCAAAATTGGTATCGCCATGCAAGTCGCGTGATGAATCAAATGCAAATGGTTCACAACATTGGTTTTGACGAAATACGCAAACACATTATATTACATAATGTCGATTTTCTCATGCCCACTGAAAAGAAGATTCTCATGGATCATTTTTACGCAAAAGTCATTGATTATGAAAAACTAAGCGAAATCGAAAAAACAATCAAGGATTATTTGGATTCAAAAATCATTCGCCATAAAAACAAAACCGGATTTTTATTATACGAAGACGATAAAGTAAACATCTATGTCCAAGACGGAGATAAAGGAACATGGAAATTGGCCGAACCAGAAGACAAGTATATTTTTGAACAATCCGGTTTGCTAAAAGAGACTTTGCATGCAAATAACAGTGATTATTTTTCCATAATGGGCTTTATTAATGTGTTCCGTAACAACAAGGAAATGGTATACCGTTTGAAGGATTTAACGCAAATGCAAAACAACAGTGGAACACGTATTAGTGGACAAACACCTGGAAAGGGAGTTTTAATACGTTATTTAAATACAATTTTAGGACAAGAAATATACAGTTTAGAGCAATCAAAAGAAATCATGCAATTGGGTGTTTGCGTTATTATTGAAATCGTTTTGCGTGATTATAATGAAAAGCAAAAAGACGATAAAATCTGGTTTTTGAATCCCGAACAAGCGCGTTACAATAATATCTCAAAATACCGCATTTCTAAAAAATAATAAAATTGATATAAACATTTAAAACTATAATAAGTATATAGAACTGCATTATGTCTAAAGTAATCATACGTAAAACAAAGAAGAAGGAAGATACCAAGGTGTATGGTGTCTATTTGCGTTCGATGTTGGACAAAAAGGTCATGTTGCATATTAATGAAATCGGTAGAACATTGAAAGCGAATTTAGAGCGTAAAATCAACAATGAAATTGCAGGAAAATGTATTGACGAAGGGTATATTAAGCCGAACTCAATTAAAGTAACCAGTTATTCCAGTGGAAATGTTCATGGAGAATACGTGGAATACCAAACCATTTTCGAATGTATGTTATGTATGCCCGTCGAAGGTATGTTGGTGGATTGTGTATGTAAAAGCGTAACCAAGGCCGGAATTCACGCAGAAGTAGTAGATGAACAAGGAAATATTCCTTTAACATTATTTATTGCACGTGATCATCATCATTTAAATGAAAAAATGGGAAAAATACAAGAAAATGACAATATAGTTGTTACAATTATAGGTATTCGTTTTGAGTTAAATGATAAATACATTAGTGCGATTGCGAAACTACAAAGTTAACGAGTTACAGTTGTGCGAGTGGTTGAAAACAAACACTTACAATGAAAGCATTGATTTCTCTCTAAATCGGAATTCCACGTTTCATGACAATCAGAGTGATATTTACAATTACATATTGTACATATGTAATACGTGTTGTTCTTTTTTATGGGTATTATTTGAGAACAAAACTGACACGTAAATGCATTTTTAAAATAATAATTATATCCCTTTGTAAATATACTCGGTGGAGTGATTATCATAAGGACTTGATTTGCGCGTATTGGCTCATTTTCAGACGAAACAGACACTTTTATCGCTTCGACTGTATGTAAAATATGCTCACTGGGTATAGTAAGTTCATCACACATGATTCGTTGTACGTGTGTTGTAATAACAACAAATAATTCAATTTTATAATGTTTAATAGAATCCATTTAAACATTATTAGGCACGTTCATATAATAATGGACTCAAAAGCAGTCGATAAATTGGAAAAAATAAAACTACAAATCGAAAAGATGAACATTGCACAACAAGTTGAAGTGCTAAAGATCTTAAACGGAGACGACAAGGTCATTTTAAATGAAAACAAAAGCGGTATTTACGTGAATCTATCCTTTTTACCAGAAGAAGTGGTGGATAAAATAGACAATTTTGTAAAATATGTCCAAGACCAGGAAAAATCCCTAAATGTCATTGAAGACAAGAAGGAAAATGTGAAAATCGAATACTTTGAGAGCTTATAGGTTTTATAAAAGAATATAAAGACAATCCTATACAAGCTATTATCCTGTAAAAATAACAATGTCCAATTGTTATTCTTATTTAAATCAAATTTTTTATACACCTAAGAAATTTGATCATAATTGGGAATGGTTCAATGCATATATGCTAAACAAAGAAAATCTGGAAACATTCTGCTCGGTAAGTTCGAATCCGCAGGTAAAGGAAATCGAACAAGTAAAAATAATTGAAGATGTGCAGCCCAATCAAAAAGACAGTTTATTTTGGTGTATTTACATATTGTTTCATGGCGTTGTGCATTATCAAACGATCCAAAACAAACATAAAAACACGGAAATGGACGAGAAACAGTCCATATTGAAATTCATAATCGAAAACGCAACAATGATAAAAGAACAT
>Ga0233427_10001984_pt1 | contig 20315 bp, 22 predicted proteins | sample SI_118_April2016_5_FD_179885 | JGI IMG/M metagenome (GOLD analysis project Ga0233427, IMG submission 179885) | Seawater microbial communities from Saanich Inlet, British Columbia, Canada - SI_118_April2016_100_MG | ecosystem: Environmental > Aquatic > Marine > Inlet | place: Canada: British...
TTTTAGAAGCCGATTTAAAGATAATAAATCAGGATCCAGTAAAAGAGGGAGAGACTAATTTTTCTTCTTTCCTACAACAAAATCTTTTAGATAAAAGGGCTCAAAATAAGCCACATCTTCAAAATCATTATTCTTAAACTTTTCCAAAGAAAGTTCTGACATATCGGAAGCAGAAGGGTAAATATCATCTATAAAAGATGTATTTTTCAATTTTATAATCCCCTTACATTTCTCAGAACCATCTCCAAAAAACAAAATCTTTTTATCCAAAAAAGTATTGTATGAATTTTCATCAATAATATCTGCTTTCACTTCTCTTACTTGCTGATTTTCTTTATTATAAAATGCAGAAAACACTTCCATTCTTCTGGCATCAATCATAGGGCAATACAAATCAAAATCTGACATATGTTTCGACATTGAAAAAGCCATAGCTTGCAAAGTAGAAACAGAAATCAATGGTTTGGAAAGAGAATAACTTAATCCTTTTGCGGTAGAAACACCAATCCTTAAACCTGTATACGAACCCGGGCCCTTACTTACAGAAATGGCATCCAAATCTTTTAACTTAAATGAGGAATCCGTCATTACATCTTTAATAAAGAGTGTCAATGTTTCCGAATGAGAATATTTTTCTGATAAAAGGGATTTCTCAGAAATCAAATCTGATCCATTAAATAATGCAACAGAACAGTTTTTAGTAGCAGTTTCTATATTTAAGATTAAACTCAAAATTATTTTGAATGAAAATTAGTTTAATTAACCATCTCTTTTTTATTCAATCGGTACCAGAAAAAACCAATGATTAGTGCGGACAAATAAGGCATTGCCATTAAATACAAAATTCCATCATTTAGTCCTGCTCCAATACTTCCTCCGCTTTCCAAGTTAGTTTCTACTACCGCCTTACACATAGCACATTGAGAAAACGCATTATTTGTAAAAATAAATAAAATAGAAATAATGAGAAGTACTTTATTTTTCATTTTCTCTTGCTTTTCTTTTTGTTTCTGAAACCAAAACTCCTACATCAACAATCAAATCTTTTACAGAAGAAGCTGAAGTTCCATCATATGCGCCAATCGGATTTCCATTACTATCATATCCACATCTTATTTTTCCTTCAGTATCAATTAGTACAAAAAACCCAGAATGAATATATCCCCCTGAATCTTCTTCTTCACTTTCTGAGGCCGAACATAAATATGATTTTGCAATTTCATATATCTCCTCTTTATCGCCTGTGACAAAATTCCAAGTAGAAAGATCTGCACCTAAATCTGTTTCATATTGTGTAGCATAAGCTTTCAGAACTTCAGGAGTATCATATTCTGGATTTATTGTATGTGATAAATATAAAATATCATTATATCGTGAAAGTTTTCTTTGTAATAACCAAGCCATATTTCGTGACATTTCAGGACAAATAGAAGGGCAAGTTGTGAAGATAAAATCTGCAATGTAAATTTTTCCTTTATATGTTTCGTTTGTAACAATCTCATTATCCTGATTTACAAATGAAAATTCAGGAATTGGAGTTTCTGAAACCACTTCTAAAGTAGGAAATTTACTTTTATCTCCCCCATTAAAGATCATTTCTTTTATTAAAAAAAGACCGTAAATAGGAGCCAATAACAATACAACTAGAAGAACCCACTTTATAAATGGTTGATTTTTCATTTTCTTATTGCATCATTATAGAAGCGTAATCGCCTTCTGTTAAAACGATAAATAACAAGTAAGGAATTAAAATTAGTGCCGGTAAAAGAATCGTCCATTTTAAAGATTTCTTCTCAAAACCCAAATGCATAAAAACCAACACAATGTAGCCTGCTTTTACCAAAGTAAGAATAATGAAAATTTGATTCAATAATGAGGTTCCTAAAACTTGCGTTCCAACTAAATATTCTGGTTGTATAATTCCTAGAGCTACTTCAAAAGAAGTAACTCCAAGTAGAATCCAAAATACTTTCCAAATCCACCAATTACCTTTATGTTCATCATTATTTGCCATAATATATATTTTTATTTTTTTAAACTAAATAGAAGAATGTAAATACAAAAACCCAAACTAAATCTACAAAGTGCCAATATAATCCTACCTTTTCTACCATTTCGTAATGACCTCTTTTTTCGTAAGTTCCTTTTATTACATTTATCAAGATTATCAGTAAAATTATTACTCCACTAAATACATGGAAACCGTGAAATCCTGTGATAAAAAAGAAGTAGTCGGCAAATAGTCCTTGTCCGTATTCATTATTATGAAGATTCGCTCCTATAAGCACTTCTTGAGCATTTTTATCATAATACTTTACAGCTGCTTCATGGTCCAAATATGTTTTATCGGAGATACGAATTCCATATTCAGTATTACTATGTAAAGCTTCACCTACTTCCTGTACATTAAAATGATGATGAGTTCCATCATGTCCATCAACTCCCATTAATTCGTAAACAGAAGACAATTCATTATCCTTTGCAATGTGAAATACTTCAAGAGTATGTGTTTGAATTGCCGCTTTATCTCCATGAATAAAATGGCCCCATTCCCACGCTTGAGAACCTAAGAACATAGCGCCTCCAACTATTGTTAAGGAAAGCCAAAGTATTACTTTTTTCTTCTGCATTTTATGACCATAATTTACTGCAAGTACCATAGTTACAGAACTCATAATCAGAATAAATGTCATAAGTGCAACAAAAAGTAATGGATGATCTCCATGTAAAAATGGGAAGTGTGTAAATACATCCTCAGCAGATGGCCAAACTTCTCCGTACTTGAAACGACTAAAACCATATCCTGAAAGAAAAGCAGAAAACGTTAATGCATCTGTAATCAAGAAGAACCACATCATTAATTTACCATAGCTGGCAACATATGGTCTGTTCCCTCCTTCCCAATTACTTATTTCATTTGTTGTTTGCGACATAATTTTTAATATTTTTTTTTAACGGCCACAAAACTAATAATTTTCTAAAGTTTCGGGAAGAAATTTTTCTTTTTTATTCTTTAAATATATTTCAAGAATAAATACAAATAAATCCATAAAATTCCCAAGTAATGCCAATAAGTAGAGGCAAGCTCTAATCCTAAATAATCTTCAGAATTATATTTTTTGTTTTTTGCATTAACAGATGTAATTAATAATGCGACTAACCCTCCAAATAAATGTGCCAAATGTGCTGCAGTAAGCACATAAAAAAATGATTCGGAGGGAGAACTCTTTGATCCGGTAAAAAAAACTTCATGAACATTTGTCAGTTCTTTCCATCCCATAAATTGACAATAGGTAAATAGTAATCCTAAAATAAATACTGAAAACACCCAAATAAAAATTGGTTTGTCCTTTTTAATTTGATTATTCGCAACAATCAATAAAATACTGCTTAAAATAATTACATAAGTGGAATATAAAAACCAATCTGGAATTGGGAAATGAATCCAAGAATCTACAGGTCTGCTAACAATTACTGCAGAAGTTATTCCTGCAAAAAACATGGTTATCCCTGCCAAAGAAATCCATAATAAGGGTTTGGAAGTTGTATTTTTATTTATATTCATATCTAGTAATCGTAATATCTGTTAAATAAATCTGATTTGATCGCAAAGAAAACAAAATTAGATGTACTACTTCCGTTTTCATCAGTGAATAATCGAGAAATTATTCCTGTTTCAATTTTAAAATTAGTTTTAGGATTTATCAGATAAGATATTGTCGCTTTTCTGTAATCTAAATTTGTTAAATTTCCTTGATACATTTTAATTCCATTATCGGAAGGTCTATTATTATAAGAGATGAAAATATCATTTCCATAACTAATTGAATCATTTTCAAATCCTCCTCCATATTTAGCTTTCATTAGTTGGACATGTAAAGCCCATTTCTTAATTTTATAATCTGCAAAAAATAAATACTCACTAAAATTCGCTCCTAAAGGATGAGCTAAAGCTTGCTGAAAATGACCATAATTTTCTGCACTCACCTTATGAGAATAAGTGTAAGGTCGAACAAAATTCCATTCTGCTTGCAGAGATAAATTATCAATTTTAAAAGCATCATACATTTTTCCTCCCAATTGAATTCCATATTTATTTGCCCAATAATCAGGGTTATCTCTCAGTATATCAATCACAAATTCATCAATCACAAATTGACCATAAAGATGTGAAAGATTTGTTGTTTTATATTTAAAATTTACTCCCATTAAAGCATTATCAGAAGAATTTAAAGAAAACTCAACCGGCCGATAAAAAATTATTGGATTTAAATACTGAATATCAAAGCCGGTAACTCCTTCCGTTCTGTTACTCTTCCAAACTATTGACTCAAAAATTCCTACATTTAATCTATCTGAAATATTTGTACTTAAATGATGTAAACTAGCATATTTTCTGTCATACGAATAATAAGAATTTGGATTAGATCCAACATCCATATGTTGCATGTATAAATTTGTATACTGAAAAATTCCTACCGAAGTTTGAACCCTTAAATAGGGGTAGTTAAATGCAACATCCGACAGGATTAATGAACGATATCCATCACCAATAAAGTTTTTTCCATGACCAAATTGTAAGGTAGAAAATTTTGAAAGTTGGTATGTAAGATGACCACTAGCCATTGCATAATCAAATGTAAAATCATTAGACCATTTTGATTTTCCTTGCCCAGGAACAATCCATTCTTCCTTAATAATACTATTTGTTATATATATTGGGAAAACAGATTGATTTTCCAAAAATGAAGAATAAAATGAAAAGCGAGTTCCTAATTTCCCTTCAGCAATTATTCCTCTTGTATTGGTGTAAATCGTTTTATCATTTCCAAATTCTTTACCAATTTCTAAATTTATAATTGGATTTAATGTAAGTGAAAAGTCAGTAGTTTGTTCTTGAATAAAATGTTCATAATTCCATTTTCTAGAGAGCCATTTTCCATCCTTTTTTTTAATTACTGAATCCTTATTAGAAAAAAGATAAGGTTTATTTGCGGTATGTGTTTTATTAGAAATATGATGATGTTCTTTCTCAAAATTTAACATAAAACTTCTTCCAAAAGTTGAATTAGATTGTTGCGAAAAACTACTTAAAAATAAAAATAAACTAATGAACAATAAAAATAATTTATTCACTTTATCTGTTTTTAATTTGCAAAATTATAAATGGAACGGACATAATTGAAAACAATAAGATTGATAATATTAAAATTGATAAGACGAGAGACATCTCTAGCATAAAAAAGGATAAAATTATAATGAGTAAATTAACAAAACAGATAATTAGTGAAACTTTCTTATGACAAAAACCCAAATCCAATAAAACATGATGGATATGTGTTCTATCAGGATGTAGAGGATGTTTCCCATTGAAAGCCCTCATAAAAAACACTCTCAAAGTATCGTATAATGGAACTGATAAAATAGCAATTGCAACAAAAGGACCTTTTCTTACAAACATTATATCTTCAGTAATATACACTCCAGTGTTTATTACCTTAATTGCTAAAATTGACAAAATCAATCCAATAAGTAAAGACCCGGTATCTCCCATAAATATAGAAGCTGGGTTAAAATTATATCTAAGAAATGCAAATAAAGCTCCTGTCAATGTAAAAGAAAGTATTGCCATTTCCTGAGAATTTTCATCTGGATTTAATAAAAATATAATTCCAAATATTGAAGATGATAAAATCCCTAATCCTCCAGCCAGGCCGTCAATACCATCAATTAAATTAATAGCATTTGTAATTACAATAACTACAAAAATTGTGAATATAACCGATATCCATTCTGGTACTACAGTAATTCCAAAAACACCTTTCATATCTGAAATAGATAGCTCTCCTAAATAAATAATAATAAGGATTGAAATAATTTGGCCAACTAATTTTCTTAGAGGTGAAAGAGAAAGTAAATCGTCAATAACTCCAATAATAAATACGATAACTAAACTAACCAGCGCAAATTTCAAGTATTCTAAATCCGCCCAAAAAAGTAATGAAAATAGAATTCCTGCAAAAATAGCAATTCCCCCAAAAATTGGAACTTCACCTTTATGAGAATGTCTATCTCCTACACTAGCAAATAATCTACTTTTATTTGAAAATTGAATAATTTTAGGTATCGCTAAATAAGTAATCACAAATGATGTAAGTAAAGCCGCTATACTGATCAATATTTCGTTTGACAACATATTATCGTTTTTTATTTGATTTTAATTCTATAATGTCAGATTCCACCATAATTCTACATATGTCCTCAATTTTGGTTGTTGGCTTCCATCCAATAATTCTTTCTGCTTTAGAATAGTCTCCAATTAAAGCATCGACTTCAGCTAACCTAAAGAAATCTCTATTGACTTTCACTAAAGTTTTCCCTGATTTTTTATCTACTCCAATTTCATGAACTCCACTTCCCTCCCATTTAACATCTATATCAACTACTTTAAAAGCTAAGTCAGTAAAATCACGAACAGTGCAAGCTCTATTTGTTGCAAGTACAAAAGTATCAGGATTATTATGTTGCATCATTTTATACATACCATCAACATATTCTGGAGCATAACCCCAATCTCTACTTGCATCTAGATTACCAAGCTCTATACAATCTAAACTTCCATCCTTAATTTTAGCAACACTATCAGAAATTTTTCTTGTCACAAATTCTATTCCTCTAAGTGGAGACTCATGATTAAACAAAATACCACTACATGCAAACATATCGTATGATTCTCTATAGTTTGTAACCATCCAATGCGCATATAATTTTGACACTCCATAAGGGCTTCTTGGATAAAATGGAGTTGTTTCTTTTTGAGGTACTTCATGAACTTTTCCATAAAGTTCGGAAGAGGAAGCCTGATAAAATTTAATATCTTTATTTACAATTCTGATTGCTTCTAACATATGAGTCACTCCAATTCCCGTAATCATGCTAGTAGCCAATGGTTGGTCAAATGACACATGTACAAAACTTTGTGCAGCCAAATTATATATCTCATCTGGTCTTATTTCAGAAATCATTCTTATTGTACTTGCGGCATCAATTAAATCATGCTCTACCAACATCAAATTCTTATGATTTCTAATTCCTAAAGAGTCAATTCTCCAGAAATTTTGAGAACTAGTTCTTCTATAAGCTCCATAAACTTTATATCCTTTATTTAGCAAAAGTTCCGCTAAGTATGATCCATCCTGACCAGTAATACCAGTAATTATTGCTTTTTTCATTAATAGAATTTACTTGTTTTTAGGGAGTAAAGATAAATATAATATTTTAATCTAAGAGAAACTCATTGGTCCAATCAGATAGGGTGTATTCTTTAGAAACTTTAAATGACTTAATTCCTACTGAGAAAGCTGCCTGAATATCCGAATTTGAATCTCCGATTAAATAAGACTTATCAAATTCTATTTCTGGAAAATCTTCTTTTGATTTCAATAACATTCCAGGTTTTGGTTTTCTGCAGGAACAATTTGATGTAGATAAATGAGGACAGAAATAAATCTTATTAACTTTCCCTCCATTTCTTTCAATTTCTAAAATCATTTGTGAATGAAGAAATAATAAATCCTGCTCTTTCATCAACTTTTTACCAATTCCTTGCTGGTTAGTTACAATGATTATCCTTTCAAAATATTTTGTTAAAAGAGAGATAGATTTTAAAGCTCCTTCCATAAAATGGAATTCTGAAAAGCACTGAACATAACCATCAATTTTATGATTAATGACTCCATCTCTATCTAAAAAAAGAGTTGTATATTTCTTTGAATTCATTAAAACAATTCTTCTTCAATAAACTGACAAATAATATGTCCCACCAAAATATGCGACTCTTGAATTCTTGGAGTATCAGAAGATGGAATTTTTATCATTATATCACACAATTCATCCATTTTTCCAGTTTTTTCTCCTGTAAAACCAATTGTCACCATTCCAATTTCCTTTGCTTTTATAATTGCGTTTACAACATTTGTAGAGTTTCCAGAAGTTGAGATTCCAATACAAATATCTCCATTTCTACCCGCAGCCTCTACCATTCTGGAATAAATATTATCATAACCATAATCGTTTGCAACAGCAGTAACAAAAGAGGAATTAACATGAAGTGCTTCTGCAAAAAGAGGTTTTCTATCTTTATAAAACCTTCCACTCAACTCAGCTGCAATATGCTGAGCGTCAGAAGCGCTTCCTCCATTTCCACATAACAACATCTTTTTATCTTCTTTAAAAGCGTCTACCGATTTTGAAACTATAGTCTCAATATTTTTCAATAGATTTTCATCAGAAAGAATATTTTGTTTTACCTTTATAGATTCCTGAATACAATTTGTAATTCTACTTTTCATTTTTCGTTTTTATTGATTGCTAATATACTATAAAATAGATTGATAACTCTTCTTAGTCAGAATTCCTATTTCAGTCCAATCGTATTTTGTTTTAATTAATTCCGCTCCTTTCTTTCTTATTTTCTCCAAATTATCTACATCTGAAAGAATAGAATTTAATTTTTCTGATAATGATTTAGGACTCTCTGTTTTAAAAACAAATCCTGTTTCTTTATCTACTATTACTTCTGTATGAGGGAGTAAGTCAGAAACTAGAACTGCTTTCTCATAGCTCAAACTCATCATTAAAACTCCACTCTGATATATTCGTTTATAAGGTAAAACTATTAAGTCTGCAGAAGCATAATAATGACCTACATCATCATGAGGAATAAATTTATCATGAATTAAACAATGATTTGAGAGATTGTTTTCATCAATTATTTTTTGATACAAAGAAAAATCATTTTTCCAAACTCTACCCGCTATAACTAACAATGAATCCGGATTTTGGTCAATTACATTTCTTAAAGATTGTAATAACACTTCCAAACCTTTCACTTTTTTAATCATTCCGAAAAACAATAATACTTTTTTATCTTGTGGAATAGACAAATAAGTTCTTGAAAAACTCTTATCTGTTTTTGCCTCTAAAAACGGTACATAATTACCATGAGGAATAATATCAATTTTATTTTTTAAATCTGTATAATTTTCTGAAAATATTTTTTCTGAAAAATGATTATGAGTCAATATTTTATCTGCTCTTTTATATAACCATTTATTCCACTTTTTATTTGATTTCTCATTTTCAAAACTTACTATGTCATGAATTGTGTACACTACTTTCATTCCTAGTATTTTACTTAAAATAAAATCGAATAAAACTAGAATATTAACATGAAAAAGATGATAATGGCAAATTTTAACACCGGAAAATCTTGCGTGAACAACAGAACAAATAGATCCAAAAATATATCTTATACCTGCTAATATTTTTGATCTTCTTCCAAAAAGATTTTTATAAAATGAATAGAAATTAACCCCATTATAGTTAGGGTTTTCAGTTACATTATTTGTATAAAGAGAGACATGTACACCACACTCGGATAATCCTTTTACTTGCCCAAACAAATAAAAATGATGAGAACTCCCATGAGCCCCTAAAGAATCAATTATTGCTATTCTACTTTTCATATTACATTTTTAATCCTTCAAAATAGGATTTATTTATTAGTTTCCAAGTTTTAAAATTTAATCGGAATTTTGAATTAGTGAAAACTCTTATATTATTCTTAAAGAATAAGAATAAAATAAAGATATAAGCATATAGACCTCCAATCTTTTTCAGAAAATAAATATGATTTCTAATATTTTGTTTAATAAAAAAATCTCCTCTATACTCTTTCTTTCTTTCTTTTTCAACTGACTTTGTTAGACTCCCTACCTTATGATAGAATTTTACATCCGAAAAATAAAATAATTTATGTCTCTCATCTTTGAACACACGATATAAAAAATCAGTATCATCAAAATAAACAAAATATTTTTCATCCATAAATCCAACATCTTCAAATACTTGTTTTTTTACAAGCAAACAACAAGTTGGAGCATATTCAACCTGAAAAATCCCATCAAATTTACCTTCATCTTTTTGTCTCATTCCTTTATGGATTGGCAAAAAACCTTTAGTTTTCACAAAGTCACTTCCGGCATACCAAATATAAGTAGGATTATCATAATACATCATTTTTGGAACCACTAAAGAACAGTTATTCTCTTTCTGAATATTCAACATCTTATCAAAAAGTTGTTCTTCAAATTCTATATCGTTATTTATTATCAAAACTTGAGAGCATCCATCTTTAAGTGCTAATTTTATACCTTGATTATTTGCTTTTGCAACTCCAACATTCTCAGAGTTTTTAATTAATACAATTCTTTCATCATTATATTTCTCTAAAAGAGTAAGTGTGTTATCCTGAGAATTATTCTCAATAATGTAAATTACAAAATTCTGAAAAGTTTGCTGAAAAGTTGAATCTAAAAAACCTTTTAAAACATCTACAGAATTATATGTTATAGTTACCAATCCTATTTTTTCCATCTACTTAAATTTACTGATAGTAATTTTTCTAACTTCACAATATCTGACTTATAATACTCTAAAACAGTACCTCTTGTTAGGTCAGATAATTTTGGCTTATTCCCTTTACTAAACAAAAGATATTTTATTGATTTCACTAAACTAGAAGGGAAAAGAAAGGTTAATAATTTACGGAGCCAAACAACTGAGTAAATCATCCGAATAAGATTGTTTTTTGGCATACTAAAACTATTGTAAATAGTATCAAAATCTACCCTAAAATCAGATTCTAATCCAATAAAATCAACGACTTTATTTAACTGTTTCTCAGAATCCTTTTTAAAATCAGTATACCAAATGAAATGAATATTTTCTCTTCCAAATACATCAATATATCTTTTAACTTGAGAAAAATAATTTCCTAATAAAAAATATTGTTGGAAATTTAATCCCTTTTTTTTATGAAATTCGGTTTCAAAAGATTCAGAAGTTAATCCTAATCTGTAGTCCATTAGATAATGTGAAAACGCTCTATCTACAGGGTTACGGAGCATTACAATAATTTTAGAATCTTTATTATATACCTTTATTCTATTTGGGACTTCTGGATAATAGAGATAAGAAACGGAAGATTCTCCCATCAGCTTTTCTTTTTTTCTACCCGAAAACAAATTATTATACTTTTGTAAACTATCAATTCTTGATGTTCCGTAATAAATTCCCTGATCAAGCAATTCTTTATCTGAAAAATAATCGGGTTCCTTTTCCGAACTCATTTTAATTTCTGGGTGAGCATTCAAATAATGAAACAAAGAAGTTGTTCCTGCTTTTGGAGCTCCTACTATAAAAATACCTACTTTCATTTATTCAAAATTCGTTTTTTTATTAACTCCTTAAAGTTTTTTATTCGTTGTAAATTAAGAATAAATGAGACACTTATCTTAATGGGAAAAGTAAAAATACTAATAATTGTAAACAATGGAATCCAATTAAAAACTCTATTTTCATATTTATAAAAACTCATGTTTTCCCTACACATTTTCTGACAAATATAAATTTCAGAAAGATTTAATCCTCCCCTTTTCCAACTTCCAATCTTACTTTTATCTATTCCTGATGTACTATTTTTATCCAAATTTGTAGAAGAGCCAATATTAGGAACCCTCAACATGCTTTCATCAAAATTAATCTCCAAAAAACTACACAATTCTGAAATAGTGGACTTAGGATTTAACAATAAATCTTCAAATTTTATAGTTTTAACTCTCTTTTCCTGCTCAAACTTTCTCGCATTTAAAATAGAAGTATTCCAAATTTTAGAAATAGCAATAGGATGGTAATTAAAGTACGAACGAATCGCTTCTCTAAATGGAATGGAAGAAGCTCCTAAATATCTTCTTTTCCATTTATTTTTTTGAGAAAGGAGAACATCTCTCGGATCTCTTACCATATTTACAACTTTCGCATTTGGAAAATTATCTAGGATTTCCTGAATATAAAATACATTTCTGGGAGTTTGATCGCAAGGAATAACAGAATTGTTTTGCTCTGTAGAATAGTTTAAAAATAAATTGAAAATATCTATTCCAGAATGTTCTTTTTGAGAAAGTTGAAGTTCTGATATATTATCAAATTGTTCAGGGTTTCTTTGATTAAAAATTCCAAACTCCTGAATACACACTAATTTTGAAAATAATTTTACAGATTCTTTTTTTTCTAAAAATTTATTTTCATCTTTTAATGACCATAATTGGCCAAAAAAATGCAACTCTTTAAAAGTAAATACGGAGGAATGTTTCCCAATAATTCTTCCCATCATAGTAGTGCCACTTCTGCTATTACCAACTACAAATATTTGTTTTGTATTAGTCAATCTAATATTTAATTTTCAAATCCGGTTTTAAGTGAAAAACTCCATTAGGGTTTACTTTGTCAAATAAATTATTACTACCGTATATTTTAGTTATCTCTTTAAAGCTTAATATAACGTGTTTCATTGTCCAATCTACATCATAAGAAAGAACTAACTTATCATTTTTATCCAAGCAATTATAAGTATATAGGTTATTAAATTGACTCTTTTCAATTCTCACAATATCATATCTAAATATTTCTCCTAAAAAGGTAAGAGGGTAATAGGTACTTTGTATTTCTAACACCTCTTTATTATTTCTGAAAATAGAACCACCATAATCTCTGCCTCCCATATTATGATAAGTGGTTAAAGTTACATTCTGTAAATCAGGATTACTCATTAATTCTAAAAAATACTGAGCAACAAAAAGAGATTGCAACAAGGTATTTCCTGTTGTTTTAGAAATCTGTAGATTCCATTCTGTTATCCAAATTGGTTTATTAAATATCTTATTATATGCGGCAATTTCATTTGGGAAATCCGTGTTCAAAAACTTTAGAGTTCTTTCTTTATAAATTTCAAATGCTTCTTCCTGATTTTCTCCTTCTGCTTCTTCAATCAACATTTGTCCGTATTCTTTTTTACCCTTTATCACCTTAGCGTACGAATGAACAATAATATCATCATAAAAATCCATTTCGGAAAGTTTCTCATTCCAAATATTGTGCCTATGACCTTTTCGTTTCCCTAAAGGAGCCGCTACAATTGCAGTTCTTAATTTTGGATAATATTTCTTTATCTTATCCGAGCAAACTTTTGCATCTTCTATATATTCATTAATTGTGTACCCATTTAAATAAAAGGTTCTGTTGGAAAGTTCGCTTCCTAATTCTACTCCTATAATATCAAGGTTATGAGATTTCATTTTTGATATCATTTTTATAATATCATCATTTTCCACAAACATATTTGCAACTAAAACAACTTTTGCATCTGTTAGTTTTGCCAGATTAATAAAGTCATCAATATAGTCATGAGTATGTCCTTTTTTGATATTTGCTCTATTTAGATCTTCTGATCTTTTAATAAATCTATTACCTTTAGCGTATTTATGAATTTCCGCAAAATCAAAACCATATCCATTCTTATTAAAATGGTAAAAATTCCCCATTGCTCCTCCGGGGAATCTTAATACTTGAGGATTCATTTTTAATACCTTATTAGTAAAAGATGTGTCATTTATATCACAATAGGTAAAAGTATTAGAAGTTGCAAATCCATATACATCAGGGTTTATTTCCTGTGCTGGCATTAGAAAAGTAGAAAATATCAGAATAAATACTAGTGTATTTTTTTTCATTTCATCAATCCTTTATCTTTCAACTCCTGTACCGATTTTTCGTATTTATCTTCCATTACTTCTTGGGTTTTCACCCAACTTACAAATTCTGCAATTCCTTTCTGGAAATTATATTTTGGAGTAAATCCTAAAAGAGTTTTTACCTTATTTAAATCTGCATAATTATGTCTTATATCTGCTAATCTGTATTTTCCACTTATGGAGATATTAATATCAGAATTATAGAATTTCTTTAAAGATTCTGCAACTTCTTTTACAGTTGTTGCAACTCCAGAACCAATATTAAATACCTCCCCGTTCGCTTGTTCTTTTTCAATCCCAAGAATAGTTGCTTCTACAACATCATCAACATATACGAAATCTCTACTTTCTAACCCATCTTCATAAATATCAAGATTATTTCCATTTAAAATTCTGGTAGAAAAAATGGATAAAATACCAGTATAAGGATTAGACAAAGATTGTCCTGGTCCATAAACATTTTGGTAGCGGAAAGCTACTGTTGGGATTCCTAATGAATCTCCCATTAACATTACCATCTGCTCTTGTTGTTGTTTGTTTATTCCGTAAATAGAGGAAGGATGTATTTTAGACTCTTCATCTGTTGATAAAAGATTAAGTTCCAAATTACAGATATCACATTTCGGATTAAACTCTCCTTTTTCCATATCTTTTTCCTTTCTCTGTAAAGGATATTTATCTCCATGGACTTTACAATTATATTTTCCTTCACCATAAATAGCTCTGGAGGAGGCCACAATAATTTTTTTAACGGAATGAGTAGAGTTAGCAAGTATCTCTAATAAATAAGCAGTTCCCATTATGTTGACATCATTATACTTTTCTATCTCATACATGGATTGTCCCGTACCCGTTTCGGCAGCTAGATGAACTACAGCATCTTGTCCTTTGATTGCTCTACTCCAGTCTTCTTTATTTCTTACATCTCCTTTTATAAAAGTAGATTTCCCTTTTATTTTCTTAAAAAGAGAAGATTTTACAGAACCATGAATTTGCTGTGATAGATTGTCTAGAACAGTAATATTATATCCTTTCTCATGTAATTTTTCACATAATCTGGACCCTATAAACCCTGCTCCTCCTGTTATTAAAATATTTTTCATTATAAATTATTCTATTTTGTAAATCTACTAAAAAATGACATCATTCCAGAAACAATAAATATCAGAAAAAAAGGCCTCAACAAAAGAGGTTCTGTAAATACTGAAATAAAAATAATCATCATTAAAATCCTTTTTCTATTCGGGAATAGTGTTTGCTTAAAGAAACAATATAGTAAAAAAGATGATATAGGTATTCCCATTGCTACCATTAAATATGTTATAGAATTAGAACTTCCTTTATCTGTTGATTTTGCTCTCAATTCAAAACTAGTAGATTCTTCAAATGTATTAAGAAGATTATTATTTATAAAGTGGGAGGACCTAAAATCACTAAAAAAACTATCATCTAATCCAATGCCTGTCAAAGGATAATCGTTGATAATAGAAATAGTTTGTATTAAATCAAAATATCTCTTCTGAAAAGAAAATGTTTCTAATTTCTCTTCAACATTTGATTTTGTTATAAAATAAAAAGGTATTACAATGCTAATAGCTAGAAAAATTAAAATAGGATTCTTTTTTATTGAAGATTTGAAGATGAAAATTAAAATAATCATCATAATAATTATCCCAGAGGTAGAATAGGTAGTGAAGATTGCAAAAATAGTCAGCAGAATAACCCATTTATTTCGTTTAAAAACCAATCCCTCTAAATATAGTAAAATATTTAAATATATCTGATTAATGCCTGGCTCCCAAAACCACCCTTGGTTTCTTACAAAATCTAATCCCAGGATATTTAATGAAGACCGTTCTGGGTCATAAAAAAATATATAATTAAACGTCTTTACAAACCTATCTTTAGCGTATGGATATGATATTTCAAACAAATTATTCCTTACCAAATAATAAAATAAGAAATTACAAATAGAATAATATAATATAATCCTTAATATCCACCTCAATCTTTTTAAAAAATATGATGTGTCTCTATTATTAATAAAATGCGTTAAAATAAAAACACATGAAGATATATTTAATAAATGAAATCCGTATTTAATATAACTTTGATCTCCTAAACAATAAATATAATTAATTAGAATAAAAAAATAAAAAAGGACTAAAGTAAGAAGAGAAGTATTAAAAATAGATTTTTTAACTCTTTCTCCGAGAAAAAATAAAGAGAATAATGAAATGCTAAATAATACAACAGAAAACAGGTTTCTATGAAAAACGAAAAGTAGTCCACCACTACTAAAAACTAAAAGTAGTAATAAAATAGTGTCAAATAATTTATGTGTACTTGTAATCTTCAAACTACCAATTCATTTTTTTGTTAATTATCCTTTCAAGATTGGAAATATCCTCTCTGAAATATTTTTCTAATATATCCGATTTTACTTCTTGATTCAATTGCTGGTATTTAAATTCTGTACTATTGATTCTCTGTATTCTATTCCTAATAATCTGTCTCAATTGTATAGATGGAACCATGAATTTTATTACCTTCCTCCACCACCCTCTTTTTTTTATTATTTTTTTTAGAACTCTTGACTTTTCTTTACTTGAAGGATTACTTCTAATGTCAGTATTTAACAAAATAGAATTATCAACTTTCAAGAAATCTAATATATTCCTTATTGTTAAATCTCTATCTTGCAAAAATTCGTCTTCAAAGTGAATAAATAGGAAATTATCTAAGCTAAAATATTGTAAATACCTATCTATCATTTCTGCATACAAACCTTGTTGAAGATATGAATGCCTTAAATATGACAAATAATCAAATTGATCCTTATATTTCTTTAATCTACTAACTTCTAATTCTAAAGCTTCTTCAAAAATTTCAATTTCGTGATTATCTCTTTTTGAATGTAAATAATGAGAATAAGCTCTATCTACTGGATTTCTAAAGATAACAAGAAATTTCATGTCCTTACCTAAAGACTCAAAGATTCTTTTAGGAGCATTTTCATCAAAGAGATATGATGGAGTAAAATCAGCAATTATTTTTTTATTAGCTTTTTTATAATAGTTTCTTGCATACCAGTCAAGTCCATTTTCAAAATTTTCTGGAATATCGAAAAAATGCGGCTCCTTAAAATTAGGAATATAAATCTCTGGATGTTGGCGCAATATATCATACAAAGTAGTTGTTCCACTTTTAGCCGCACCTAAACAGAAAAAATTTGGCAAACTCATTTCGTCCAATGTTTTAAATCTTTCCCTATTAATTCTGACAACTTATTAATATCCTCTTTAAAAAAGAATTCTAAATGTTCTTTTGTTTTCTTATTCATAGAAGTTACTTTATTAGTAGATATTTTTACTAGTTTTACTTTTACTTTATCTTTTATAATATCTGGCACAAATTTCATATATATATTCTTAAAAATATTATCTTTCTGAAATAAATTTTTCATTTTTTGGTTTTTCCACCTTTTCCCTCCTACATTATACCTTGTAGAAGAATTTATTTTAGTTTTAACATTTACTTCTAAAAATTCAAAAACATCTTTTAATACTTCATCTGTTTTGTCTCTAAAATCTTCATAGAGGATTATATGAACATTTTCAAATTTCTCTTTATAAGCCTTCACCATATTGTAATACAATCCCATGTCTTTATACATAACCATAGGAGTTAGGGTTAAATCTTTTTCTAACCTGCCTTCTTCTTGATTCAGAGCGTCTTCAAATGAAAGAGATTCTTTCACACTTTTAGAAACATGCTGAAAAGCAGAAAATGCACGATCTACAGGATTTCTTAAAAGAATAATTATTTTAACATCATTTCCTAGTAGTAGTTTTATATTTTTAATTGCCTCTTTATAATAATATAAATAAAAAACTGTTGACTCTCCAATAGCTTTTTCCTGTTTAACATTTTCAAAAAGAAATTTATATTCATCCCAATTCCAAATACCAAAATGCAACCTTTCTTCCACCTTAGATTTAATTAAAAATTGAGGTTCTTTTACACTCTTTCCTTCTTTATTTATTGTTGGCATAAATATATCTTCATGCTGAATAAGGTACTCATGCAAAGAAGAAGTACCACTCTTAGCAGCTCCAACAACTAGAAAATTTGGTAATTTATTTTTCATAATTTCATAAAAGGAATATAAAATGTATAGAAACCTAATTTTTTCTTTACCGCTAAAATCATTCCAGAATTCCAGACTACTATACTTATCACAGAAGCTAAAGCGGCTCCATCAATACCATATTTTGGTATTAAATATAAATTTAAAACAATATTAAGAATTGCAGCAAACAATAATATTTTCGCAAGTATATTTTGATTTCCTGTCATTTGTAAAATATTACCAACTGAACCCGAAAAAGAGCTAAATAACTTACCGCAAGATAAAAGAATAAATGCATTTACACCAACTTTAAATTCCTCTCCAAATAATCCTAATAAGAATTCAGGAAACATAAAGAAGATAATTACTAGTGGAACAGAAGTCCAGAATATCATTTTTGTAGATTGACGAACAATTTTCCTCAATCCCTTCATGTCGTTTTTAGCATACATTTCAGCAAATTTTGGTGAAGCAATACTATTAATAGACATAAGTGCAACTGCTGCAAACATAGAAAGTTTGAATGCAGTATGATAAATCCCTACCTCTTCTGATGTAGACATAGATCCTAACATTAATTTATCAGTCCAAGCCATTATAAACTGAACAGATTGAGCAAACATTAATGGAATAGAAATTTTTAATAAATTCTCATAACTTCTAATTTCTAAGTCAGCACTCTCCTGACCATCTGATAATGTCTTTACCGAATATTTAAATGATAAAAATGATAAAATAGAAACTATAATTACACTAACAAAATAAGCGTAAATAGGAACATCTGAAGTTGTAGTGAATTGATATATTATTAATAAGGACACAACAGTAAACAAAGCCTGAGACATTACATAGAAAAATGAAAATTCAGCAATTCTTTTTAAACCCCTCAAACTTTCATAATGTAACATGAAAAATGACAGTGGTAAAACCAAAAATGCATTTAATTTAATGTATTTATAATTTGTATTTATTAAATCGGCAATAGGTTCTGCTAGAAAATACATAAATAAAGAAGCTATTACAGTAGAAAAAGATAAAATGATAACAACTTGTTTTCTAAATCTGAAAATACTTGACCATTTATTTTGTGAAGCAAAAGAAGCAATAAAACGAATAGAAGTAGTGTCTAAACCAAGTTTAGCTAAAAGAGTAAAGAGTCGTAAAATAGTAATTGCAAGCACATAATCACCTAGTCCTTTTGCTCCAAATAAATTTGCAATTACTAGAGTCAAAAGATAACCAACAGCCAATCCTCCAAATCTTAAAATAAAAGATATTCCACTTCCTTTTAATAATTCGGAAAAATCTTGATCCTTTAATGCTTTTTTAAGTTTTGATTTCATTGGTTTATTTTACCAAAAACCAAGGGTTTAAAAGGTCTTCCTTATTGTATTCTACTGGATTTTCACTATTGTATTGTAACACTTTAAATCCTGCCATTCTGCAAATAGCATCACCAGCTCCTGTGTCCCATTCCATAGTTGGAGCATACCTTGGATAAGCATCCGCTTTCCCTTCTGCAACCATGCAAAGTTTTAATGAAGATCCAACCGCCATCACCTCAACATTACCATGTTCTTGTTTCTTTTTCTCAAAAAACTCTTCTGTTTCTACCGACATATGAGAACGAGAACCAACAATTGTATATGATTTTCTAGAATTTGAAATAGGTAAAGAATCTGAATTAGAGATTAATGCTTCTAAATCTTCAATCTCATCTGTAAAATCTGATTTTTTAAAAGCACCTAATTCTTCTAATGCAAAATATACTTCTTGTTTTACAGGAACATAAATCACTCCCATAACAGGATTTCCATTATGGATAAGTGCTATATTTACTGTAAACTCTCCATTTCGTTTCACAAACTCTTTTGTTCCATCTAAAGGGTCAACTAACCATGAATATTCCCACTCTTTTCGTTCCGAAAAAGGTATTTCAGCTCCTTCTTCACTTAGTATTGGAATATTAGTTCCGGTCAGAAATTCTTCAATCACATCATTACAGTTTTTATCTGCCAAAGTTAAAGGAGACTTATCGTCTTTATGTTCTACTGCAAAATCGGAAGCATAAACTTCCATAATTGCATGACCTCCTTTTACAGATGCATTAATTGCTATTTTTAATAATTTTTTAAAATTCATTTTTAACTTGTTTTTACTTTTGGTTATACTTGTGTTGGATGCCAAGTTGTTTTTATTTCTTGGCACTTTTCAATAAAATAAGGGGATTGACTTTGTTTATCATCCCATTTTTTTCGTTTATATATCTTTACTCTTTTTAAATTTTCAACTGATAACTGCTCAATACTTTTTATTTCTTCCTTATTATCTCCACAGTAAATAATTGAATTAACATCCATATGTGATGCAAAATGAGGAATTAATTCCTCTCGTTTTCCAGTTAAAATATTTACCACTCCATGCGGAACATCAGAAGTATTTAATACCTCTGCAAAAGAAATAGAAATCATTGGATTTTCTTCAGAAGATAAAACAACACAACTATTCCCTCCAACAATAACTGGAGCGAC
>Ga0233427_10001989_pt1 | contig 20279 bp, 20 predicted proteins | sample SI_118_April2016_5_FD_179885 | JGI IMG/M metagenome (GOLD analysis project Ga0233427, IMG submission 179885) | Seawater microbial communities from Saanich Inlet, British Columbia, Canada - SI_118_April2016_100_MG | ecosystem: Environmental > Aquatic > Marine > Inlet | place: Canada: British...
TTACCCATCTACTCCAGAAAATACAAATATTTTAACTATTCCTCATATGAGAGAAATGCTCGATTGCCAGATAGGACTATCTGATCATAGCATGGGTGTTGGTGTATCGATTGCTAGTGTTGCACTTGGGGCGACTGTAATTGAAAAGCACTTTACTTTAGCAAGAGCTGATGGTGGAGTAGACAGCACTTTTTCAATGGAACCAAGCGAGTTAGAGTCGTTAGTGGTAGAGGCAGAGAGAGCCTGGCTATCAATGGGTAAAGTTAATTATGGCCCTTCAGAAGGCGAGATGAATTCCCGAAAATATCGTCGTTCACTATATATAGTTCAGGATATGGAAGAGGGCGATGTATTAACTAATGAAAATTTGAGGGCAATTAGGCCTGGTCTTGGATTGCCAACCAAGTATCTAGAAACTCTTATTGGTAAAAAGGTGAACTCCTCTGTAAAGCGAGGCACTGCTTTCAGCTGGAATTTGTTAGGTTAAACCTGAATATTATAGGTAAAAAATGAAGTTTGTAGCGACAATTGAGGCTCGAATGACTTCGAGTAGATTACCAGGTAAGCCGTTGTTGAAAGCTGCAGGAAAGACGATGCTTGAGCATTTAGTTACTAGGCTTAAGGTTGTGTCATCGCTGGACGCTATAGTGCTTGCAACCACAATAAATGAGGCCGACGACGATTTAGTATCTGAAGCAAAACGCCTGGGTATTCAATTTTTTCGTGGAAGTGAAGATGATGTGATGAATCGTGTTATATCAGCCGCGGCAAGTGTTGATGCAGACGCCGTCGTTGAAATCACAGGAGATTGCCCAATAATTGATCCAAGCATTGTCGAACAAACGATTGCCATGTTTAAAGCACATAGTGCGGACTACGTAAGTAATGCAATGGTGCGCTCATATCCTGATGGAATGGATGTGCAGGTAATGGGGTTGCATACTTTGCGAAAATCCTCAGCTATGACTAGTGATCCTCTTGATTTAGAGCATGTTACGTTGCACATTCGAAATAACCCTGAGATTTTTTCTCGAGTCCACTTAGTAGCTCCACCAGAGCTACATTGGCCGGAACTTGGTTTGACGCTCGATGAGCAGAAAGATTACGAATTGATAAGTTGCCTTATCGATTTTTTCCAAGAATTAGATCCAAATTTTTCGTGTCTAGATGCGATTAACCATCTCAAGGGTAGCCCACATTTAATAGCTATCAACGATGCAGTTAACAGGAAAGGGAACACATAGATGTCGAAAATTGGCATAGTATGCCATGACGCAGGTGGATCAGAGGTTTTAAGTCACTGGATAGCAGACTCAATCGGTCATTCATTCTTGCACTGCTTGTCAGGCCCTGCCGAGACTATTTTCAAAAAAAATTTAGGGTGGAGTAATAGTGTTTCTATATCTCAGCTAGTGAATGAATGTGACTGGTTACTTTGCGGGACTAGCTGGCAATCAGAGCTTGAGACCAGCGCGATTAAAAAATTTAAAATCCGAGGTAAAAAGACCATAGCTTTTCTAGATCACTGGGTGAATTACGAAGAACGTTTTAGACATGGAAACGATCAGGTACTGCCTGATGAGATTTGGGTGGGGGATGAATACGCTAAAAATCTAGCTGTTAGATGCTTTTCTAATATTCCTGTGTCTCTTAAGAATAACCCTTACTTTACTAAAATAGAACAAGATTTTGCATTTGATGATAGTGATTTTGAATCAAAAAAGTCTGTTCTTTATGTTTGCGAGCCAATAAAGGAACACGCTCTATTACAAGAGGGAAATGAGAGACACTGGGGGTACACTGAGGAAGACGCGCTCGAGTACTTCCTAGATAATATTTCATATATTAAAGAAGAAATAGAGAGTGTGGTAGTTAGGCCCCACCCATCAGAAAGATCAGACAAGTATAATTGGGCCTTGGATAGAACCAAGTTAAATATTACGATCGGTGGTCAAAGAACGCTAGCGCAAGAAATTGCTACTTCATCTATTGTTGTTGGGTGTGAGTCTATGGCTATGGTTATCGGACTATTGGCTGGCAAGTTAATAATATCCGCGATTCCACCTGGTGGTAGAGAATGCCAGTTACCTCATAAAGAAATTTTAGCTCTTAAAGATCTTGTTAAGAGGGGTAAGTTAATTGATTCATAGATGCCTGATTGTGGGTTTAGGCCAAATAGGTATGGGCTATGACTATGCCTTAGATCCATGCGAATTCGTTTTGAGCCATGCCCGAAGTTTCTCGATACATCCAGATTTTGAGCTAATTGGTGGTGTGGACCTAGATCCTAATCAGTGCGCAAATTTTGAAACTGAATATAAAATGCCGGGATATACAAACCTTGAACAAGCACTTCATGATTTAAGTCCAACAATTATTATAATCGCGACACCCTCTGGCTCGCATGGCTTGATTTTAGAGCGTATATTGCGTTCGCATATCCCTAAAGTTCTAGTGTGTGAGAAGCCCCTAGATGAGAGTCTCACAGTGGCGCAGAATATGGTAGAAATGTGTAATCAAAACGGCGTTAAGCTTTTTGTGAATTATATGCGTAGGTCTGAGGGTAGCGTTATACAGATTAAAAAAATGATTGATGATCAAGTTATTCAATCGCCGATTAAAGCCGTTGCTTGGTATTCCAAGGGTTTGTTTAATAATGGCTCTCACATGTTAAATTTGCTCGAATATTGGTTAGGTGGTGTGGTGGGCCACACAATGATTGATTCAAATCGTTATTGGAATGATTCTGATCACGAGCCTGATTTTAAAGTGAATTTCGAAAAAGGGAGCGCGATTTTTTGTGCTGGTTGGGAGGAGTATTTTTCTCACCTAAGTATCGAGTTGATCAGTCCCTCTGGGAGGCTTTATTATTCGAAAGGCGGTAGTGATATTACTTGGCAGCCGTCCGGCGCTACCTTAGATAATCGAAGGGACGACTTTCTTGATGTTGGAGTAAAAATAAATAATGACCTTGACCGTTACCAATATAATTTTGCTGAAAATTTGGCTTTAGCTCTCAAAGACGAAGAACATTCTATTAGCTCTGGGCACGACGCATTAACCACTCTAACGAACATTTATAACATCATTGATAAAGGCACCTCATGAACTCTACTAAATTAGCTCTCCTTGGCGGAGAAAAGCATATACAGAAATCTTTTACGAAGTATCAGTCTATAGGCAAAGAGGAGGTTGATGCAGCTAAACGTGTCGTAGAAAGCGGTATTTTGTCTCAATTTATTGGGGGTTGGGATAAAGATTTTCTAGGTGGCCCAAAAGTTAAGGAATTTGAAAGAAAGTGCGAACGTTATTTTGGGGTTAAGCATGCGATGACTGTCAATTCTTGGACATCTGGGTTGGTTGCAGCTGTTGGTGCCGTTGGAATTCAACCTGGAGACGAAGTTATCGTCACGCCTTGGACTATGTGTGCAAGCGCAACAGCAATAGTACATTGGAACGCTATCCCTGTATTTGCTGATATTGATCCTGACACTTTTAACTTAGATCCAACGTCAGTTATTGCCAATATTACCCCTTATACAAAGGCTATTATGGCCGTTGATATATTTGGTCAGTCAGCTGATATGGATGCCTTAAGAGTGATTGCTACGAAGTATGACTTAAAGCTAATTGTCGATACGGCACAGTCACCCGGAGCAATGTATAAAGATAAATTTGCTGGGACACTTGGAGATGTTGGAGGTTACAGCCTCAATTATCATAAACACATACATACTGGTGAGGGCGGTATTATCGTCACTAATGATGACCAAATTGCTGAGCGGTTGCAGTTAATACGAAACCATGCCGAAGCCGTAGTCGAAGCTAAAGGTGTTACCGATCTGACTAATATGATTGGGCATAATTTTCGTCTGGGTGAAATTGAGTGCGCCATTGGTATTGAGCAGTTAGATAAGTTAAATGGGCTTGCTGAATCTAGATGTGCCTTCGCTGAAAAGCTAACAGCTGGCCTAAATAATCTTCGCGGGCTAAAAACACCTATAGTAAGTGAAGGTCTTACGCATGTTTATTATGTCTATGGCATGGTCATTGATGTCCAAGAATTAGGTGTTAGCCGTGATCGTATATTTGACGCTTTAACAGCTGAGGGGTTAGAGGGACTATGCCCTGGGTATGCGAACATTCATCTGCTACCGATGTACCAAAAGAAACAGGCCTATGGTTCTTCTGGCTTCCCGTGGACCTCAGATATTACTCATCGAGAGGTAGACTATAGCGAAGGAATTTGTCCTGTCGCCGAAACTCTTCATAAAGAGACATTTTTAGGTTTAGAGATGTGTCTTCATGATTATGATGATTCCGACCTTGACGCCATAGTAGGAGCGTTTAAAAAAGTTTGGAACAACCTTGATCAATTATGATTTGTCTTCGAAATAGCTTGTCAATATGGTGAGTGTGGACAAAAGACGTATAGTGATTAATTAGCCGATAAAATTGGAAATGGTATTTTAATGCGATTAAAAAAAGTTATTAGTTTTTTAAGATGGCGAATAAAACAGGTTAGGTACGCTACCAAGTGGTTGTACTGGCTAATTGGCAAGAACCGACCGACGACCAGCGAGAGTCTAAAGGTTCTTGATATAGATAAATTTAATAAGTTGGGTGACTTCGGCTATGTTGAAGTTAAAAATAATTTCATTTCGGATATTTCTTTTGAAAGGTTACCCTCTAAATTATCGCAAAATGATGGAAAGGCAGTTATCGATGTTTATGATTATTTTTTAGATGAGACGAATATTCTAGTTTCAGAAATATTGTCAGATGTTAACGTTTCCTCATTAGTTAACAATTATTTTGATCATAAGCCTTGGCTTTGGAATGTCTCAGTCTCCTATACGGTTCCGAAGACCGAGGGAATTGATTTTCCTTTAGATAGTCAGATGTGGCACTTCGATTATGGGGATAAAACTCAATTACACTTAATGTATTATTTATCAGATATAGATGAAGAATGTGGACCACTTACTTTTGTCGATGCTATAAAGTCTTCTAAAATTAAAAGACACTATAGTGTTATTGAGCGGGTCAATGATAATGATTTAAAAAAATTCCATGATATTGATCCTATCAGTGATTCAATCAAGTTGACTGGCGATAGAGGGTCGCTTTTCGTAGTTGATCCTGGGAGACTTTTACATCAGGGGGCTCGATGTCAGCGTCCGCGTATGGTTTTGTTTGTTAGTATTACCTCTCGTTTTCCCATGAGCAAGCCTAATCACCTTATAGGGAAAAATAAAAGGCTTAATCTAAAAGGAGCCTATAAAGAGAGCGAGTCATCAGTATATAATGATAATTTTTTTCTATAAATAAGGCTCAGACCAATTGGCTTCGCTGCAAAATAAAAGAGTATTGTTTATTGTGAGTGTCATTATGGGTCTTGTTTGAGTGTAGTCGTGCTATTTAAACTTATTTATCGGATTGTTTATGCCTTGTTCTTTAGTCCAATTTACTAAAAAATATCTAACCCAAGAGTATCTTAACTGGTTAAATGATCCTGTCCTAATGAGATATAGTGAGCAACGACACCTTACTCATGATATTGCTAGTTGTTCGCAATACGCTGACAGTTTTAATGGCAAAGACAATCTTTTATATGCGGTAGTCGACACTCATTCTCAAAAACATGTGGGCAACATTAATGCTTACGTCGATAGGTTTAATCAAACAGCTGATGTGGGAATCCTAATTTCGGAAGGAGGCCACGGGTACGGTTTGTGTGCTTGGAATCAGATGTTCGACCTATTATTCTCGGCGCCAATTAGTGTTAGAAGAATCACGGCAGCGACAATGAGTGTTAACCTGGGGATGATAAGAATATTTGAGAAATCCGGGATGTCTTTCGAGTATACAAGGTTAAGACATTTTCATTTTGAAGAAGAGTTTGTTGACTTAGTGGGTTATTATAAAGAGGCGCCATAATGAAGGATGTTGCCGCTATTATATAGGCGAAGACAATATCTATAGAGCATTGCTGTAATTCGTTTGCGGGTTTATTTTATGCATATCTAAATTCAAAATAAAACTGCCATAGCTACCATCGATGTCACCTCTCTATTAAACTTAGGCTTAATCATATGAATTTTAAACAATATTTAAGAATACTTTACTTGCCTGCGATTCAAGTCGTCGCATTGATGAAGCTAGCTAAACGGCTTAGAAGGCTACCTGTTGTGGGTAAGATTCTTGCTGTTCTTATTGATAATTTAATTCTGTATTTCTTTAGTCTAGAGGTGATCTCGGAATCTTTAAATGTAAATAAATTGACAATTGGTCATTCCACAGGGGTAGTTCTCGGTGGCAACGGTATTAAATGTTCAGGGGAATTACACGTTAGCTCTGGTGTTGTATTTGCTCGTCGATACCAGGATCACACTGTGGATAATACGTTGGCTTTTTTTGAAATTGAAGGCGATTTAACCATAGGCGCAAATTCGGTTCTTCTCGGTCCTTTATTTATAAAAGGACCTACAATTATCGGTGCACTATCGCTCGTTACCAAAGATATACTTGAGCCAGGGGTCTACATTGGAAGTCCCGCTAGGAAGATACGCGATTTATAACAATACAAACTTGGCCCAAGAATGAAATATACCGAGAACCTCTCTGGTGTTGTAAATAATAATAAGACAACCTTTATTCTTTACTAAGTGGTTTTATTCAAAGTATGAAATTTAATCTCAAGTCACTGATAACCAACCATTCATATACGATTGCATTGGCTTTTGGCGCAGTGATTACAACTATAAAATTGATACTATTTGCTAGTTACGTTGCACCTGAAGATTTTAATGCCTACGTTATTCCGCTCAGCTTGGGTGCGTTTCTTGCTTTTTTTCTCAGCTTGGGTCTAGTTGAATCCACCACAAAGATTTTCTCTAGGCTCCATGAAGAGAAAAATGATCTTATTGTTATTGGCTCCTATAGATATATCTTACCGATACTATTAAAGCGCTCGATTTTATTATTCGGCTTAATCACTATCTATATTACTTTCTTTAAGAATAATTCTATTTTCTGGGGTCTATCGATTGGCGTTATCGCAATGATATTGGCTATGTCAACTCTTTTGGCCTCCATGCAGCGTAGTACTATGAAGACGAATGTACTGGCAAGCACCTCACTTTTGAGGGCAATAATTTCTTTCTTCGCTATATTTGTTGGTTATTCATTCTCGCCCAATTATGGACCTGTTAGTGGGGAAATATTCTCCCAGACTCTTTCGCTATTTATAGGCTTCGTGTTGCTTTTAAAATCGCATGGTATGTCACATCAGGAACTCTTCACTACTTCTATATCTAGGATTTCAAAAAGTATTAGGCAGGGACATGGCTTAAAACTATCGCTTTTTATAGCTTATCTGATAATGTCTATCCCATTATATCTAGATAGATACTATTTCGAATTGACATACCCGATTAGTGAATTGGCACCTTATTCTCTTTGCGCAATTTTTCTGGGCGCGTCATATTTAATGTTTAATGCTTTGTATCAGCGATCTGGTCCATTAATGATTATTGAATATAAATCTGGGGTATCGCCGTTTGCGGTGATTGGCATGGCCGCCAAGACTACACTTGCGGGTACTTTGTGTTTGACTTTTTTTTTCGGCATTGTCATTCTGATTTATTTGTTCGGATGGGCTGAAAGTCTATTTACCAAATATTGGGTTTCTCCAGACATGTTGCTATTAGTTTTTTTGATATCGATATTTAATTGTACGGGAATCTTCGAAGGTGTTTTTCTTTCGTTTGATCAGGAAAAAACGTTTATGCAGAGTAGCTTTTTTTATCTTACGTGTTTGTTGATGTTGGTAGGGATAAATTTTCTATTTTCATTTAGTCTTCTTAATTTCTTAACTGGATACCTTGTTTTGAAGACAGCACACCTTCTTTACATTTTAGGATTTCTGGTTATTTACGCAAAAAATTACGTTAATCCGAAAGTTGTCACTTGAAAAATTTAGTAATTGGATTGGTTTATGACACATAAAAAAGTGATTGTTTTCTTTGCTAGAGATTTTCTTTCTGATTGGTTTAGTGATGTGGGCGTTAGGTTAGATGGTTTCGAAAGGCTTTATATTGTTGTCAGTGAAGAGGAAGCTAAAAAAGTTGGTGAAAACGATTCTGACGGGAAGATATTTAATCTATCAGATACTAAATACTCTGGTTCAAAGCTAGAATACAGTAGCGAGTTATTGGGATTTAATCGGGACAGATTTTTAAGGTTTGAATCTGGTGATAAAATAAAATCCTCTATAGGACCCTGTATTCAAGTGGCTCAAGAAATTATTAGCAACTATGACGTATTTTTATATGTTGATGAACCTATTGCTAATTTCCCCAATGAGTATCTAAATATGACATTTAGATCAGTTGGTGCTCAATGCCTACATTTTCAGACAAGCTGGGTAGCAGGCTATGGCTTTTTCTGTTCAGATGCGGCGCAAGCAGAACCATTTAGATTAGACGGTATTTCTAATGGGGATGAAGTGATTTCTAACCATGTCAAACAGCGACAAGCTGGCAAAGGACAACCTTTATATGTCCTCAGTTATGATAGGTTTCATCAACGCCTTTTTGATGGAATAAAGTTTTTTGTAAAGGGTGTAATAAAAATGGTGACTCGACGCGCAGTTTACTATGTCCGTCAATCTCAAAGTTCTGATTTCTTTCATGCTAGGTGTTTGCTCTCCTCCTTTACTTGGTGTTATGACAATATTGAATTATTAGAGGCTAGTAAAACAAAATTTGTGATTTATCCCTTGCATTATGAGCCTGAGGCTGTGCTTACTTATATGTCTAAGAGTCACACCAGACAGTCTGAGGTAGTTGCTCAGATCATTGATTCACTTCCAGTGGGCTACGAGATAATTCTTAAAGAACATCCGTCTCAGCCTGGTGCGCTTAATACTTCAGTTTGGCGCGACGTTATTAGGTGCAAGCGGGTTCATAAAGTTTTTGCAACTAAGAAATGCGATGCTATTCTAAAGCTACCGGGGACGGTCGTTGTTAGTTTTGGTTCTACGATGGTTCTTGATGCCATATTGAGTGGAGCGCGATGCGCGGTATTCGGAGATGTCCATTTTGCTAACGCGCCAGGGGTTGTTAAAATTGACAATATTGCGGATTGGGGTAGATGCCTGTATGGGAGTGATGTCCCGAGCTGTGATCTTATGAATTGGTACAGCTCATTTTTAGAAAAATATTGTTTCGATGATATCCCCATGAGTGGTCGGGCTACTAATGGTAGTTTTGAGAAAGTTATTCGTGAGCTCTAACTTTACGTTAAGGGTACCAACGGTTAAACAGCTGATTGCTTTGTTGGCAGCGGTTTTCAGCCTTTTTCCATTCACCACGATAGTTGATTTTGGGACTTATACACAACCATATGCTTTGTTAATGGGAATGGCTTTCATTCCTTTTGCTTTTAATACTCGAATTGATTTAGCTAGTTGCATCGCGTTGTCTTGGTTACTTTTCTTTGGAGCTATTTTGTATTTTCAGGCCATTGGCGGTGAGTCTCCTGCAGGGCCTCTCAAGTATTTAGTTGCTTACCTAACGCCATTTTTTATCGTTTTCCCCGCGTTTTATTTGACTAGGTACCACCGCACCTTTTTCTGCAAATTAGTGCTTTGGAGTAGCTATTTATGGGTAATAGTTGCGGTTATCCAAATTGCATTTGATCCAAGTTTTATGACCATTTTGGTACGCAGTTGGTCTGCGGCAGGCGAGGTCGTTGTTGCTTCAGGACGTGGTGTGATGTCTCTTGCGCCAGAGCCGACAACCTTTGGGTTTCATTTGATTATATTGGGGGCTCTGCACTACCTCCTTTCAGGCAATGGCAGAGTGAGTGCTCTGATAATACTGTGCTCTCTATTTTTGGCATTGTCGTCGAGTAGCTTGTTAGTATTGTTGATGGCGGGTTCGATAGGGGTAGCAGGCCATATAGGCTTAAAATTTTTAGGAAAAATGTTATTTTTTGGGTTAGCGGCCATTCTAGTCGTCTACCCTTTAGTTTTCTCTTTTTTAGAGTTAGAAGAAATGGCTGTGTTCAGAATTATTGATCTATTAATGGTAGCCTATAATAATCCCGAACTTATACTTGTAGACGCTAGCGTAAACACAAGATTAGGCGGGTTATTCGTCGCTATCATGGAGTGTATTGACCGGATGTTTATCCCTTTTGGATTATCACATTTTGATTGGTTGCTCGAGCGTGATGTCTTACTTGGAAAATATCCTTTTATGATGGGACTTAGTAACTCGGGCTTCCCTTCTGGTTATTTCATTCAATTGTACCAAGGGGGATTTTTATTTATTCCTTTTTTGTTTTACATGATTTACAAGTCTTTATCTGTGAGTTTGTTTCCGTCTAAATATCGTTGGTTAATCTTGGGCGCAATTATAATTCCACTTTTTCAGTTTAGTTTTGCTTCCCCAACTTTTTGGTTGTTTTGGGGTGTATTTTTGGAGAGAATCTCTAAAGGTTCTAATTTAGGTGAATATTAATGAGTGATACAGTTTTAGTGACTGGTGGTGCAGGGTTTATTGGTCAGCATTTGTGCAGGCGCCTTTTGTCAGAAGGCTATAATGTGAAGATACTTGATAATTTTAGTGATCAGGTGCATAGCACTTCTGATTTGCCTGGAGATCTTGTCAACAATATCGAGGTCTTTCGTGGCGACATAAGAGATAGAGCGATTCTGTCCCAGTCTATTAGTGGCTCGGATAAGTTAGTCCACTTGGCTGCCGAAACAGGTACTGGCCAGTCTATGTATGAGATAGAACACTATTTCAGTGTAAATGTTCAAGGTACGGCTCTTTTACTTGATGTCATGGCTAACGATAAGGTTGCTGATTCTATTTCTTCTTTAGTCGTTGCGTCCAGTCGTTCCATTTATGGTGAGGGCCAGTACCGGTGTATTACTCATGGTTCTGTTTCTCCAAGACAACGAGATGTATTGGACATGAAAAAAGGTTTCTTTGATGTTTCATGCCCAGATTGTGACGGAAGTATTGACTTAGAGAGGACGTCAGAAAAGGTGCCATTGAACCCACTTTCCTATTATGGCCTGACGAAACAGATTCAAGAACAAGCCGTGCTGATGCATGCTTCAAATCGTGGTATTAGCGGGTACGGATTACGATATCAGAATGTGTATGGTCCAGGTCAGTCTTTAAAAAACCCATACACAGGAATTCTAGCAATTTTTTCCAATTTGGCTCGTCAGAACTCTAATATTCAGGTGTATGAGGATGGGCTTGAGTCTAGAGATTTTGTTTACATTGATGATGTTATTGATGCCACGTTCAGCAGTATAGATCACCAGGATACCTATGTTGGCGCAATGAATGTTGGTTCCGGTGTCGCGACCTCCGTAATTGATGTAGCAACGTTGATAAAATCCTACTTTAACAGTGATAGCACTATTACTATTGGTGGTGAGTTCAGAATTGGGGATATAAGGCATAATATTGCCGATATCTCATTGATTCACGATCTGTTGGGATATGTCCCTAGAACTACATTTGTTGATGGATTAAATAAGTTCCTTAGCTGGGCTGAACGTGAGCCAGTTTCAGATAAGTCTGCTTACAGTGCTTCGGTTAATGAATTATCTGAACGTGGACTCATGGGGTAGTTTTGACATGAGTTTAATACAGTTTCTTCTCTCAGACTTGGAGCGTTATTATTTCTACACAGGTAGACCAGATAGAAAACCTAGAAAAATAGAATTATGGAAATGCTTTCTTGTCCCTAGGTGCTTACTAGCTACTCTTTATCGTATAAGTCACTCTTTTAATAAAGGTGGCTGGGTTATTTTGGGTCAACTAACGACATGGTTTGCATTTTTCTTATTTGGGTCTGAGATTAATTCTCGAACTGATATTGGGCCTGGACTTTACTTCCCACACCCTAATGGCATTGTGATTGGCGCTAAGTCCATAGGATGTAATGCTGTGATTTATCATCAAACTACCATTGGTGCTGCTAGGGTTGAATTTGGGATGGAAAATCGTCCAGTATTGGGTGACAATATCGTTATAGGGGCAGGTGCAAAAATCCTAGGAGATTTTAGTCTGCCTGATGGGTGTATGGTGAAAGCGAATTCACTTGTTACGAAACATAACTACGATAAGCTAGCGAAGGTAAGTGCTGTCTAAGATTTATTTTTTGTTTCAGCACTGCCTGACCAACATAAATGACTCCAATAAAATCACAATTTAGGATTTATTCGTAATGCTATCTGGGAAACATGTGCTTTTTATTGCACCAAATTTTTTTAATTATGAAGAAGACATTGTCGCGGAGCTAAGAAGCCGTGGTGCTGATGTCGATTTTATTTCCGCAAGCCCGTTCAAGTCGCCATTTTTAAAGGCAGTTATTAGGCTTAGAAGATTATGGGTCGTTCCATTTTTAGAAAAATATTATCACAAAAAATTATTATTGCTTGGCAAGACAAATTATGACTATATCTTTGTTATCAAAGGCGAGACTCTGTCAGAAAATTTGTTGATTAGCCTGAAAGAAAAATATAGCGCTGCAACGTTTATTTTATATCTATGGGACTCTTTGGAAAATAACGTCTCACTAGAAAGAAATATTAAGTTATTTGATAGATGTTTTTCATTCGATCAGGTTGATGCCGAAAAATATGGCTTTAATTATAGGCCATTATTCTTTGGTAATGGCTTCAAGTACAGACCTATGTCGCAGTTTAAGTTTGCCTTAAGTTTTATAGGAACTGCACATAGCGACCGATATTCAGTCCTATCACGAACCTTTTCAATGTTGCCGTCTCATTTGGTTACTTATAGTTATTTTTTCTTGCAAGCACCGTGGGTCTTTTACATTCGCAAATTGTTAACTTTCACTCTTCCCGGTGCAAAAGTACAAGATTTTAACTTTCACCCTATGTCTAAGTCGGATGTTCAGGAGGTATTTGACAATTCATTTGCAGTATTCGATATAGAGCATCCGCTACAACGAGGCCTTACAATGAGGTCGATTGAAGCTTTAGGAGCTCACAAAAAATTAGTGACTACCAATAAATCAATTGTCGATGAGGATTTCTACAATCCTCAAAATATTCATATTTTGGACAGAGAAGATCTATTAGAGATTCCGGTGAATTTTTTCGGCGTCCCATTTCAGATAGTACCAGAAGGTATTTATTATAAATATTCGATCAGTGGTTGGATCGATGATATTTTTGAGGTTTAATTACTTTATCTCAGTCAATTTTTAGTTTCTTTGGTAGTTTAGGTTAACCGAGTTTTATATTAAAAAATATTTCGGCCAATTGTTTTCATTAATGTCATTACAGGAGTACGGATTTAAATGCTAATTTTAGTTACTGGTGGAGCAGGTTTTATAGGTAGCGCAGTGATAAGACACGTGTTGACCCATACTGAAATACGAGTGGTTAATATTGACAAGCTTACCTATGCAGGTAATTTGGAATCTTTGGATCAGATTAAAGATTATGAACACTATACTTTTGAAGAGGTAGACATTTGCGATCGTGAATCAGTTAAACTAATTTTTTCGGAGTATCAGCCCGATGCAGTTATGCATCTTGCAGCTGAGAGCCATGTTGATCGATCTATTGAAGATGCTAGTGTATTTCTCGAAACGAATATAATTGGGACATACAATTTGTTGGAGATTTCTAGAGAGTACTTTGAAACTATGAAATCAGACCGTCGAGGTATTTTTAGGTTTCATCATATCTCCACCGATGAGGTTTATGGGGATCTTTATGGGACTGAAAGTATGTTTACTGAAACAACGCCTTACTCTCCTTCGTCACCTTACTCTGCTAGTAAGGCAAGTTCTGACCATTTAGTTCGAGCTTGGGGCCGTACGCACGGTTTACCTATAATTGTCACTAACTGTTCAAATAATTATGGGCCATATCATTTTCCTGAAAAACTTATTCCTCATATAATATTGAATGCTATTCAAGGAGAGCCCCTTCCTATTTATGGTGATGGTTCTCAGATTCGTGATTGGTTATACGTCGAGGACCATGCCAGAGCATTAGTCAAAGTTTTGACCGAGGGTATTATGGGCGAGACATATAATATTGGTGGTCACAACGAGAAGTCCAATATTGAAGTTGTTGAAAGCATCTGTGATCTCTTGGAGGTACTGGCTCCCAATAAACCAATTGGTGTTCAAAATTACCGTAATTTGATTACTTTTGTTAAAGATCGCCCAGGACATGATGCTCGTTATGCAATTGACGCCTCAAAAATAGAGCGTGAACTTGGCTGGGTACCCGAGGAGACTTTTGAGTCTGGCTTACATAAAACAGTGCAATGGTATTTGGATAATTCTGAATGGTGGAGAAGGGTGCTTTCGGGCGAGTATCGATTAGAGAGGCTGGGATAGATGAGTGCAAGTTATAAGGGAATTGTTTTGGCAGGAGGATCTGGAACACGGCTATATCCAATCACAAAAGGGGTCTCCAAGCAGTTGCTTCCAGTCTATGATAAGCCAATGATTTATTACCCGATTTCTGTATTGATGCTTGCTGGAATTCAGGAAATTTTGGTGATTGTAACACCAGATGATATCTTGGCTTATAAACATTTATTAGGTGATGGTTCAGACTTTGGTCTTTGTATACAGTATGAGGTACAACAGAACCCAGAGGGACTTGCTCAGGCTTTTATTCTTGGAAAAGATTTTATTGGTGATAGTAATGTCACACTGGTTCTTGGAGATAATATTTTTTATGGTCAGCATTTTTCTGAAAAATTGAAAGCGGCCTCCTCTAGGCTCGAAGGAGCAACTGTTTTTGGTTACCATGTAAAAGACCCTGAGCGATTTGGTGTCGTAGAGTTTAATAAAGAAGGCAAGGTTCTTTCTATTGAGGAGAAGCCTATCACTCCTAAATCTAATTATGCTGTCACTGGGCTCTATTTTTATGATAATCAAGTTGTAGAGATTGCTCAATCCATTAAGCCCTCAGATCGTGGAGAACTAGAAATTACAGACATCAATAATATTTATCAAAGTAAAGGCGCTTTAACAGTTGAACTTCTTGGACGAAGTTTTGTTTGGTTGGATACTGGCACTCATGATTCTTTAATTGAAGCAGGGCAGTTTGTTCAAACGGTCGAGCACAACCAGGGTTTAAAAATAGCTTGTTTAGAGGAAATTGCTTTCTCTAAGGGTTGGATCTCTAAAGAGAAGCTTTTACAACAAGCAGATGCACTAAAAAAGACTACATATGGCCAATATTTAGCAAAGATTTCAGATAACTATAAATGAATGTGATCAAAACAAAATTACAAGACTGTGTAATTATTGAGCCTAATGTCTTTGGCGATGACCGTGGTTTTTTCTTAGAAACCTTCCAGACTGAAAGATATGAAAAATTAGCTGGAATAAAAATTCCTTTTGTTCAAGATAATCATTCCCGTTCATCAAAGGGTGTCTTGCGTGGATTACACTTCCAGAAAGCAAAGCCTCAAGGGAAATTAATTAGGGTGGTCAGAGGTAAGGTCTATGATGTTGCTGTGGATATACGAGAAGATTCATCTACATTTGGACAATGGGTGGCAATAATTCTTTCAGAAGAAAATAAAACTCAATTATGGGTTCCACCTGGCTTTGCTCATGGATTTTTGGTGCTTTCAGATACTGCTGACTTTGAATATAAATGCACTGATTATTACGACCCCTCAGATGAAAGAACTATTTTATGGAACGATCCTGATCTAGATATCCGCTGGCCAATAAATAATCCTATTCTTTCTGAGAAAGATGCCGGCGCTAAAAGATTGATTGACATAAACATATGAAATTACTTCTTCTAGGTAGCGAGGGTCAACTTGGATCTTGTCTTTCGGAACAATTCCATAATTCAGATTTTGAAGTTGTCTATTCCTCGAGAGATACAATTGATATTTCTGATTTTGAATTAACTAAAAAAAAGATCACTGAAGCTTCTCCTAATGTATTAATCAATGCCACCGCATACACAGAGGTTGATAAGGCTGAGGAGGATAAACAAAGAGCAGATCTTATTAACCATCTTGCCGTTGCTAATATTGCCAATATTTGTTGCGAAATAGATTGTTGGTTTTTTCATATCTCGACTGACTATGTATTTGATGGCACATCTACTAGACCCTATCGTGAGGATGATAAAACTAATCCTCAAGGAGTTTATGGTCATACAAAGCTTAAAGGAGAGCTCGCAGTTCAGTCTTCAGGCTGTAAACATATTATTGTCAGGACTGCATGGATCTTCAGTGAATATGGTAAAAACTTTTTTAAAACCATGTTACGTCTTGGTGCAGAAAAGAGACAATTAGAAGTTGTTAGAGATCAAATAGGTTGTCCAACCTATGCACAAGATATCGCAAGAGCTATTATTTGTATAATTACTCATCTAGATGAAAAAACACATAGCGGGACTTATAACTTCTGCGGAGATGAGTGTTGCTCTTGGTATGAGTTTTCTAAAGAGATTTTTCACCAAGCCCGTGAGGCAAATTTGAATGTTCCCGATACTGTAAGCTCTATAGCAACTTTAGAGTATCCAACGCCAGCGAAAAGACCTGCTTACTCAGTGCTTGATACAAATAAGATTCATGACCATTTTGGGATTAACCCATCAGATTGGCGGGCCGGAATCAAAAAAATATTATCTTCCTCTTGATCAAGAGATGAAAGCATGAAGCGTTTTTTTGATTTCCTCTTAGCACTGATTGGTACCCTTTTTATTTTTATTCCATCATTGATCATTGCCTTACTTATTAAAATAACTTCCAAAGGTCCTATCCTTTTTTGGTCTAAACGTATTGGAGAAAATAATAAAATATTTTTTATGCCAAAATTTAGAACAATGAAAGAAAATACCCCTGATGTAGCAACTCATCTTTTAAAAGATCCGGAGAGGTTTTTAACCTTGATTGGGCCATTTTTAAGGCGCAGTAGTCTTGATGAGATACCACAATTATATTCTGTATTGCTAGGAGCCATGAGTTTAGTAGGGCCAAGACCTGCTTTATTTAATCAAGATGATCTCATAAGTCTTAGATCTAAAAGGGGTATACATAAGATTAAACCGGGCATCACTGGTTGGGCACAGATAAATGGACGTGACGAAATCACTATACCTGAGAAAGTTAGTTTAGAAGAAGAGTACTTAGACAAAATGTCCTGGAAGATGGATATGCATATACTTTGGCTAACTTTTGTTAAAGTCTTAAAGAAAGAAAGTATTACTCATTAAGTGAAAGTACTGTGTTAGAGTTTTTAGTCTGTATAGTTTCTTCGACAAATTGTTATTTATAAAAGAAATATTTATTTATGGTTAATAGTAAGCTTAATGTTTCTTCTAGATTAGTGCATAGATTGCTAGGGCTGAGTAGGTCCGGTAAAACCACAATTGTAATTATAGCTGATTATACACTGCTGGTTTTTTCCTTCTGGGCATCATTATCCATCAGATCCAACACATTTTACCAACCAACTATGGAAAGTAATTTCCTTATTTTATTCGCTCCATTTATAGCTATTCCCATCTTTTATTTTTTTGGACTCTATAAGTCTTTAATTCGCTATTCAAATTATCAAAGCCTGTTAACAATTATGATAGCGGGTTCTGTATATACACTATTATGGTTCCTTGGTGTCATATCAGCAGGCATTGTTGAAAAACCTTATGATTTTTTAATCATCAATTGGATGATGACCTTATTTTGTGTTGGTGGGGTGCGTTATGTTGCACGCTGGATTCTTACTCAAAGAAATAGGGAGTATTCTCGTGTAGTGATTTATGGTGCAGGTTCTGCAGGCATTCAACTAGAATCCGCAATGAAATATAATTCTGAAATCAAGGTTATTGCTTTTGTTGACGATGATCAGAGCATGCATGGTCAGTACATTGAGGGTATAAAAATATACGATTCTTCTTCTTTATCTTGGCTAGCTGAGAAACGAGGTGCAAGTGAGGTGCTCGTAGCATTACCTTCTATCTCAAGATCGGAAAAATACAAACTATTGCAATTCTTGAAACAATTTCCAATGGTAATCAGGTTACTACCGGACTTAACAGATTTAGCACAAGGGAAAGTTTCTGTATCAGATTTAAAAAGAATAAAGATTGAAGACCTACTTAACAGGGAAATTCGCGAACCAAATAAAGAATTACTAAAAAAAGACATTCAAAATAGAAATGTACTAATTACCGGTGCTGGCGGTTCAATTGGATCAGAAATCTGCAGACAAGTTATACGACAGCAACCAAATCTTTTAATCCTTTTTGACATAAGTGAATCTGCTCTGTATTTAATAGAATCTGAGTTAAGGGAGCTAAGTACAGATATTAGGATTCTAGCTATGATTGGTAATGTAACAAGAAGAAATAGGCTAGATTTTATATTAAAAAATTATAAAGTAGATACTATCTACCATGCAGCAGCGTATAAGCATGTTCCTTTGGTTGAAAAGAATACTATTCCAGGAATAAGGTGTAATATTTTTGGAACACTGACATGTCTTGAGTCAGCAATACATTGTAATGTTAAAAACTTTATATTTATTTCAACTGATAAAGCTGTTAGGCCAACAAATGTAATGGGTGCCACAAAGCGTTTTGCAGAGCTTATATTGCAGGCATACTCTAAAAGAAATCTTTTAGATCTAGATAAATCAAATATACGAATCAGCATGGTAAGGTTTGGTAATGTTTTAGGTTCGTCAGGATCAGTTGTTCCTTTATTCAGAAGGCAGATAGAAAATGGTGGCCCTTTAACGGTTACTGATCCAAACATTATCCGTTATTTTATGACAATAGAAGAAGCTTCCCAATTGGTTATTCAAGCAGGAGCAATGGGTTCTCAAGGAGAAGTATTTTTGTTGGACATGGGTGAGCCAATTCATGTTCTAGATTTAGCAAAAGATATGATAAGACTCAGCGGAATGACTATTAAAGATCAAGCAAATCCTAATGGCGATATTGAAATTATTTTCACAGGACTTAGACCAGGCGAGAAATTATATGAGGAACTCCTTATAGGTAAAGAATCAGATACAACTGAACACGAGAAAATTATGAAGGCTACTGAAGAAACAATAGGATATGAGGACTTACAAAGATATATATTGGATTTAAATATAGCAGTAAATGAAAGTAATTTTGAAAAGATTCGCGAAATATTTCTCAATACTGTTTCTGGTTATAATCCTTCAAGTTAATCTTTAAGATATTTTTCTCATTATGGTTGTTATTTTTTTAGCAAGTATTTTATTGCTAGATGCAATAAAGAATGGGTTTAGAAAATTTTCTTTTTCATTGTAAGTAAGTCTTTCTCCATTGATGTTTAGAACCTCACCACCTGCATATCTAATAATAGCTTCCCCGGCAGCTATGTCCCACTCAGATGTTGGAGTAAATCTTGGATAAATATCAGCCTTTCCACAGGCTATTAAGCAAAACTTTAGTGAGCTACCTTTAGTAAAAATTTCATATTGATCTATTTCTTCTAAGAAGAAATGCAATTTTTTACTTGGATGAGAGCGACTAGCCATTATGCGAATTGGATTTTGATGCTCATTATTAGTATAGATTTTCTCTATACTATTATCACCATCTAAATAAAAGGAGCCTTCATTTTTAGAACCCCAGTATGTTTCCTTAGAAACAGGTATATGTATAATTCCTAAAATAGGAGTTCCACTTTCAATTAGTGCAATATTTACCGTAAACTCTCCATTACGTTTAATGAATTCTTTGGTTCCATCTAAAGGATCTATCAACCAATATCTTTCCCACTTCGATCTTGTTTCAAAAGAGATATTAGCACCTTCTTCTGAAAGAATTGGAATATTTGGAGTCAGAATATTAAGGCTATTAACTATAATTTTATGAGATATCTCATCAGCTTTTGTTAATGGAGATGAATCTTCTTTTATTTGATAATCAAAATCTGAATTATAGACTTTTAAAATAGCCTCTCCAGCTTCTTTTGAAATGGTAATTAATTCGTCTATTAATTGTGTATTATGTAAAATATTATCCATTTATGTTGTTTATTGAAAGTTTAAAATATTTATAAGTATATGTAATATATAGACATTATATAAAACTTAAATAAAAAGTATTAAAAAAGCTTGCAAAATATTCTTTAAAAAGGAGAATATCTAATATCAAGTCCTTTTCAAGGCATTTAACCAAAAATAATTTTGAAAAAACCATAACTATAAATCAATTATATATTATTAATACTTAATTA
>Ga0233427_10001991_pt1 | contig 20273 bp, 20 predicted proteins | sample SI_118_April2016_5_FD_179885 | JGI IMG/M metagenome (GOLD analysis project Ga0233427, IMG submission 179885) | Seawater microbial communities from Saanich Inlet, British Columbia, Canada - SI_118_April2016_100_MG | ecosystem: Environmental > Aquatic > Marine > Inlet | place: Canada: British...
TGATCAAAAGATTTAAGCTTTATTCTAACTTTTGGTGCGGTTTCCATATTTTCTCTCTTTTTAATAAAATTTACTCTGTAATTTTAGTAATAACTCCCGCACCTACTGTTCTTCCGCCTTCTCTAATAGAAAACTTTAGACCTTCAACCATAGCTACTGGAACTATTAATTCTACATTCATTTTTGTATTGTCACCAGGCATAACCATCTCAACACCTTCACCAAGTTCGATTGAGCCTGTTACATCTGTTGTTCTGAAATAAAACTGTGGCCTATATCCTTTAAAGAATGGAGTATGTCGTCCACCTTCTTCTTTCTTAAGAACATAAACTTCTGCTTCAAATTTTTTGTGAGGAGTAATTGATCCAGGGGCACATAAAACTTGTCCTCTCTCAACATCGTCTTTTTCAACACCTCTTAAAAGAACCCCGACGTTATCACCAGCTTCTGCATAATCTAAAATCTTTCTAAACATTTCAAGACTAGTAGCAGTAGTTTCAGTCGTATCTTTAATCCCAACGATTTGAATTTTATCACCTGAATTAATTTTTCCTGCTTCAACTCTTCCTGTTACAACAGTACCTCTTCCCGAAATAGAAAAAACATCTTCAATTGCAAGTGAAAAAGGTTTATCTAGTGCTCTCTCTGGTTGCGGTATCCATTCGTCCACTTTGGCCATTAACTCTAAAATAGCTTCCTCGCCTGTTTTAGGGTCTGTACCTTCTACTGCAGCTAAGGCTGAGCCAGCAATAATTGGAGTATTGTCACCATCAAAGCCATACTCAGTTAATAGTTCTCTTACTTCTAGTTCAACTAATTCAATTAATTCAGTGTCTCCACCTAGTTGGTCAACTTTATTTAAAAATATAACTAACTTAGGCACACCGACTTGTCTAGCAAGCAAAATGTGTTCTCTTGTTTGTGGCATCGGACCATCTGTTGCACTAACTACCAAAATACCGCCATCCATTTGGGCAGCACCAGTAATCATATTTTTTACATAATCTGCGTGACCAGGACAGTCAACGTGAGCATAATGTCTAGCATCAGTTTCATATTCAACATGGGCTGTATTGATCGTAATACCTCTTTCTTTTTCTTCTGGTGCATTATCAATATCAGCGTATGACATGGCATCTCCACCACCAGCTTTTGCTAAAGTCATACTTATAGCTGCTGTTAATGTAGTTTTACCGTGATCAACGTGACCAATTGTACCTATATTACAATGTGGCTTATTCCTCTCAAATTTTTCTTTAGACATATTGTATGTCCCTCCTAAATAATGACATTACGCTTCTTCTAATTTCATCTTTTCGTAAATATGCTGTGGCACATCACTATAAGTTGAAAACTCCATTGTAAATGTTGCACGGCCTTCTGTCAAGGAGCGTACATCAGTGGCATATCCAAACATTTCAGATAAAGGAACCTCAGTTTGAACTCCTTGTAGCTCACCTCTTGATTCTGTGCCTTGAATTCTTCCTCTTCTTGAATTCAAATCGCCGATAACAGTTCCCATAAAATCTTCTGGAACTACAACTTCAACTTTCATAACTGGCTCCAGAACAACTGCCCCGGCTTTTCTTACAGCATCCTTAAATGCAAGAGATCCTGCAATTTTAAAAGCCATTTCTGATGAATCAACATCGTGAAAAGAACCATCATAAAGTGTTACTTTTACATCCACAACTTCATATCCGGCGACAACTCCGCCAAGCATTGCTTCTTTTACCCCTTTTTCTACAGCGGGTATGAATTCTTTTGGAATAGTTCCACCCTTAATTTTATCTACGAATTCAAATCCTCCGCCAGTTTCTAGCGGCTCAATTTTAATCTTTACATGTCCATATTGACCTTTACCGCCAGTCTGTTTTATGTATTTTTGTTCTGCTTCACTTTCTTTTCTAATAGTTTCTCGATATGCAACCTGCGGGGCCCCTACGTTAGCCTCAACACTAAATTCTCTTTTAAGTCTATCTACGATAATTTCAAGATGAAGCTCACCCATTCCAGCAATAATAGTCTGGTTTGTTTCATGGTCAACTTTAACTTTAAATGATGGATCTTCTATCGCAAGTTTACTTAGAGCCATTCCTAATTTTTCCTGATCAGCCTTCGTATTTGGTTCAATTGCTACTGAAATTACAGGATCTGGGAAATTTAAACTTTCTAAAACTATAGGATTAGACTTATCACATAAAGTTTCTCCGGTATAAGTATTTTTTAATCCAACGGCTGCGGCAATATCACCGGCACAAACAGAAGTAATGTCTTCTCTCTTGTCAGCATGCATTTTAAGTAGTCTTCCAACTCTTTCAGTTGCATTCTTAGTAGGATTAAAAACAGCTGATCCAGAGTTTAAAACTCCAGAGTATACCCTGATATATGTAATAGTTCCCACAAAAGGATCGGTCATAATTTTAAAAGCTAGAGCTGAGAGTGGTTCATCATCACTTGGTACTCTTTCCATTTCTTTGGATTCATCATCAACATCTGTTCCTTTAATCGGTGGTATATCCAAAGGTGATGGTAAGTACCTTTTTACAGCATCTAAAAGTAGCTGAACGCCCTTGTTCTTAAAGGCTGAGCCACATATAACTGGAACAATGTCTAAATTGATTGTCTGCTTTCTTATAGCAGCAATTATTCTATCTCTATCAATATCTTTTCCTTCCAGATAATCTTCCATTATTGTTTCATCATTATCAGATAGTAATTCAAGCATATTGTCCCTTGTAGACTTAGCTTCTTCTAGAATTTCTTCAGGAATATCAACAAGACTAAACTTTGCTCCCAATGATTCCCCATCCCATATTGCTAGTTTCATTTCAATTAAATCAACAATCCCTTCAAAAAGATCATTCTTAAAATAAGGTATATGAAGTCTTACCGGATTTGAACCCAAACGAGACTTTATTTGATCTACAGTTCTTTGAAAGTTTGCACCTGTACGATCCATTTTATTAACGAAACACATTCTTGGTACGTTATATCTGTCAGCTTGTCTCCAAACAGTCTCAGACTGTGGCTCTACGCCACCTACACTGTCAAAAACAACACATGCACCATCTAAAACCTTCAATGAACGCTCAACTTCAATTGTAAAGTCAACGTGCCCCGGCGTATCAATTATGTTTATATCTATACCGTCCCAACTACAAGCAGTAGTTGCCGAAGTAATTGTAATACCTCTTTCTCTTTCTTGCTCCATCCAATCCATAGTGGCCGCGCCATCATGTACTTCGCCTATTTTGTAACTTTTTCCAGTATAAAAGAGAATTCTTTCAGTAGTTGTTGTTTTACCTGCATCGATATGTGCAACAATCCCAATATTTCTAACTAAATTTAAATCTTTACTCATTTTTAATACGACCTACCAGCGATAGTGTGAGAAAGCTCTATTAGCTTCTGCCATTTTTAAAGTGTCTTCTTTTTTCTTTGCTGCTCCACCTTTGTTGTCTTTTGCATCCATAATCTCGGAAGCCAACTTTAAAGCCATGCTTTTACCATCTCTTTTTCTTGCAGCTGTTAAAATCCATCTGATAGCAAGAGAATTCTTTCGTGACGAGGTTACTTCAACCGGAACTTGATATGTCGCACCACCAACTCTCCTTGACCTTACTTCAACAGTAGGTTGAATATTCTTAAATGCTTCTTCAAAAACTTCTAATGGGTCAGCCTTCGTTTTATCCTTAATTATATCCAATGAATCATAGAATATTGTCTCTGCTATACTTTTTTTGCCATCAACCATTAATGAGTTTATAAATTTAGATATGGACACCTTATTATACTTAGTATCAGGTGCTGGTATATTGTTTTTAATTGGTCCTTTTCTTGCCATGTGAAAAAATATCCTTAATTAGCTTTTGGTTTTTTTGTCCCGTATTTAGATCTAGACTGCTTTCTTCCCTCAACACCAGTAGTATCTAGAGAACCTCTTACTATATGATATCTAACACCAGGTAAGTCTTTGACTCTCCCGCCTCTAATTAATACGACTGAATGTTCTTGCAATTTATGCCCTTCACCAGGAATGTAGCCAGTTACCTCAATTCCATTTGTAAGTCTAATTCTTGCAACTTTCCTTAAAGCAGAATTAGGCTTTTTAGGTGTAGTTGTATAAACACGTGTACAGACACCTCTTTTTTGGGGATTATTTTGCAATGCTCTAGACTTACTTTTCTTCTTTTCAGTAAATCTAGCATTTTTAGCTAGTTGAGTTATCGTAGGCATAATTTCCTCATATTTAATCCTTGAAATATGCCACACTTGTTTGGTATGTCAAGAGAGTTAAGCAATTTTTATTAGACCCTTCTTCCCTATATCTTTTCTGTAAACCAAATTAGTCGAATCTAGCTTGTCAACAGATCTATATGCTGATGAGATTGCATCTTTTAGAGTATCACCCTCAGCAGTTACCCCTAATACTCTTCCTCCATTGATATTAATGTCCCCATTTACTTTTCTTGTACCTGCATGAAAAATTTCTACATTTTTGTCTTGAAACTCTGATAAGTTTTTAATTGGGATGCCAGTTTCATACTTTCCTGGATATCCTTTAGCGGCCATTACAACGGTAACTGAGGATTTTTTCTTCCATTCTAATTTATATTTAGAAAGTTCTTCTTTAGCTGTCATATAAAAGAGATCAAAAGCATCTGAATTTAATCTAAATAGAAGTGGTTGAGTTTCCGGATCACCAAAACGACAATTAAACTCTACTACTTTAGACTTTTTATCCTTTATCATTAAACCAATATACAAGACACCAGTATAGTCAATTCTATCTCTCTTAAATGCAGCGAAGACCGGATCTACAACATCAACCATTATATTTTCTCTGGTTTCTTGATCAACAATAGGCGCAGGAGAATAGGCTCCCATACCTCCAGTATTGGGACCAAGGTCACCATCGAGAAGCCTTTTGTGATCCTGAGATGAGTCTAATGGTAAGATTGATTTTCCATCTGTAAAAACAAAGAAAGAGGCTTCCTCACCTTCTAAAAAGTCTTCTATGACAACTTTATCACCAGAGGTCGAGAATATTTTATCTTGCATTATAAAGATTAAAAATTCATTTGCTTCTTCAAAATTATAACAAACACGAACTCCTTTGCCAGCAGCTAAACCGTCAGCCTTAACAACTAAAGGATACTCTGATCTTTTAATATGTTCTCGTGCTAAATCAAAATCAGAGAAGCTTTCAAAATTAGCAGTAGGTATATCATTCTTCTTCATAAAAATTTTAGAGAATTCTTTACTTGATTCGAGTTGAGATGAATGCTGGTTAGGTCCAAATATTAGTAATTTATTTCTTCTAAATAAGTCAACTATTCCAATTGCAAGTGGTTGCTCTGGTCCAACAATTGTTAAATCAATTTCTTCATTAAGTGCAAAATCTAGCAATCCGTCTAAGTCATCTAGTCTAATATTTACTATGTTTACAATTGAATCTATTCCTGCATTTCCAGGAGCACAAAAAACTTTAGATACCTTTGGGCTTTTTAATATAGACCAACATATTGCATGCTCTCTGCCACCGGATCCAACGACTAACACTTTCATGTTATAAATTATAATAAATTTTTAGGCTACTGTAACTACTTTCGCTAAATTTCTTGGTTGATCTATTGATAAATTATTAAACTTAGCCAGATGGTAAGAAAGCAACTGGACTAATAGTGTGAAATAAAACGGCAATACACCATGAGTCTTCTCTGGGATCGATATAAATTCAATTTGAGACAAGAATTCTGAATCAATCATTTTAATAGAAGCGGCTGTAGCAAAAAGAATAATTTTCTTTGATCGTGTGTGTGCTTCATAAAGGTTCATAATCTCCTTTAAAACAGTATTCTTGTCATTTGAGAGTAAGTATAATATAGGAAAATTATTGTCTAATAGAGCAATTGGGCCATGCTTCATCTCAGAAGAAAGTGAGCCTTCAGAATGGATATACGATATCTCTTTGATTTTCAATGCTGCCTCAAGGGCTATAGGATAAGTATAATTTCTTCCAAGAATAAAGAAATTTTTAGCTTTATAAAATTTCTTGGCAATCCTTTTGACATCTTTTTCAACATTAAAAAAAGCTTTATAAACTGAATCTAATTTTGGAATGACAACTTTACTATCTTCTGAAAAACAAGAAGACATAAGGTGCAATATTGAAATTTGTCCAGTAAAAGTTTTAGTAGCCGCGACACCCTTTTCAATCCCTAGAGATAAATCAATGCTATCTTTAGTATTCTTAGCTAGTCTAGAATCTATATTGTTAACAATGGATAGAGAATTTGCAAAGAATTTTTGGTTTGATTCAAGCAAGTCGCAAGTATCAGCGGTTTCACCTGATTGTGAAATAAAAATATACAATACCTTTGCAAGGCTCTGATTAAAAAAAGTAAACTCAGAAGGTCTATAGATCGACGTAGGTATTTTGCTAATAGATTCAAAATAATACTTTCCAAGCATTGCTGCATTATATGATGAACCGCAACCAATTATTACAATCTCTTTTGGCTTTGTCTTTATTCTTAATTTGTCTAATATGTCCCTTCTACTGTTATACAATCTAGGTATAAGAGATTTCTGAGAAATCATTTCATTGTATGTAACAGAATTAATCTTAGATTCTTTATTATTAGAGACATTAGCACTTCTCTGATATTTCAAGAGCTTCACACTTACTTCTTTGTATCTAGAGTTGAAACATTTAAAACCTTTCTTATTTACTTCTAGAATCTCCTCATTTCTCAAGAAATAATAAAAATCTAAATCAATCTTCATTGCGTTTGTATCTGAAGAAAATATTGATTGATTATCCTTCTTTAAACCAAAGAATAGTGGTGTCTTATTTTTATAAGACACTAAAATTTCTGGTTTAGTTTTATCTAAGCATAAGAAAGCATTTGAACCTTTCAGAATTTTTCCAACTTTAAAAACTGCTTTAGAAAGATTTTCCTCTATAGAATAGAAATATTCAATTAACTGGGCTATAACTTCTGAGTCAGTCTCAGTAATAAATTTATTGTTAATCAAAAATTTACTTTTTTTCAGTTCCTGAAAATTTTCTACTATTCCGTTGTGAACCAATAAAATATTCTTAGAAGAGTGTGGGTGACAATTTTTCAGAGTAGGCTTACCATGAGTAGCCCACCTTGTATGTCCTAAAATTAATGATGATTTAATTTTCTTACTAACCTTCTGTTCTAAGCTATTTATCTTCTTTGTTGTCTTACAAGTTATAAAATTATCTTTCCTAAGATATGAAAATCCAGCGGAATCATAACCTCTATATTCTAGCTCCCTTAAAGACTTAAAAAAAGATTGAAACCCAATTTCTTTTTTAGAATAGATGCTATATATTCCACACATAATTATTTCTTTGGCTTTCTCTTCCAATTTGAAATATGCTTTTCCTTAATCCTGCTGACAGCTAATGTTTCCTCTGGTATATCTGAATTCAAAACAGATCCTGCAGCTGTTGTTGAGCCTTTAGCAAGGGTTATCGGGGCAATTAACATTGTATCGCTTCCAATAAATACATTGTCTTCAATAATAGTCTTATGTTTATTAAACCCGTCATAATTACAAGTAATCGTACCCGCACCTACGTTAACTCTTGACCCCATTTCTGTGTCCCCAACATAAGACAAATGAGGAATCTTTGATTCTTTGCCGATATTTGACTTTTTAATCTCAACAAAATTTCCAATTTTAACCTTGCTGTTAACTTGATTGCCTGGGCGTAAATTAGAGAATGGTCCTATTTGTACCTCTGATGCTATTTTTGAATCCTCAATTGAAGTAAAAGGTTTAACTAGAGTATTTCTTCCTATTATAGAGTTCGATATAAAAGCACTCCCTTCAATTCTAACATCTTCTTTTATTTCTGTTTTGCCTTTAAGTATGACATTGGGACCAATAAAAACATTTTTAGATATTTTTACCTCTAGATCTTTCTGAAAAGTGTTTGGATCTACTAAAAAAATATTATTCTTAATACATTCTTCATAAGTAAACATTTTATCAAGCTCATGAGCTTTGCGATAATCATCAAAGGTGTTAATGTTAATAAATTTCCTTTCGTCTTTGATGGGAAGAGAATCTACTCTCATTCCATTTCTTACAAATATATTAACCAAATCCGTTAAATAATATTCAGAGTTCTTATTCTTTTTTATTTTTTTTATGAAGGTTTTTAAATGTTGAGTTGAGACTAGATACAAACCAGAATTTACCTCCTTAATTAATCTCTGCTCGTTATTACAGTCTCTTTCTTCTACTATGTCTAATATTTGTCCATCATTATCTCTTAATATTCTACCGTAACCAAAAGGGGAAACAGGTGTTGATGTTGCAATAGTAAAGACAGATTTATTTTTATAATATTGGGATAATGCTTGTCTAATAGTTTCAACATCAACAAAAGGAGTATCTCCATTTATGATTAATGAAACAGAATCATCTTCGAGTTTCTTATAAGCCTTTTTAACTGCATCGCCTGTTCCAAGCTGATTCTTTTGAATTACGAATTCTATATTTTTATAATCTAATTTTTCTGCTAAGTTAACAACCAGTTCTTTTTTAAAACCTGCAACAATAATAATCTTACTAGGGTTCAATTGGTGAAGATTGAACAAGCTTCTTTCAAGTAAAGTCTTGCCATTAATTGGTAATATAACTTTAGGTAAATTAAATTTGAGCCTTGAGCTTTTTCCAGCACATAATAAAACAATATTAACTTTAATAGTCATTTAGAATGGGACGTCATCACTGGATGAACTTTCTATATCAAAATCATCGAGGAAGTTCTCATCGCCAGTTTGAGCTGTGCCTCCAGCTTTAGAATCAACGAATTGAAAATTATTTACGACAACCTCTGTAATAAACTTCTTCTCACCACTTTTATCCTCATAAGATCTACTTTCAAGTGACCCCTCTATATAAATCTGATTCCCTTTCTTAAAATACTGTCCAATAACTTCTCCAGTTTTTCTCCAAGCAACACAACGATGCCATGATGTCTTATCAATTTTTTCTCCAGATTTATTCTTGTAATTAATTGAGGTTGCAATGTTAAAGGAAGCTACAGGAGTTTGATCTTGTGTATACCTTACTTCAGGATCAGCACCAAGCCTTCCAAGAAGAATTACTTTATTTACACTAGCCATTTTTTTATTCTATCACTTAAATAATTAAAGTAAAATATAAATTCTATTCATGATAATTCTTAATCTCATGAAGAAAGGCGTAGATCATCTTACCTGTCATTCCCCAAATTTTATAGCCGTGATAAAGGAATACATTATCTTTATATGGCTTTTCATATCTTGTTCCAATCCGATTACTATTAGTTAAATTTGTGAGCAAAATATCAATCGGAATCCAAACAATTTCCTCAACTTCATCTTCACATCTTACAAGCTCAACATCGGGTTTATTGAGATAAAATATAAAAGGACTCACAATAAACTTATTTGCTTCTGGATTCACAGGTTGATAATCACTAAACCTTCCCAAGATATCGCAGTCTAATTTTAAGTCTAAACCTATCTCTTCTTTAGTCTCCCTAATTGCCGTGGCTAAACTACTCTTATCAACCTTCTCTCTAACTCCGCCCGGGAAAGCCATGTGACCTGAAAACTTATCTGAATCCTTTGTAGTTCTCTTTATAAATAAAATCTCATATTTGGAATTAATCTTCCTAATTACGATTGAGACAGAAGACTGAACGGTTATTTTGGATTCAGGAATAAGGACAAATTTATATTTATTTAAAAAATGATTTTTTAAATTTTCTAAAAAACTTAAATTTGACATTCTAAAACAATAAAAGAAAAGTATTTAAGTAGCTATTATTTAGAAGGTTTCTTGACAGCAACTACTTTTTCTTCAGCAATTTCTCTTAAGGCCAGGACTACGGGCTTATTCTTTTCGTCAGATAAAGATTTAGCACCATTGTAGATATTCTTAGCTCTTTTCATTGCTGCTACGGATAATTCAAAACGATTTGAGACCTTTTCTAAGCAATCTTCGATTGTAACTCTAGCCATTATTTAATTTCCTTCCTTTCAGTTTAATGTATATTGAATAATGTAATGGATGAAAAGAAAATATCAAATAGAATAAATATTCTGAATGAAATTTTTTCAACAATCGAGGAAAGAAAAAATAGCAAAGATAATCAAGATTCTTATGTTTCATCACTATTCAAAGATGGTCTTGAGAAGATCAATTCTAAAATAAGCGAAGAATCTGCTGAATCTATCGAGGCCTCAGAAAATGGTGAAAGAGATAAGATTATATACGAATATTCAGACTTATTATTCCATATGATGGTGGGATTATCTTATCATGGCATTAACATGGACGATATCTGTTTAGAACTTGAAAGAAGAATCGGAAAAAAGAAAAAAGATTATACTTTAGATGAATGAAGAAAATAGAAAAGAACTTTGGTTGCTTATACAAAAGACTGGGGATAGGTTAAAGGACAAACTCCCAAGCAATAATAATCACCCAAAAGGCAGAAATCCTTATGCTCATATACTATTAATGATTAAACTTAAATTTAAAGAATCTTACAAAGATATTCCTGATGATAAAAAAGAAATTTTAATTAAATTTATAAAATATGTAGAAGACAACCCTAGGTAAAAGATTAAAGCAATTTAGTTTTGGATTTATCCATATATTGATGCTTATATCTATTGTCTGCTTTAATGTTTGCAGGTTGGTCTTTCGCCTCTATCATCTCAGTAAAATTAACTCTGCCTCTTATTTGCTCTGGCAAGTCTGCGAGCCCAGGAGGCTTAGGTGCATCTGTTGATAGATCAGATGTATATGAGAAAGAAGATATGACTCTTTCAATTTCACCGTTTTTACAACAGTTAGTTGAAATATTCTTCTCATCCTCTTCATCAAAAATTAATTCGGAAAACCTAAAGTTAGTAGCATGAAAAAGCACCATCTTTTTTCCATCTTCAATATACAAATCAATCTCAACATTACCATCTTCCCTTGTTCCTTCGGATTGAATTAATTTCTCAGAAATTAAATCAATAATCTGTATACCATTAATGTTTTTATACTTTTTTATAATTCCGAGCAAAATCTTCTTATCAAATTTCTTTTCAATCGTACTTAATGCTTTAAGAAGATTTCTTTTACAAGATTTACATTCAAATTCATATAAAGGCATAATCTATCCTATTCTGAGCCATAAGAGCCATCATGTTGAGAATTACCAAAATATTGGTCTAGATGGTCTTGTCCAACCCAGTTGGAGGCTTGTTCTTCGTCCTTCATAACTTTGTAATCTTTATGCCATTGGACAGGATCTCCTGGTGTAGGAGCTCTATCTTTTATTCCACCTCTTTTTTCAAAAATAGCTTTAAAAGGTGAGAAAATCCTAACTACGTTTTTGCATTTCTTACTTGATGGACAATCAACTGTCTCTGGTATTTCCTCGTCTTGAAAATACAACTCTGTGAATCTGAAATCTTTTAATTCTAAGAAGAGATATTTATCGTTACCCATTCTATATCTATATCTTTTAATACCCTTATTGCCTTCTTTACCTAGAGAGAATATGGTTTTCTCATTTTTAATCTTTTGGACTTCTATGTACAAAAAGTTTTTATTTCGTTTCATAACCTTCTCTCCAGTCTCTTTCTTTAAAGACTTAGAAAGAAGAGTAATATCTTTGTTATACTTTTTCATACAATCTCTACATTCAAATTCATATAATGGCATATCTAACTCGCTTTAAATTTATAATAGATTACTATAACGGATATGAGTAAATTTGTTAAGTATGAAGACCTAAAGAAGACTCGAATAATAACGTTTGACCGACCTGAAAAAAAGAATGCTTTCAATGAGGAAATGTTAGTAAAGATGTCGGAAATTATTCAAGATACCGAAAAAATAAATCAAATAAGAACAATAATAATAACTTCTAACTGCGATAAAGTGTTTTCTTCAGGGTATGATATTTCATCTGAGAGTATAGATTCGAAAGAATCGCTTTTAAAGATTCATATAATTGATGACAATTCAGAAAAACATCCATTAATGAAGATTTCCGAAGTAATTGTGGAAAGCCCAAAAATCATAATAGCCGCAATAAATGGAAGTATATTTGGTGGCGCCCTAGAGATAATGTTAAATTGTGATTTTAAATTTTTCTCTAGAGAAAGTATTTTTTGTATGCCTCCCGTGAAACTTGGTATTTTTTACAATTATTATGGTTTAAAAAACTTCATAAATAAGATAGGAATATCAAATACCAGAAAAATCTTTTTTACTGGTGACAAGTATTCTTCTAAAGACGCTATAGACATGAAAATTTTTGATTTCATATATGATCAAAAAGATGTATTAAAGAAATCAATAGAATTCTCTGAAAAAATTTCACTTAATGCCCCCCTATCCCTTGCTTCAATAAAAAAATCTATCAACACTTTTGAAGCTGGTCAAACAATTAACCCTGAGGACTATGAACAAATAAAGAAAACTATTCTACGAGCTGCAGAAAGCTTTGACTACTTAGAAGCTCAGGCCGCATTTAAGGAAAAGAGGCCTCCTAACTTTTCAGGGAAATAGCTAGATACTAGAGTAGTTAAAAGCTTTTTCCTTTGTCTTTAACCATGTGCTGTCAATTTTAACTCGAAGATCCAAGAAAACTTTACATGAGAGAAAATTTTCTATATCCGCCCTACTCTCTATTCCAATTTTCTTAATCATTGAACCGTTCTTTCCAATAATAATTTGTTTATGATGAGTATTTTCAACTATGATATAAGCCTGTATCGACGAGACTCTTTTCTTGTCAACTATGTCTTCAATAACAACGGCAGTCCGATAAGGTACCTCTTGATAAAAAGTGTTGAAAATTTTCTCTCTTATTATCTCTGAAATATAAAACTTTTCAGGTTGATCAGTTGTAACATCGTCAGGTAAAATTTTCTCTCCAACAGGTAAAATTCTTTTAAATTCATTTATCAAGATTTCTAATCCTTCTTCCTCTAAAGCGCTTATTGGTATAAAAGAATCTACAGTAGGGAAGATATCTTTCAGAGTGTTTACAATGTTTAAGATTTTACTTTTCTTAACTAAATCAATCTTGTTAATCGCGATTATAGGCTTCTTGTCTACTATTTTAGAAGCTATTTCATCTGTGTTGAAAGTTGAACGCTTTGTGCAATCAACTATAACAAGAACTATGTCAGATTCGCCAATAGCCTGATAAGAGGACTGGACCATTATTCTATTTAAAAATTTACTAGATTTTTGTATTCCTGGTGTATCTAAGAAGATAATCTGACTATCATCAGAATTACACACACCTAATATCTTATTTCTTGTCGTATTGGGCTTATCAGAGACAGCAGAAACCTTACTACCCGTTAAGGCATTAATTAATGTGGATTTACCTGTGTTTGGCTTTCCAACTATAGAGACTGTGCCGCATTTAAATTCTTTCATTTAACTGATTTGATTATACTCTTCTTGTGATGTTTAACAAATGGAGTTAAGATTAAATTCCAATCATGAAAACTAGTTTTAGAACAGATTATTGTGCAACTTTTAATGAAACCCTCGAAGGGAATTCTATTACAATTTCTGGATGGTGCTCTTCAATTAGAGATCATGGAGGAGTAATATTTATTGACCTACGAGACAAGTCTGGAATAATCCAAATCGTATCAGATCCAAATAACTCTCCAGAAGTACACAAAACAATAGAAACGATAAGAAATGAATATGTCATACAAATTTCGGGTATTGTTCGTCTTAGAACTGAAGGGACCATTAACGAAAATCTTGATACCGGTAAAATTGAAGTTTTAATAAATTCAGTTGAAGTTCTTAACTCTTCTGTACCTCTTCCTTTTCAAATTGAAGAAGAGATAAATGCAGATGAGAATGTTAGACTAAGGTATAGATATTTAGACCTAAGAAGACCCAACATTAGTAACAATTTTATTCTAAAGAGTAAGACAATGATGATAACTAGGAACTTTTTTGATAAAAAGGGTTTTGTAGATATCGAGACGCCATACTTAACCAAATCCAGTCCAGAAGGGGCTCGTGACTATCTCGTACCAAGTCGTGTTCATCAAAGTTCTTTTTTTGCATTACCTCAATCACCGCAAATATTAAAACAAATTTTGATGACATCGGGCTTTGACAGATATTATCAAATCGTTAGATGTTTTAGAGATGAAGACTTAAGAGCAGACAGACAACCCGAGTTTACTCAAATTGATATGGAAATGTCATTTGTTAATGAAGATGATGTAATCGAGATTATCGAAGAACTAATAATTAAAATTTTTAAGGAAATTAAAGGAATTTCTTTAAGCTCTGGCTTTAAGCGCATCTCATACCAAGAAAGCATGGATAGATTTGGAAATGATAGACCTGATCTTAGATTTGGTCTTGAGCTTCAAACAATTACAGACATTTTTAAGAATACAGATTTTAAAGTTTTCAAAGGAGTCATAGAGAGTGAAGGTGTTATAAAATGCATCAAAGTGAAAGATACAACTATGACAAGGAAAAATATTGATGAGTTAACTTTTTTTGCTCAGGAACAAGGAGCAAAAGGTTTAGCTTGGATTAAAGTCTTAGATTCAGAACTTCAATCGCCTATATTAAAATTCTTTTCAGAAGAGGAAATAAGTTCATTGAAAAGTCAGCTCAAATTAAAGGTTGGGGATATTATTTTCTTTGGAGCAGGAGACGAAGAAGTAGTTAATAATTACATGTCTGCTGTTAGGAGCAAGTTAGGTAAAGATTTGGGCTTAATAAAGTCAGATTCATATGAATTTGTGTGGATTACAGACTTCCCCTTATTCTTAAAAATCGACAACAAGGTTACTTCAACTCATCATCCATTTACAATGCCTAAGCATGAATCTATCGACGAAAAGAATTTGACCGGAATAGAATCTAAAGCCTACGATATAGTCCTCAATGGAACTGAAATTGGTGGCGGAAGCATTAGGATTCATAAGAAGGATCTCCAGGAAAAAGTTTTCGAGCTTTTAGGTATATCTAAGGATGAATACCAGGAAAACTTTGGCTACCTCTTGAATGCATTAGAGTCTGGAACACCTCCTCATGGGGGTCTGGCAATTGGGTTAGATAGATTAATGATGTATCTAACTGATTCTCCTTCAATTAGAGATATTATTGCTTTCCCTAAGACGCAAAAGGCTTCATGTCTATTAACAGAAGCACCTTCCAAGGTCTTCTCTGACAAACAACTAACTGAATTGGGAATTAAGTTACTAGAAGAAGATTAATCTAAGTGTATCGACCATAAGCTTTACCATTCTCGACTCTATCAATTATTAAGTTTAGTAATTCGCCAGGTCTGGCTAACGAAACCTTTTCAATATTCACATCAATGTAATTCCTAGTCCGAGCATGGTTATTTTTCTCCACAATGGCGGGAAGCCTTTTACCTATGAACTTGGAGTAGAAACTTAACTTCTTTCTTTCACTAAGCTCTCGTAAAACTTTAGATCTTGCTTTCTTCAGTTCAGCAGCAACTTTATCATTCCTGGCTGAGGCTTTTGTACCACGCCTATCTGAATAAGGAAATACGTGAAGATAATCAAGCTGAGAATCTTTAATGTAGCTATAAGTTTCATTAAATAAATCCTCGGTTTCACCCGGAAATCCAGCAATAATGTCAGTTCCAATACAAGATAGTTTTATATTGTCCTTTATTAACTTTAAAATATTTGTAAATCTTTCTATTTTATATCTTCTTTTCATTAATCTTAGAATATACGGTGATCCACTTTGAAGTGATATGTGAAAAGAAGGGCATACTTTTTTAGACTCAGAAAAGAAGTGAATTAACTCTTCGCTAGTATCCGCAGGATCAATTGAACTAAGTCTTATATTCGTGACATCTACTCTATTCTCAACTTCCTTAAGAAGTTCTAACAAACTTGAGCCAATATCTAAACCATAACTCGAAAGATGGATTCCAGAAAGAACAACTTCATTATATCCCAACTTTGACAAATCATTTATCTTTCCTATGACAGAATCAACTTCCATACTTCTCGACTTCCCACGAGCGAAGGGGATAATACAAAAAGAACATCTAAAGTTGCAGCCATCTTGAACAGACAAAAAAGCCCTGGATCTCTGCTCCTTTTGATTAATTTTAAAATCATCAAATTTTTCAATATCAAAAATGTCTGATATTATTTTCTTCTTAATTATAGGTGAAGATAGAACTTTAGGTATTAAATATTTATTAGCATTATCTACTATAAAGTCTACTTCTTGTATTAACTCTAGAGATTCAGGATTTGTTTGTGCAAGGCAGCCCGTTACTAAAATCTTGCAATTAGGATTATTCTTTTTTAATCTTCTAATATCACTAACAATCTGAGCATCTGAGTTATTTGTAACAGTGCAAGTGTTGATAATGCACATATCAGATAAATTATTATCATTTGTAATTGTAAAATTACTTGAAAGAGATGATACAATCCTATCTGTATCAAACTGATTTACCTTGCACCCATAAGTGAGGAAGCTAATTCTCTCTACAGACTTCATCTATCCATCCTCCGCCGAGAACTTTATCTTCTTCATAAAACACGATTGCCTGGCCTGGAGTGATTGACCTTTGAGCTTCGTCAAATGAAACATGCAGTCTATCGTCTATAAATCTTATACTAGCTGTTGACTCAGGACTCCTGTATCTAATTTTAGCCTCAATCTTCTTCTCTATTAATTGATTCGGATCAACTGTCCAATTAAGATTGTTAGCAAATAAAACTTTTGAATACAAATCATCTTTATCACCGACTATGACGTCATTATTTTGGAAATCTATACTTACCACATAGAGCGCCTTTAATGAATTTAGTCCTAACTTCTTCCTCTGGCCTATTGTAAAATTATGTATTCCTGAATGAATTCCAAGAACTTCTCCATTCAACGATCTTATATAGCCAAGCTTGGGGCTAAAACCGGGTAAATTTTTTTCCACAAAACCTCTATAGTCTTTAGCTATAAAACAAACATCCTGACTATCTTTTTTTGATGCAACACTTAGCTCAAAACCTTCAGAGATTTCTCTGACTTCTTTTTTAGTTAGGGCACCTAAGGGAAACATTAGTCTTGATAGCTCTTTTTGGCTTAAAGTAAAAAGAAAATATGATTGATCCTTGAATTTATCCTTTCCTTTTTCAAGAAAGAAAATACCGTTATTATTTTTAGAAATTTTTGCATAATGACCTGTTGCTAAAAAGTCAGCACCCATCTCTAATGATTTATTTAATAAAAAATTAAATTTCATATGCTCGTTGCACATTATACAGGGGTTCGGAGTTTGTCCACAATAATATTTATCTATGAAATCTTTTACTACATATTTTTGGAAATCTTCTTTATAGTCAACAACTGTATGTTCAATTCCAATCTGATTTGCTGCCTGTCTTGCATCAAAAACATCACTCAGAGAACAACAACCAGATTCCTCTTCGGCATAGTCCCAAAGTTGCATAGTTATGCCTGAAACATCATACCCCTGTTCTTTTAATAAAGCCGCTGTAGTTGAACTGTCAACTCCTCCACTCATTGCAACTATTACTTTTTTTTTCATCTCCATTACTTTACCAGAATGAATTTGAAAATCTAAAGTGAATTAATAAAATTCATTATGTATTATAAGAATCTATGGATAACCTTGCTTTTGCTTTAGAGAACGGATTAACAAGAAAGGAATTTAAACTTATAGTTGATAAATTAAAAAGAGAGCCAAATAAGAATGAAATTGGAGTGATAGCTGCTATGTGGTCAGAACACTGTTCTTATAAAAGTTCTAAATTTTATTTAAAAAAATTGCCTACTAAAGGTAAATGTGTAATCCAAGGTCCTGGAGAAAACGCAGGGGTAATAGATATAGGGGATAACCAGTGCTTAGTATTTAAAATTGAAAGTCACAATCACCCATCTTTTATTGAGCCATATCAAGGAGCAGCAACTGGAGTAGGAGGAATTCTTCGTGATATTTTTACAATGGGTGCAAGACCAATTGCTCTAATGAATTCTCTTAGATTTGGTAATCCTAAAAAGAAAGATACTAAGAGAGTTGTAAATGGTGTCGTAAGTGGAATAGCAGGCTATGGAAACTGTATGGGGATTCCTACTGTTGGTGGAGAAGTTTATTTTGATGATTGCTATAATGGGAATCCTCTTGTGAATGCATTTGCAATCGGAATAGCTAAAAAAGATAAGATCTTTAAGGGCTTAGCTGATGGACCTGGCAATCCTGTCTTTTATCTTGGAGCAAAAACAGGAAGAGATGGCGTCAAGGGAGCGATTATGGCATCTGACATATTCGAATCTCAAGAAGATCTTGACCGTCCAACAGTTCAGATTGGTGACCCTTTTAAAGAAAAATTATTATTAGAAGCTTGTTTAGAGATGTTTAAACTTAAAGGCATAGTTGGGATTCAGGATATGGGTGCGGCTGGGCTAACATCATCAGCATCAGAAATGGCATCGAGGTCTAACAACGGAATCATGTTAGACTTAGATAAGATTCCGAAAAGGGATTCTAATATCACACCTTATGAGATGCTTCTTTCAGAATCTCAAGAACGAATGCTTCTAGTATTAGACAATAAAAATAATAATAGAATCAAAACTATCTTCAAAAAGTGGGGTCTTGATTCTAGTAAAATCGGAGAAGTAATAAGAAAAAGAAATTTCATCATTAAAAGCAACAAAAAAGTTGTAGTAGATATACCAGTTTCTATATTAACGGACGACTGTCCTATCTATCAGAGGAAAATTAAAAAACCTAGGAGTTTAAGGGGTGTGAATAAATTAGTAAATGATGATATTTGTAAGATCAAATTTGATTCAGAGACCCTTTTAAAGAAACTTTTAAAAGATGAAAATATTTGCTCCAGGGAATGGGTGTTTAATCAATTTGATTATATGGTTGGAACCAATACTTTAGTCCGTCCTGGCTCTGACTCAGCAATAATTAGAATTAAGGGCACCAAGAAAGCCATAGCTCTAACAACAAATTGCAATCCTAACTATTGTGAGCTTGATCCATCAATTGGTGCATCTATAGCAGTTGCCGAATCAACAAGGAACATAATAGCAAGTGGGGGGAAACCTCTAGCTATAACGAATTGTCTCAACTTCGGAAATCCTGAAAAGCCTGAGATTATGTGGCAATTCGCAGAGGCTATAAATGGACTTTCAAAAGCCTCAAAAACTTTCAACACTCCTGTAGTTAGTGGAAATGTAAGCTTGTACAATGAAACTTACAAAAAAGCTATCAAACCTACTCCTACAATAAGTATGGTGGGACTCGTCGAAGATTATAAATTAATCAAGAAACAATGGTTTAAGAACGAAGGAGATGATATAATTCTAATCGGTAGGATTAAAAATGACTTTGGTGGCTCACAAGTACTAAAATATTTGAACTTAAAGAAAAAAGTAGTATCCCCTCCTGAATTTAAATTAGATACCCACTTAAAAATTAATCAATTTATATACAAAATAATTAGAAAGTTTAATATAAGCTCAGTTCACGATATATCAGAGGGTGGCTTGATGATTGCACTATCAGAATCTTGCTTCAACCCTAAGCAAAATATCGGAGCAAAGATTAATTTAAAATCTACAGGGTTAAAGCATGAATTAAGCTTATTTGCTGAGTCTCAAGGGTGTTATTTAATAAGTTCACCTAAAGATCAGACAAAAAAGATTAAGACATTCGGTACAAAGAATAATATTAATGTTAAGGTAATTGGAGAAGTTGGTGGAGACTCTTTGATTTTAGAAAACAGTTTTAGTATTAAAATCAACAATTTATTTAAAATTTGGAAAAATGGATTCCCTAATTAATGGATAAGCTGAAAGAAGAATGTGGTGTTTTTGGTATTTTCAATACAGATGAAGCTGCTTTGTTGACCACTTTAGGGCTTCATGCCTTGCAACACAGAGGAAAGGAAGGTGTTGGAATTGTTACCTTTGATGGTACCAACTTTAATGGTGTTAGAGAGCAAGGGTTAGTTGGTAAAACTTTTAATAAACCTGAGACAATTGCAAAACTTCCTGGCAAGAACGCAGTTGGACATGTTAGGTACTCAACTACTGGTGCTTCTGTTTCAAAAAATATACAACCACTTTTTGCAGATTTAGCTGCTGGGGGTTTTGCATGTGCACACAATGGCAACCTTGTAAATGCAGCAAGA
>Ga0233427_10001992_pt1 | contig 20267 bp, 19 predicted proteins | sample SI_118_April2016_5_FD_179885 | JGI IMG/M metagenome (GOLD analysis project Ga0233427, IMG submission 179885) | Seawater microbial communities from Saanich Inlet, British Columbia, Canada - SI_118_April2016_100_MG | ecosystem: Environmental > Aquatic > Marine > Inlet | place: Canada: British...
CAAAGTGTTGTTGGCGACAGGAGCCTACACCACACCGAACTTTGGTTGGTTTCGTCGGCGCATCATCCCAGTGGGGAGTTTTATCGTCGCCACGCGGGCCCTCACTGAGGAAGAAGTCAGGAAAACTCTTCCCGGTGACCGCACCTGCGTCACCTCATTGAATGTTGGCAATTATTTTCGCCTCTCTCCTGACAGACGGCTGATATTTGGTGGGAGAGCACGGTTCTCCGCACGCTCTGATCAAGGATCAGATGCAAAGAGCGGAAAGGTGCTGCGGGCCGCGATGACTAACCTCTTCCCGCATCTGGCCGACGTCGGGATCGACTATTGCTGGGGCGGCATGGTTGATATGACCAAAGACCGCTACCCACGTGCCGGACAGGTCGATGGCATTTATTATGCGATGGGTTACTCCGGTCACGGCGCGCAGCTTGCAACCCATCTGGGCGAGATCATGGCCGATCAAATGAGAGGTGAGAAGCGCGAAAATCCGTGGACGACTCTACCTTGGGACGCTGTGGCCGGACACTTCGGCAAACCCTGGTTTTTACCCTTGGTGGGTACTTACTACAAAATGTTAGACAAGCTCCGATAGGTTCTCTTTAACACCATTTAAACTAATGAGCACGGAAGGTGTAACGAAGTTGCTTAGCCGTTCATCCCAAAGCCGCCAAAATCGCCTGGGTTATCTCGTTCGTGCTCTGCGCCCCGGACACGCAGCCGACGCCACTGGCGGTAGTCCCCTCCACCGCCGCCATCACCTGTTTGGCAGCCTCTGTTTCGCCCAGGTGTTCGAGCATCATGGCCAGAGACCAGATCGCTGCAATCGGATTGGCCATCCCCTGATCGGCAATATCAGGAGCCGAGCCATGTACCGGCTCAAACATAGATGGCGCGTTGCCAGTAGGATTAATATTGGCCGATGCCGCAAAACCGAGCCCGCCTTGAATAGCGGCGCCCAAATCAGTCAGGATGTCACCAAAAAGGTTGGAGGCGACAATTACATCTAGGGTTTCAGGTGCCATAACCATACGCGCGCAGATTGCATCTACATGATACGGCGTCACATTTACTTCGGGATACTCAGCAGCCAACTCCTGCGTCACTTCATCCCAAAAAACCATCGAATACTGCTGTGCATTTGATTTAGTCACCGAGGCCAGTCGGCCAGAGCGTTGACGCGCCTGCTCAAAGCCAAACCGTAGAATGCGTTCAACACCCGTGCGGGTAAAGACGGCCGTTTCAACTGCCACCTCATCTGCAGTACCGCGATGCACACGCCCGCCTGCTCCCGAATATTCGCCTTCGGTATTTTCACGGATACACAGAATATCGAAATCCGATGTACGCAACGGACCTTCGACTCCCGGCAGCAAACGATGGGGTCGGATATTGGCATACTGAACAAAGGCCTTACGAATTGGCAGCAACAAACCGTGCAACGACACCGCATCAGGCACTTTTGCTGGCCAGCCCACAGCGCCCAGGAAGATCGCATCGAAACCACGCAAGATCTCGATACCATTTTCCGGCATCATGCGACCGGTCTCAAGGTAATAGTCACAAGACCACGGCATCGTAGTCGCTTCAAACCGACTACCCGGAAGCACAACAGTCGCCACCTCCAGAGCCGATTCGGTTACTGCGACACCGATACCGTCACCGGGGATAACTGCAATTTTATGGGCTGTCATGATGTCCTCAAAGATCGATTAATACACTCTTAGAGCGTCGGTTAGCATGATAGGCTTCGCGTCCAAGATCCTTGCCAATGCCGGAGGATTTATAGCCCCCTGTCGGCAAAATGTGATCGCGCGAACGACCGTAACGATTGACCCAAACGGTGCCCGCTTCAAGCTCATTAACTACCCGAAGCGCCCGCGACAGATCGCGGGTAAAGACGCCGGCTGCCAAACCATAGGTCGCATGGTCTGCGAGTTGTAGCGCTTCTTCCTCGCTCAGAAATGTCTGGACCGTAAGCACCGGACCAAAGATCTCTTCAGTCACGGCCGGCGACTTATCGGATACATCGGTGAGAATCGTGGGCATATAGAAGCACCCTGGGCGATCGAGCCGGTTCCCGCCACAAAGCACGGTGGCTCCGACCGCGATCGATTCCTGAACAAGACTATCGACTCGTTTCAGTTGTTTTTCAGAAATGATCGGACCATAGGTGGTGGTTCCATCCCATGTAGGCCCAGGGTTGATGTTGGCCAACAAGACTTGTAATTGGGCCGCCAATGCTTCGGCCAATTCTGCCGCGACAATCACACGACTGCCCGCCACGCATGCCTGTCCGGAATTGGCGAGAATACTGGTCGCGATAGCTTGCGCAGTCATTTCCAGATCCGCATCTGCAAAGACAACCTGCGGGCTCTTTCCGCCAAGCTCCAAGGTCATGGGTTTCATGCCCGTGCGAGCGATATTGCCCATGATCGCCTGCCCTGCAACAGTCGATCCGGTAAACGACAGTTTGGCAACCTCTGGATGACCCGTCAGCGCGTTGCCGGTTGTCGCCCCATTGCCTTGGACAATATTGATGAGTCCCTCTGGGATGCCAGCCTTAACCGCCAACTCGGCCATGCGTAGCGCCGAAAACGGCGTCATCTCAGACGGCTTCAAGACTACCGCATTGCCAGCAGCCAGAGCCGGGGCGAGTTTCCAGCCCGCCATGGAGATCGGGAAATTCCAGGGAGTAATCGCACCGACAACGCCGTAGGGCTCACTTGCGACCCAGCCCATTTGATCATCACGGGTTGGGGCCAAAAGACTTCCCTCTTTGTCCGCCATTTCCGCAAAGAACCGAATCTGTTCCGCGGTCACCGCGATATCCCCATTTTTGATCTGTGCGATTGGGCGAGTGGATGGCACTGACTCAAGCTGCCCCAGAACCTTGGCATCGGCTTCGATCAAATCGGCCCAGCGCTGCAGGGCGCGAGTGCGGTCGCGGGGCTGGCAGCCTCCCCATTGGGATTGGCGCAAAGCAGCCTTTGCTGCCTGAACCGCCCTGTCGACCACATCGACATCGGCCGCTGGGCAGTCCGCAAACGCTACATTATCGGACGGACGATGGATCGGCACTTCACCTTGCGCGGCAACAAAAGCGCCGCCAATGTGGTGGCCAATCGGCATCTCGATGAGATCAGGGTCAAAGGAGAGAGACATAGCTGCTCCGGCTTGTTCAGGCCCGCTCGAAGCCGCGGAATATCTCCCAATCCGTCACCCGTCGGTCGTATTCGAATTGTTCATAGCGTGCTGCATGCACATAGTGATCGACGACATCATCGCCAAAGGCGCAGCGAAGCAGTGCCGACTCGTCTAGTGCCCGGGTTGCGTCCCGCAGGGTGGTGGGAATATAGCGGCCCTGACCACCGTAAGCATCACCGACAAATTCACTTTCAAGAGTTGCTTTGTTTTCTATGCCGTCCAGCCCAGCAGCGATTTGTGACGCTAAAGCGAGGTAAGGATTAAGGTCCGCCCCACCGACCCGGCATTCGATCCGCACATTTTCCGTGTCGGCGGCGCACACACGGTAACCGGCGGTGCGGTTATCAAGACTCCAGACCGCTTTGGTGGGCGCAAAGGTGCCCGCTTGAAATCGCTTGTAGGAGTTAATGTTCGGTGCCAAAAAATAGGTAATTTCATCAGCGTGACCAAGCAGCCCGGCAAGATACTGGCGCATGGCTTCCGACATACCATGCGCTGAGTCGGGGTCGTGGAACACGGGTCCACCATCGAGACTCCTGAGCGATTGATGTATATGGCTCGAATTGCCCGCGTGATCGTAGTCCCACTTGGCCATAAAGGTCACCGAACGACCCTTCTGCCAGGCTATCTCCTTGCAGGCGTTCTTCACGATTACGTGCCGATCCGCCATCTCCAGCGCTTCGGCATAGCGAACGTTGATCTCCTCCTGACCGGCACAGGCCTCGCCCTTACTGTTCTCGACCGGCACTCCAGCGCCCTGCAGACCAATGCGGATGGACCGCATGACTTCTTCTTCCTTGGTGGTCTGGAAGATGTGATAGTCCTCGTTGTAATGACTGGCAGTCGTCAAGCCTCGGTAGCCGCTCCTGTGGGCGGATTGAAAGCTGTCATCGAACAGGTAAAACTCAAGTTCGGTTGCCATGAAGGCCTTGAGACCCACATCTGCCAAACGTCGTACCTGCTTTCTCAGCACAGCTCGGGGCGAATGGGACACTTCTTCATGGGTGTGATGATCAAGAACGTCGCAAAGTACTAGCGCCGTTCCTTCCAGCCAGGGCAGTCTGCGCAAGGTCGCGAGATCAGGTTTCATGATGTAGTCGCCGTAACCCGCTTCCCAACTGGTGGCCTTGTAGCCCTCCACGGTTTCCATTTCCATGTCCGTGGCCTGCAAGTAATTGCAGCTATGGGTTTCGTCAATGGCGCTGTCAAGAAAGAATTCGGCCTGAAAACGCTTACCCATCAAACGGCCCTGCATGTCGACCTGGCAGGCCAATACCGTATCGATACTGCCCGCCTCAACAGCTTGTGTCAGTTGTTCAACGCTCATCATGCCGCTATTCATATCGTCTGGACCTCGGGTTCTTTCCGGTTACTGCTCATTGTTGTAGCCTGTCAGTTAAAGGTTAGCTATCTGCCGCAAGGGTCCAGCGCCCGCGGTCTAGGTTCTACTCCACTACCGACACTAACTCGTCAGTAACCGACCGGACAAGTCGAGTCTGCGGACGATTTGATGCAGTGGCAATAAAGAAGGTTCTTGTTTTGATAGTTGTTACGGGTCTTTGGAATATCACAGGTTGCGCGCGAAAGTACGAATATCTTTTACTAGCAGGTCTGGCTCTTCCATCGCTGCAAAGTGTCCACCGCGCGACATCTTCGTCCAATGCGTCACGTTGTAAATTCGATCGACGTAACTTCGTGGCGGCCACGCCAGAAGTTCTTCTGGAAACAGTGCGCAGCCGGTCGGCACTTCCACCCTCTTCCCCTCTGGCGATAAGATTCTCCCCCCCTCTTCACGGCGTCCGTAATAAATCCAGGATGCAGTGTTGAAGGTTCCCGTAACGATGTAAACCATGATATTCGTCAATAACTGATCCTTGGTGTATACGCTTTCTAATTCACGCTGTGTCAGATCAGACCAGCCATGCATTTTCTCCAGGATCCACGCGGCCAGGCCGACCGGACTATCCATCATGGCGTAGCTTAAGGTCTGAGGTTTGGTTGCCTGCTGAGTGCGATAGCCGTTTTGAGCAATCTGGTCTTTTTCAAATTGCTCTGCCCACGATATTTCTTCTGTTCCCTGTGGCCCGTCTTTATGCCGCATCGTCAAGATGTTGATATGAATGGCAGCGCACGAGGGGGCGTGCTCATAGCCCAACCAGCTTGAAATCGCGCCGCCCCAATCTCCACCCTGGGCGATGTAACGGTCATACCCCAAGACATCAGTCATTAGGCTATTGAAGATGCTCGCCATTTTTCGGGGGCCATAGGGTCGAGGGGGGCGACCTGAGAACCCGAACCCAGGCAGAGAGGGTGCAACGACGTCAAAAGCATCTTCCACCGACCCGCCATGATTTTCCGGATGGGCCAGCAGATCAATAAAGTCGAGAAACTCAACGATGGTGCCCGGCCATCCATGAGAGATTATGAGAGGCTTAGGACAAGATCCGCTTCCTTTCTCGAGGATAAAATGGATGTCGATCCCATCGACTGGAGCTACGAAGTTATCAAACCGATTTATTCGCTTCTCTTGCTTTCGCCAATCAAATTCTGTGACCCAGTAGTCACAAAACTCTCTCAAGTAGTCCAGATTTGTGCCGTAGTCCCACCCTCCATCGTCTGGCATTTCATGCCACGGGAATGAAGCCACCCGCCTTCTTATCGCGTCAATCGTTTCGTCAGAGATTCTTACTTTGAATGGTTCAAAAGGTGTCATGTGGCTACGAGAACCTATATGGCGATGAGAAACGGCTAGGCACGAGACACCGGAGAAGCGGAATCATTCACTTTGATTGTTTTTCGGAGAACAGCTCTCCTCCTTGAGCCCAGTCAGATTGTTCAACATCGGTCAGTATTATGTCTACTGCATCCGGGGTGCTACCAGCGGTTTCGACAAACGCATCGGTTAATGCACGAACCAGATCTCGTTTCTGTTGGGGTGTTCGGCCCGCGAACATCTGTACCTGAATCAAAGGCATTTGGAGTCTCCTATGTATGAGGGTGGATTATTTTTCCGGAGCCAGCGGTAACTGGGTATGGAGTGTCTGAATACGCAGGATTAGGCATAGCACCGAGCGTGGCTAACATGTCACACTGCTATGCTAAATTAAACTCTCCTATCCGAAAGAGACTACATCAAAAGGAATCGTCATGCCCAGATTTATTACTTTAGCCACCTACACCAATGAAGGAACAGCTGGACTCATCGACGGCGACTCAGATCGAAAGGCCGTCATGGAAGTTATGCACCAAAGCGTCGGCGCAACATTAGTCGACTACTCCCTAACTCGTGGCGTATATGACTTTTATGTGATCTCTGACGCAGACTCGTTCGAACAGATTGCCGCGATGACTCTTAAAGCGAAGGCCAGTGGAACTGTCAGCAATCCGATTACCTTGGAAGCGGTCGATATTGACGCCATGAGAGCCATGGTGAAAAAAGTCGAGTTCACGCCTCCGAGCGAGTAATCCGGCCGAACGATAACCCCGGGAGAGTAAAGTCTCCGAGGGAATCATGATGCACTGCTGAGTCAGCAGGATCATGCTGGCTTTCAGGCGTGGTCCATCCCGGCCATGATCTTGCTGCCATCCTCGGGAATCCAGGACTTTTTCTCCCCCGCATATTCATGGCCCGGATTACCCAGCACCGTCGTGCGCCACATCAGGCGTGAATAAGAATCCGCGTCATACCAGGTAGCGCAATGCAAGAGATTGCGATTATCGGTGATCAATAAATCGCCAACCTGCCACTGGTGGCTGTAAACAAATTTCTCTTGAGTGCTGTGCGCGAGCAGTTCACGGATGAGTCTGGCGCCTTCTCCATCCAGCCCTGTCTCCAGTTCGACAACCGGGCCATCAACGAAATCCATCTGTTTTTCCTCGCAAACGAACAGCGATTCCTCACCGCTGACTGGATGCCGGCGCACGATAGGATGCCGCTGTGGGAGCTGATGCGGTAATAGATCCAGAATGGGCTCACCCTTTTCCACCGCTTCCCGAGAACGTCCAACCCAGCTTGGCGCGTGAATTCCGTTGAGATGGCGCAGACGTTCCCGGGTTTCCGGCTTGAGAGCGGCGCAGGCCGAAGTGCAATCTGCAACCAGAGTCTGTCCCTGATCGGGCGGCGGCGTCCGCACGGCCAGCAACAACGTAATGTCGGGAGGCGGACGCCGGTAACTTTGATCACTGTGCCAGTTAACCTGATGTGGGAATTGGACCTTAAGCCCATCATCGTGACTGCGCGGCGGCGGCGGGTGATTACAGGGCGGCTCGTTTGAAAGGATGAGTATCTCTTCTTCGGAGTCGTGGAAAAATCTTGGGCTGGTCAGAGTCTGATGATAGTTTTCAACCTCAGAGCCAAATAATCGACTCAGTTCAACCAGTGCTCGGGGGTGCTTGAACACACCGTGCATTCCCTCGATCAGCATCAGCCCGCGTGCGGCGTAAAAACGACTGAGGATCACATCTGCATTAGCAGAACAAATAGCGAGCACATCTTCAAGATCACCACTCGCGAACTCAAGGCGAATACCGAAACCATCTTGGGCAAGTTCGTTTATGCAGTATGTCTGTTTCACAGCTCTAGATCAGGATCATTGTTCCGAATCCATGGAAATCTTCCTAAAATAGAAACGGACTCCACGAGCAGCTTAGCGATTCAGTCGTCGTTCGCGGCCTGCATCATCTGCGCCTCGTATCGAGCCAACGTTTTACCGGCGCCCCAGTCATTGCCTTTGAGTGCTCGCTGAATCGCGATCAGGTTATCGTCTCGGATCCGTTCGAGCTCACGCGGACTCAAGCCTGCCGCCTGTTGCTCGCACTGACCCCCGACCTCATTGACGAAATCGTCGGTCAACTCAGGCACATCCATTAACTTGGTCCAGGGCCACTTCAGACACGGGCCGAACATGGCCAACATCGCCCGCATACCCCCCTCCCCGCCAGCAAGATGAAATGTTTGCATCGTGCCCATCTGTGCCCAGCGCAACCCGGGGCCATAGGCAATCGCCGTATCGATCTCATCCGCCGTCGCCACCTTGTCGTGAAGCAGCCAGAGCGCCTCCCGCCACAGGGCCTCCTGTAGTCGATCCGAAAGAAAACCTTCAATCTCCACACGGCAGTGCAGCGGATGCATGCCGATGCCGGCAAAGAACGTTTTGCCCCATTCGATGTATTTGGTATCGGTCTGGTTGCCAGCCACAAGTTCTACCAGCGGCAGCAGGTACACCGGATTGAACGGGTGCGCCACCATCAGCCGCTCCGGGTGCACCATCTCGGCCTGTAACTCACTCGGCATGATGCCAGAGGTTGACGATGTGATGATCGCATCGGAAGCAGCAGAAGTTTCGATTTCGGCATAAACCACACGCTTGATGTCGGGTCGCTCGGGTACCGATTCGATGATCAACTGCGAACCCTCAGCGGCGGCGGCTGCGCTGGCGTGCCAAGAGACTGCCGCTTTGGCCGCACGGGGTGCATTGGTCAGACTGGCGTAAGCGCGGTCCGCATTGGCCAGTACAGCGTCGAACTTTGCCTTGGTATCGGCCGCCGGATCGAAAACACGTACCTCAATTCCGTTTTCAATCAGGCGTGCAGCCCAACCACCACCAATGACACCGCCGCCGATAATGGCGGCCGTCTTTATATTGTTCATCTCATTGCTCCCTTACGCTGCCACCGGCATGCGCTTTTGTAACTGCAGTTTGTCGCGTACCTCTGCCGGGGTCATCAGGGTGCAACCCATATTGGTCACAATCGTGGCGGCTTTTTCGACGAGTTGGGCGTTGGTTGCCAATTCACCTTTTTTCAGCCACAAATTGTCTTCAAGACCCACCCGTACATTCGCACCAGCGAGCACCGCTGCGGCTGCGTAGGGCATTTCATTGCGCCCAATCGAAAATGCAGAAACTGTCCAGTCGGCAGGCGCGTTGTTGATCATTGCCATGAAGGTATTCAGATCATCGGGGGCGCCCCAGGGAACGCCCATGCACATCTGGATCATGACAGGCGCCGGAATGATGCCCTCGTTAACGAGTTGCTTGGCGAACCACAGATGCCCAGTATCAAACGCCTCGATCTCGATGCGCACGCCGAGATCAGTCATCATCTGTCCCATCGCTCGCAAGATACCAGGCGTGTTGGTCATAACATAATCGGCCTCGGCAAAATTCATAGTGCCGCAATCAAGTGTGCAAATTTCCGGCAGGCATTCCGCAACATGGGCAACACGCTCGGTCGCACCCGCCATATCGGTGCCGGCTTCATCCAGCGGCAGCGGATGTTCTGGATCACCGAAAACCATGTCGCCGCCCATGCCGGCAGTCAGGTTGACGACAACGTCCGTATCCGAGTCACGAATACGATCGACCACCTCGCGAAAGAGTTCTTTCTGCCGGCCGGGCTTACCCGTCTCGGGATCACGCACATGGCAGTGCACGACCGCGGCACCCGCCTTGGCCGCATCAATCGCACTCGCTGCGATCTGCTCAGGCGAACGCGGTACGTGCGGGGAACGATCCTGCGTGCCGCCCGAACCCGTCACGGCGCAGGTAATAAAGGGATTAAGATTCATCGCTAAGGGCATGTCGTACCTCCTGGGTTGATGTAACATGTTGTCATGGATAGCTTTGTCGCGATTACGGAAAAGCGCACAATATTTAGTGATTTGCGATCTAATGTGGGAAAAGTTCCTATCTGAACTAGGGCATGCAGAACTACGCAGGCGAGTTTGAAGGAAATGGTGTCCGGACAATGGCTATTCAACGTTGTTCAAGACTAATATCCAGGCGTGATTAAGCTCTGATGGGGTCTTGTTAGACGTGTCCGGTGACAACTGAACAGGAACGCCCTCGAAACCAGATGACTGAACTTGTTAATACAGAGTTCGCCTCGCAGGTCGTTGATCGAGTCGGTGCAATTCCGGCGGCTAGCGGTTGCATAAAGCAACAATTTTCTATGCAGACCGTACTTCTGGAGCAGCGGCACTATCGCATGCAGAAGATTGTCCTGGAGGGTGGTACCACCTTCGACGGCACCTCACTCAGTAATTCCCACTGAACGCAGAAGTTACGAGAAACGTAAAAGGAAAAACATAAACGATGGTGACCGAGCGCTATCAAGCGGTTTGGGATCGGGTCCGTGCTGGAGAGCGCATACTGATCGACGGGGCGACCGGCACAGAATGTGAACGCCGCGGCGTTCCCCAGGTGGTCAACATCTGGAATAGCGGTGCCGCCCTTTCGCACCCGCAGATCGTACAAACGATTCACGAAGAGTACATCGATTGCGGGGCGCAAATCATAATTACCAACACCTTCAGCTCCTCCCGACACTGCCTTCGCTCGGCTGGCATCGAGGACAAATTCGAAGACTTGACCAATGCAGCCGTACGGCTTGCAAATGAAGCACGGGATAATTCCGGTAAACCCGATGTGCTCGTTGCCGGCGGAATTACCCACTGGGTGTGGACAGAAACTACCCCATCTTTACAAGAATTGGAGACTAACACCAGGGATCAGGCCATGTTGATGGCAAAAGGTGGATGTGATCTCATCATGTTAGAAATGCTGAGTCACATAGACCGCTTGCTGGCTTGCATAGATGGAGCTCACGCAAGCGGCTTGCCCGTCTGGGCCGGTGTCTCCGTGAAACCCAAAGAGGGTCAGATGTGTCTGTTGGGCGGTGAACCTTTAGAGGATGCTCTTGCGGCAGTTAAAGATAAGAATCTGCCCCTGATCAGTATCATGCACACTGAAGTCGACTACATTGACGAGTGTCTGGAGATCCTGAAAACGCACTGGAATGGGGCTATCGGAGTGTATGCGCACGTCTGCCAATTTGACAGGGCAGAAACCAAAGCAATATTTGATGACATGATATCTCCCGCAGACTACGCCTCTGCGTCAAAACGTTGGATGGATCAAGGGGCTCAGGTGATCGGAGGCTGTTGCGGTGTACGCAAGGAGCACATCTGCGAGCTTAGTAAGGTGATCTAAACCCTGGTAGGGCATCTACATTCTGTCTCGCGGGAGATTCCGTAGAAGTAATCAATGCTTCAACTGAGTAATCAACAAAAAACCGACTTTGACCGGGACGGGTTCCTCGTTGTCGAAAAACTTATCGACGATGATACGGTTGAGGTCTTAAGGGAAAGCTTTGAACGTCTTTTCAGTGGTGAGTTTGAAACCGGCGTGAGCCCTGACGAAGTGAACTGGCAAGAAGGCACAGGAGACCCTTCACTGACCCGCCAGATCTGTAACGGCTGGAAGGCAAATATCGCGATCGCCAAAGTCGTTACCCGGTCTGACATTGGCCAAGCCATCGCCACGCTTGGGGAGTGGCCGGGTACCCGGGTGATGTCGGACAACGTCCTATGGAAACCTCCACACACCCGACCCCTTGGGTACCACCAGGATAATTCATTTCTCAGTTGGTTCAGCCCCTCTGAACTCCTCAGTTGCTGGATTGCCTTGGATGAAACAACCCAGAATGGCGGCACAATTGAATTTGTCCGTGGCTCTCATCGGTGGCAGCACTCCAGGCCCGAAGGAGAGTTCCACGGACCGAAAGACTACAGGCGTTATATGGAGAACGCGGCTGAACAGGAAGGCATCGAGCCCGAGGTCGTTTATGTGGAGGTGCCAAAAGGAGGCGGTTCGTTCCACCATGGATGGATCTGGCACGGTTCCGGGTTTAACCATTCCCCTGATCCCAGGCGATCATTGGTGATGCACGGAATGCGCAGTGATGCGCTCTACGACCCGGCTAATTTTCATGAAGGCACGGGGCCGATCTACAGCCGCTATAAACGCCTTGGGGACAACATAATGGACGAAAACTACTTTCCCATCACCTGGCGGGAGGATGGCTACAGTACTTCCGGAATAGAGGACTTTCTGTATGAGCAATCTACCTGATCCTGGAAGATTCACTGACGATCCCCTGTCCTCTTATACGCTTCCGGGGCAGTATTACTTCGATTCCGAGATCTATAAGCAGGAACAGAAAAAGATCTTTTATCGAACATGGCAATATGCTTGCCATGTCTCCCGACTTGGATCTGCAGGCAGTTTTTTTGTACGTGACATCGGCGACCAGAGTGTTGTGGTTGTACGCAGCAAGGACGACAGCATTCGGGCCTTCCACAACGTCTGCCAGCATCGGGCCCACCGTCTGCTTGAAGGCAGTGGCAACGTGAGGTCTGCAATCGTTTGTCCCTACCATCGGTGGACCTATGAACTGACCGGAGAGTTACGACAGGCTCTGCATAGCGAGGAGGTTAAGGGTTTTCCAATATCTGAGATATGCCTGAGCGCTGTTCGGGCAGAACTCTTCTGCGGCTTTGTCTTTATAAATCTTGACCCTGACGCCGAACCCCTGATGACGGATCTCGAGGAATTCGAGAAAGAAGTTCTCGACCTGTCGCCCAAAGTCACTGAACTAACGTTGGCCGACGAGCGAGTGATTCCGCTGGCTGCCAATTGGAAAAACTCGGTTGAAAACTACTCAGAGTGCTATCACTGTCCCAATCAGCACCCCAGTCTTGCACAAGGCTCGCTCGATATGGAGTCCTATCAGATTACCGTACATAAGAAATACCACAGCCATGCCAGCCGTGGCGTAGGTGGTGCGACAGGGTATAAAAAAGCAGAAGACCGAGAAGGTGAAGAGCGTGAGTTTGGCAGCTGGCTCCTGTGGCCTAACTGGGCTCTTGAGGTTTACCCCGGGGGCTACCTCAATGTCTTCTTCCATCTGCCGGCGGGGCCAGAAAAGACGATGCAGATCTGTGAGTGGTACTTTCCGACCAGCAAACTCAACGAAGAGCAACAGGAAGTTATCGACTTCATCAACGAGGTTCGCGACGAAGACATACCGCTTTGTGAAACCGTTCAGAAAGGTTTACACAGTCTCGGTTACAGTCAGGGCCGCTTTGTGGCCAACGAAGCGCGAAGTTATTTTAGTGAACATGCGGTTCATGACTTTCAAAGACGGGTGCTCGAATCCCTAGCCGGACCAAGGTAAAGAGATATCGTTGTTGCGGAACCATAACCGGGGAACATAAATGAAGATTCACGGTCAATGCTCCTGTCGGGAGATAAGTTACGAACTGACTAAAGAGCCGATGTTCGTTCACGCCTGCCACTGTAGTTTGTGCAAACAGCAGACCGGCAGCGCCTTTATTGCGCACGCCTTTATTGAAAGCGCCCACTTTCACTTATTGTCGGGTGTGCTACACCCAGTTTTTGGTGCTTCTGGCAGCGGTAATCCGCATGAGGTCGATCGCTGTAAATCGTGTGGCACTGCCATCATCAGTTACTACGAGGGACAAAGGGAATGGGGGGTCGTTAAAGTCGGGACGTTACAGAATCCAGATCAGTTCCCGCCGGGTGTCCATCTGCACATTAAACAGAAAGTTTCCTGGATCGAGATTCCAGAAGATGTTCCTGCGTTTGAAGAAGGCTACGATTTCAAAGCAGTTTGGCCATCTGAAGGGTATACACGCTTCATGAAATTTTTCTAGGTGGCGAGGGGTATAAGCTCAGGCTCAACTGAATAATCTACAGGTATTAGTCCGCAACAAGCGTCTCTGGTTAAGTACAGAGACGATCCCCTTGTCAGTCTCCTTGCTAGGCTTTGCGAGCAACAACCCTAAGGCCACCCAGCTTGCCACTAGTAAAGTGACGGGTTACTACCTCATAAAAATGGTCTATGCTTTGATATACCGCCTCACCATGTAAGGCAGTGTGTCGCGCTCTCTGAGCGCGATAGTTGAGTTGACGCATCCGCGTAAACTCTGTCCAATCATCAGACATTTCCTCTACCGTTTCGAGGCGTAGCCCAGCCGCGGCTAAATCCTGAAGATAGGCGTCATAGTCCGGCAGATGCATTGCAAACAACTCAGTCGCCAGTTCTGATTCCTCATCCTGAGTAAGTCTCTCGCGAGCATAAAGATCCTCTGCGAAGAAATACCCACCTGGGTTCAGCAGCGCACAGCATCGATCCAGTAGTTGGCTACGCTCGCGAATATGATAAAGCGCAAGCCAACTTGCAATTACATCGAACTGCGACCCAGACCCGTCGTATGTCAAAAAGTCGCCGCAAATATGCTTTACCTTTTCCGAAAGCGCGCAGCGCGCGGTTAGTTTTGATGCAAGAGCGTTCTGGTCCCTCTGGAGTTCCAGTGCTGTAACTCTTGCGCCTGCTGTTGCAGCGATATGACGGGCTGGCCCTCCCAGCCCCGAGCCGATTTCCAGAACAGAGCTATCTGCCGAAATCTTGGCACGTTCAACTGCCAGATCTACTGACTCGGTGCCGTGATAGTGCAACTGGTCAAACGGCGTGAGCTCAGATGCAGACAACGGTTCATCGTCATCCTTGCCCACTGCCCGAAGCTCGGTCAGCACTCTATCGACGTGACAGTAGAGTTTCATGCTCTTAATGTCTTTTTGTAAATGGCTCTTACTGATCATCACGCTCACGTTAACGAGGGCCGATGTTGGTAAAGCGCCTTTAGAGTTACTAAAAAAAGCATAAGTCCTGTATGCGGTTGTGCAAAATCGTTGGGTTTACAAATGCAGCTGCTGCGTCAACTCACTAGGCAGTCTGCGGGCTTGGCAGTCCCACAACTTCGCCAGCGCATAGGTGCCCGGGATCGAAGGGTGTCCTGGCAAATATTGTGTTGATCTCGTCGCGAAAGCTATCCAGCGGATCGTTCGCATAGCCCGGGTCGAAACTGCGCTGGTCCCACCGCTCACAAAAATCGACGCAGGACTGATAATACGGCAACTCACTGAACTGTTCACGCGTGGATGGATCTCGGCCAGTGAATTCACCCGAGTACACCAACTGGAACGCGCCGTGGTGGGCGACCACCCAGGTGACCTCTTCGCGAAGAAATGGTCGTAGTATCTCGGCGGCGAACCGATCGTGGTTCATCGGCGCCAGCCCGTCACCGATGTCGTGCAGCAGCGCGGCGGCAATCCAGTCGGTATCAGCGCCTTCGGCGCGTGCCCGGGTGGCACACTGCAACGCGTGATCGAGTCGGTGAATCTGGTGTCCGGATTCGCGTTCAGTGGCCTGACGCTGCAAAGTTTCAAGGACCCGCTGGGCGGTTTCTTCCAGATAGGGCTGGAGGTTTCTGGACAGTAGGTCGTAGTCCGTCTGAGTCGCATCCTTCATCTGAGCAAATGCAACGGTCTCGTGATTCATCGTTTTCGACCCCTGGACATGAGTTGATCCGCGGTGGGTTCCAAGTTTGACAAGCATTTGGCGTATAGCGCAAGCCCGGTCGACTAATCGTTTTCCGACGGTATCAGCTGATCGGCGTCTTAGGCTATTTCTCGTGCACGGCAAGCGGCCAGCAAAACCAAGTCGAATTGGTTTTCGATGTGTTCGAGTAAGACCTCTTAATTTGCATAGCTTTAAGTGTGAATCGCCTCTCTTTGCAGATAGCCCTCTAAGGCGCTGGTCTCTTCATCAGAAAAGCGTAGGCCCTCTTTGGTCCGGCGCCACAGAATATCCTCAGCACGAGTCCCCCACTCATCTTCAACAAGATACTGAACCTCTGCCTCATAGAGATCACTGCCGAACCTTTGGCCAAGATCGGCGAGACTTTTGGCATCCTGCAGAATTGTGCGCGATCGTGTTCCATAAAGACGGATCAGACGCCTCGCGTGGCGACGATCGAGAAAAGGGTAATCACGATGCAAACCCTCCACCTGCTGGTCATATTCATTGCATCCAAAATCTCCTCCCGGCAACGGACTTTGACCTGTCCATGAACCTTTGGAAATCGGCACGAACCGAGCAATCTCCTGCATGACTTCTTCGGCCAGGGTGCGATACGTTGTGATTTTCCCCCCCAGAATACTAATCACCGGCAGTGTATTGTTTTCAGACTCAGTCACGATACGATAATCCCGTGTAACCGACTTGGTCTCGGTGCTGCCGTCATCAAACAACGGCCGCACGGCTGAATAACTCCAGACGACATCGTCCGGATTGATCTTTTTTAAGAAATATCCGTTTACTGACTCACAAAGATAGGCGATTTCATCGTCTTCAATACAAACATCTTCAAGAGCAGTTTTGTGGTGACGCTCGGTAGTACCAATCAGCGTCAATGTGTCTTCGTAGGGCATCACAAAAACGATGCGGCCATCGGCGTTCTGCAGGATGTAGCATCTATCGTGGTCGTACAGCCTTGGCACAACGATATGGCTCCCTCGGATAAGACGGGGCTGCAACTGTCCGGTGTTGGCACCTAGTTGCTTTGACGTATCGTAAACCCAAGGACCACTGGCATTGACCAATACTCGCGCGCTAAAACATTGCGTTTGTCCGGCGGGGCCTAGAGTATTTATGTACCACAGACCGTCCTGCCGGCGGGCATTGATTACCTTGGTGTGCGAGAAAATCTTGGCACCGCGATCTGCTGCATCACGCGCGTTCAGAACGACTAACCGTGCATCGTCAACCCAGCAGTCTGAGTACTCAAACCCAAGTCTATAGTTGGATTCGAGCGGCCGACCGGTTTCATCCCTGGGGAAGTTGACCCTGCGTGTGCCAGGTAATAAGTTTCGGCCGCCGAGGTGATCGTAAAGGAAAAGGCCGAGTCGTAAAAACCAGGGGGGCCTCAGCGCCTGATGATGGGGCAAGACAAAGCGCAGCGGGTAGATGATGTGGGGTGCAATCTTCCATAACACCTCTCTTTCCCGCAGAGATTTACGGACAAGGCTGAAGTCGTAGTACTCAAGATACCGAAGGCCGCCATGGATAAGCTTTGACGAGCCCGATGATGTTGCACCGCCAAGGTCGCTTTTCTCTGCGAGGCATACAGAAATACCCCTGCCGGCGGCATCCCGGGCAACACCGCAACCGTTGATTCCGCCCCCGATAATAAAAACATCAAAGGGCATAACGCGTTTTCAAGTGAAAAGTGGCTATGACCTGGCGGGCTTACTTCCCGTTCTCACTATCAATCTGCTGCTGCAACTGCTTGCGAAACAACTTGGATCCGGCATCCAGGCGAAGATCAATATTCGGTGTCTGGCGATCACGCATGCCCCTATCCACCTCGGTCAATATTGCCCGGTCTTCTTCAAAGGCCATTCGCGCGCCGTCGTTCATAAACTTCGACACGACCTCATCATTAGGGTCGGTATTTCTATGCTGGAACCAGAAATACCGTGTGTGGCCTTCATTGACCGGGGTCATAAAGTTATAAGACAAATTGATGTAGGTCTTGTCGACCGGTGGTTTATCAGGGCCACCCGTGCCAGCCGGGGTATAAACCGACTTGTTGATAGCAATGCTGGGGATACGCAGTTCGTAGTACTGCAACCGGTCGCACTCCCCTTCGAATTTGACAAGGCCTGCATAGTAAGGTGACGGGAACTGGCCGTAGATCCAACGCGAGACCGTCACCCCGGTTTCGGTCCGGTTGAGATCCAGTTGCCCGTGATCAGTGCCCGCACCTGCAAATGAAGAAACATGCACCCAGGCAACATGACTTGGATCGAGAAGATTGTCACAGACCCACAGGTAGTTGCATTCCATTTCGAGGGTCCCGCCTTCGGTACAGCCCCAGTCGGGGTTATCAAAATTCTCTATGTGAAGAATGTCATCAGGATTTGCTTGGTCCGGGTCACCCATCCAAATCCAAAGCAGTCGGTACCGATCAACAACGGGATAACTCCTGACCGCCGCACCTTCGGGAATCTGTCCGGGCTGCGTCGGGGCAGCAACGCATTTTCCCGAACCATCAAAGGTCAAACCATGATATCCACACTCGATGACATCGTCTTTCAGGCTACCTTTGGAGAGCGGCAGTTTTCGATGCGGACAGGCGTCCTCCAGAGCAACCGGCGTACCATCGCGCTTTCGATACAGAACCACACACTGAGCAAGCAGCGTCTGCGCTACAAGCTCTCGCCCATAGTCGCCGCTCCATCCCGCCACGTACCAAGCGTTTCTCAAAAACATGACTTATACAAACATCCCTTAAAGGAAGAAAATAAGTTACTCAGATTAATATTAATTCCAGAGGTTTTCATTGTGAAAGGTTGCGACTAATGTTTTTAGTTCGTCGTTTCTGGAAAACTAAAACCACTGGGCAACTCTAACCAATGTCCCGGCTCGACACCTTGACCGAGATCAAACTTCGATGCAACCAGACTGCGGCACTAATGCGGCCCGCCATCCGCTTGTTCAATCCTTGCTCAGGACTCAGAAGTTTTCTTGCGGTACATACCCTGCGCGATTCGATCGATCACCATTGCACAGACGAGAATCGCCAGGCCGCCCAATAGCCCCTGCCCCTTTGCCGCATATTGTAATGCCTGAAGAATCAACGCACCTAACCCTTCAGCACCAATGAGGGAGGCAATAACAACCATTGAGAGACTCATCAATATTGTCTGGTTAATGCCGGTCATGATCGAAGGCATGGCAAGCGGGATTTCGACATTCATGAGCAGCTGCCACTTTGAGCAACCAAAGGCCTCTGCCGCCTCCTTCGTTGTCTCCGGCACGCCCCGCATACCAAGCGCCGTAAGCCGGATCACTGGCGGCATCGCAAAGATGATCGTCGCGAGAACACCGGGTGGTTTACCCGTCCCAAAAAATGCAATGATTGGGATCAGGTAGACAAATGCAGGCATGGTCTGCATGAAATCGAGGACAGGCTCTGCGAAGGAATAGGCGCGCCGGCTTTTGCCGAACCAGATACCCAATGGTATTCCCATAATCACGCACAAGGCAGCGCCCGCACCAATCAGCGCGACCGTGATCATCGACATTTCCCACAAACCCATAAAGGCGAGGTACATCAAAGATGCCGCCGTAAACAGGGCAACTCGGAATCCTGCCAACCTAAAGGCCATAACAACAATCACAATCATGACTACCGGCCAAGGGGTCTCTATCAGTACCAACTCGAGGCCGTCCAACACTGCTCGAATTCCTGCGGTAATGTGATTAAAAAAATCACCGAACTTAATCGCTAGCGAGTCAAACCAGGCATCCCCTAACCTCGCCAAAATTCCAAAGTACTCTTTACCCACTGGGAATTCCGTAATGGGAACCCGGGATCCAATAAATCCATCGGTCAATTTGCTGAGTATTTTGTCCGGCTCTGCCACCGTAAATCGAAACAACGTAAGCGGCCATACTGCAATAATGAGCAAGACGCCGACTACTGCACTGCGCAGATCGGTTCCTGATTGAATTTTTGGATTAGCCCGCCAACGCAGATATTGACGCTCGTAGATGAGATTCGCGTAAAACCCTTCGATCAACTTGATCACCAACAGAAGTACGATACCGGTGATGAGAATTGAAAATGCCTCACTGGCTGCCGCCTCTGCTGCTTCCTGAACTTTGCTTGCGACTTTCTTAAGGTTTTCAGCAATATTTAGCTTGCGCTCCGCCTCTTCTGCATTACCCGCAGCCAGGAGTTGCTGGGCCTGTTCCTGCCGTTTCGCAATATTGGCATTGAGCTTTTCGAGACGAGCAATCTGGTCACCGCCTAATTCACCCCATAATCCCCGACCGATTTGAACGAAGGCGAACAACTCTCCAACCAGAAATATCCAGAAAAATCCCCAGGCACCACGGATCGATCCCCAGAGCGGTCCAAAAAGCGCTGCTGACCAGTTCCAGGACCAGGCGAAACTGGACTGACCCTGGATCTTGGAGAACTCACGAGAATAGTAATCAGACCTCTCGCGGGCAAATTCTGAAACCGAACTGTCAAGGGCCTTCGGTTTCGGCTCAAAACCTGTATCCGTCACGACTTACCGCCTTTGATTCCCTTCAGGAGAGTGGTCCGGTCGATGATGCCAACCTCCGCTCCAGCATCATCCTGAACGACGATCGGTTGTCCTGTATCGACAGCGATATCGATAAGGCTATCAAGATCCGTATCGTGGGGTACCCTGGATGCTTTGGCGAGATCTTCTCCGGGGCCAGGCGAGTACGACGCCAGATCATCCATTATTGAGTGTGCATAGACCAGTTTGAGTTTGGATATCCCCTCGACAAAGTCCCTCACGTAATCATCAGCG